>JACCDI011426924.1_pt1 | contig 10297 bp, 9 predicted proteins | sample 7442791 | NCBI WGS metagenome assembly JACCDI01 (sample SAMN15323434, study PRJNA562643) | freshwater metagenome | isolation source: river surface water | place: USA:Blue River Watershed | collected 2017-08-15
GATGGCTCTCTACCCGCTGAACTTCAATTAAATCCAGCTGCTGCATCCAATGAAGGGGGGCAAATATTTATTAAGCGATCGCGAAATGGAAGTACGCAGGATTGGACAATAGACCAATATGGTACCACGGCAGCAGATGCGCGCTTTCGAATTTTCAATGGAACCACGGAAAGTAGTGGTCTGATCATTTTAGAAAATGGGAATGTAGGGCTTGGAACGGCAACCCCTACAGCTAGACTTAATTTAGTTGGCGGAGGAATGAGAATGTTTGCAGGATTTGGCAATAGTACGTCAAGACCTGGCTTGAATACAGGCACAATAGGAAATTATGAAATAAAAGGAGTGGGTGCTGGTGGAGGTACTACGCAAGGTGATGGCGCCGATGATGGATTTTTACGATTGTCAGCGGGTGGTGGAACTAACTCAAATACGCAATCATCAATTGACTTAAGCGGCTATTCTAATGTGGAAGATATGAGTAACAATATCGTGATGAGAACAGCTGGAACTGAACGATTTCGTTTAACAAATATAGGCCGTCTTGGCCTAGGCACTTCGACTCCAACGGTCGCATTACATGTACAAAACGGCAATGTATTTAGTGGGTCGGATGATCCTTCTACAAATACAATACCGAGCCTGTATGTATATAACTCCAATACTACTTCCACTTCTGCGCATGCTACTAGTTTAGTTAGAACAGCTGGTACCGGAAGTCGTAAACCTTATTATAGTTTGGATGTTAATGGCGCTTTTGGTTATTCCATAGGGATAAACAACCCCAACAATCAAATGATCATTAATACAACTTGGAATTTTAATACAGTTGCTGCAAACAATGCAATTACGATCAATCGATTCGGTCAATCGCGGGTTGCTATTCCCGAACAAGGAGGACAAATTGCATCAGATTGGCCTGGTGGATGGGGCGGAGGGCTTGCCACCTACGATTTTTTAGCTTTTGGGATTTTAGCAAATTCGTTCAATACGCGTTCAGACCGTCGACTCAAAAATAACATCGTTGAACTTGATACTTCTAGCATTTCCAAGTATTTAAAACTGAGACCTGTTACATTTTATTGGAATCCGGATAAGCAACGTGATACCAAATTACAATATGGATTCATTGCCCAGGAAATTGAATCTATCTTTCCTGAAATGGTTAATATTGGAACGGATTCTATGCAAACTAAATCGGTAAATTATCAGGCATTACATGCGTTATCCTTAAAAGTTATTCAGGCCCAACAAGCAGAAATTGAATTGCTAAAAAAGAAACAAATCGAATTTGAAGCTAGATTACTAAGATTAGAAGCTAAAATAAATTATTAATGAAAAGAAGTTTAGGAATCTTATTTATAACTGTATTTATTACTTTACAAGTTGAAGCCCAAACTGGCATTGGTACTACATCGCCTAATGCTTCTGCAAAACTGGAAGTAGCCTCTTCAACTCAAGGTTTTTTGCCTCCACGTATAGCATTAACTGGTACAAATGATAATACAACTATTAAAAACTCGGCAGGTACATCTATCACGCCTGCAACCGGATTATTAGTGTACAATACAGCAAGCGTCGGAACGGCTCCAAATAATGTGGTGCCGGGTTATTACTATTGGAATGGAACAATTTGGGTGCAAATTTCTAGCGGACTTATTGTAGAAAGTAAAACAGCAGGCTTTACTTTATCTGCTTCCGATAACAATAAAATAATTTTAATTACGTCAGCAACTGCAGTTACAGTGACAGTTTCAAATACATCTCCTAACATTCTACCTATTGGCTTCAGTTGTCAAATCATACAGGGTGGGGCTGGTGCAATCACAATAGCAAGTTCAGGTGTTACGCTAAATTCTTCAAATGGTTTTGTAACAAGAGCTACTAATAGTGTAATTGGTTTAGTAATGAATTCAACAACGACGGGTTTTGTAATGGGAGATACTATTTTTTAAGCATGCGTAAATTTATTTACATATTATTTTTATTTGCTTGTTCGATACAATCGAATGCGCAGATCATGGCTCGAAATTTCGCATTAAGAAAACCACTTGGTATTAATACCCAAGTTTTTTCATACACGGGAGCGATTCAACAATTTATTGTTCCTAATAGAGTAACAGCCATTCAAGTAAATGCCATTGGTGCATTGGGAGGAACAGGTGGAGGAGGACAACCGGGTGGCGCAGGGGCGAATATTACTTCAACCATTAATGTTACACCAGGACAAGTTTTATATATTGTAGTGGGAGGATATCCTGGACAATCAGCAACAGCGGAATATGGTTTTGCCGGAAATGGAGGTCTTGCAAATAGTGCAACAGGTTATGGAGGTGCAGGTGGTGGATTGTCTGGTGTTTTTACATCTAGTTCTCCAACTACTGCAAATGCTTTGATAGTTGCCGGAGGAGGAGGTGGTGGTAGTGGCACAGGTGGTACAACAAATTATATCGGAGGCGCTGCATTAAATTCTAATGGAACTACTGCTGCTAATGGACAAGGTTCAACGAATTATCCTGTTTCTTCAAGATATCAATTTGGATATGGTGCATCCACCACTTCTGTTGGAGTAGGTGGTTATGCTTATGATAATGCGCCTGCTCAACATGGAGGAGATGGAAATGGAATCAATGGTGGTGCAGGAGGAGCTGGTACGATTTGGCAAGGTGCAGGTGGGGGCGGTGCTGGATTTTATGGCGGTGGCGGTGGAGCTGGCGGTGGAGCAGCAAATGGCGGTGGTGGTGGCGGATCAACCAAATCAGTTTCAGGAATTAATTCATTTGGAACTGCAAATACTTCTGGTGATGGAACTGTTTCAATCACTTGTATTTCAAATTCAGGATTGGTATTGCATTTGGATGCAGGGAATCCTGCAAGTTATAGTGGTAGTGGAACTACTTGGAATGATTTATCTGGTAATGGCTCAAATGTTACTTTATCAAATACAACATTCAGTTCTGCTAATGGAGGTTCTATTGTATTTAATGGAACAACAAGCTATGCTGATTTTACCGCAAATATTGGAAATACGAGTGTAGTTTCTGTGGAGATGTGGGTAAAGACAAATTCATTAACTAGTCCAACAGGCATGTATTTTGGATTTGGTGTATACGATGTATGGACTAGCGGAGGCAATATTGGTTATAATACTTCTGCCGGTGATTTACATGGTGTGACAAGTTCACAGGCAGACTATTTGGGAATTGTTGGAGGTTGGAGACATCTTGTTTTTATAATGAATGCTGGTTCTAAAACCAATAATAAAATTTATGTAAATGGGGAGAGTCAGACAATGAATCAAATTTATGGAACCTTTGGAACTGTAAATTCAAATTTTAATGCTGGGATTGGTAGAATTTCAAGTTGGAGTAATGACCTTAACTGGAGAATGAATATGAATGTGGCGAACTTTAAAGTATATAAACGAGAATTAACACAGCAAGAAATTACTAATAATTTTAACGCCAATAAATCAAGGTTTATTGCAGAAAAAGATGGATTAAGTCCTCAAACTGCATCTACTAGTGCATATCAAATAAAACAAGATTATCCAAATTCAACAGATGGTTTTTATTGGATTAAAAATCCAAATATAAATGGAGGAAATCCAATTAAAATTTATGCTGACATGACAAAAGATGGAGGTGGTTGGACTTTGATTTTAAAAAATTCTTCTTACGGGGGGTGGACATATGCAAATGCAATCTCTTTAAATACGCAGTTGCCATTTACAACAAATGCTGAAATAATTAGTACAACTACTTCAAATTATTCAATTATAACTTGGGCAGATAATATTAAAAAAAGTGCTAGTGGTTTTCAGTATATGATTGATGCAGGAGCAAGAGGAAGATATGGTGGAATATGGACTGCAAATGGAAATTATAGTTTTGTAAAAACAGATAATACACAAACAGATGTGACAGTAAATACTAAGTTTGACAACTGGAATTATAATACAGCAAATAATGGAATTTCACAAAGAATGCCATGGTATAGTAATACAGCTGGTGCAGGATACGGATTTATTACGCTAGCAACAGGAACTGGAAATTGGTGGGGTACTTTGGTCTCAAGTAGTTCAAGTTATGATCCTGCTCCATGGCTTTCAGATGCTTCCGGTGGTACAGGAGTAAATACTAATCCAGGAATTATCTGGTATTGGGTTAGATAAAAAATGAAAATAAAACATATGAATAAATCAAATCAATTACTTTGTCTTTTAGCTGTTTTGCTAATTAGTACATCTGTTTCTGCACAAAAAACTAAAAAGACAGAATTCTTTAAAAAGTTATCAGATAGTACAGCAAAAGTTTTCAAAAAAACATTTGTAAACTTTACCAACAATAAAACCTCGTTATATGCAGGTATTGGATTTAATAGACAATCTATTAATGAAGCTGATTATTCTTCTTCCTTTAATTACCGTCTTTCAGAAATCAACAATAAAGTGTATAAACCAGGTTATCACCTAGGTGTTAGAATTGATGGTGATTATAAGAAAACCAATAAATATGCATTTATGTTAGGGTTTACAAAAATAAATAGTGGCCTATTTTATAAAAATTCAAAAACACTAAATCCAATAGTTGGTGACTTTTCTAATTTTAAAGCAGACAATCAGTTTTTAAATTTGAGTATAAAAGCTAATTATAAAAAGTTGCTTCCTGTTTTAGATACCACTAAATATAAATTTTACTTTGTTGTAGGACCAAGTGTAGATGTGAGGCTTAATAAACAAAGTATAGATAATCAAATAAATAACAATTATAGAAGATTTGTATTTGGTTATAATGTGGGTGTAGAGTTTGATAACAATTCTTATTACACTTTATTTATGCACTACAATCATAATTTTAATTCATTAACAAAAAGTCCGGTTCAAGCAAATATGAGCTCGCTTAACCTTGGTGTATTTGTTAGAGCCAAAGATTTATTTTAATTCAATTAATTTTTATATATGAAATTCAATATTAAAGTCATTTTGTTTGTTGCCATAAATTTTATGGTAACCGCGTGCAGTAAGGTTGATCCTGCTTCACAATTAGAGCTAACCAAACAAATGCTTGAGGGTAAAACTTGGTTACTAGATTATACAATTACACAAACGGGTACAAATGCTGTAACTAAAACCTATGTTGGCCAGTCTACCTATTTCATCAATTTCTTAAAAGACAATTCAACCAAAGATTCTGACGGAATAGTAGGCGTGTATAGCATTGAAAAATTTGGTAATCAGTTACAAATTCATGTAAATGCTAAAACCAATGGTTCTAATTCAGTTGAATATATCTATAACATTGAATCTGTTGGAACCAAAGAGCTTATTGTATTTCACAGTGCCAATAATCAAACCATAAAAAGATATTTTAGTGTTAGATAAAAATAAAATAATTGTAATTTGCGTTGGCTTGTTTGCTTATACCACATCCTTTGCTCAACAGGGTGTTGTGGTAAGTAGTATTGGTAATTTTGCAGGTACTACTAGTAGCATATCAGCTATTCAATTCAAAAGTATTAGCAACTGTATAGACGTAGAGTCTGGTATGGCTGTATTAACAGGTAAGCGTGCAGCTGGTGATTTTGCTATTAATTGTGAAGTTTCTCTTAATTATAACTCTTTGGGTGTTCGAATGTTTCCCAATCCTGTACAAGCCCAAGCAAAAGTTAAAGCCTCCAATACGCCTCCGTTAAACGAAACGTTCAACTTAACAGTATGGTCTGCAGATGGAGTACTTATAACTAGTAGAAAAGAAACAGGATATAATTTGTTTCAAGGGTTAACAATAGACCTTTCTAATCTCAAATCTGGCACCTATGTACTTAAAATTGATGCACCTAAATTTGTGGATGTAGTTAAGTTTATTAAAGCTGGGAATTAATTAGTTTTATTTAATTTTAGACATATATTATGTATAAAGTTTTTTTGATATTATTAAGTTTTTTTATATCGATTCAAGTATATGGCCAAACAGGTATTGGTACTACTACGCCTAATGCTTCTGCTAAATTAGAAATTGCAGCTACCGATAAAGGATTGTTGATTCCAAGAATGACTAGTACGCAAAAAGGAAATATCACTTCACCTGCCAATGGATTATTAATTTATCAAACCGATGGCGTTGTTGGTTTTTATGTTAATACGGGCACTTCTGCTTCGCCTACTTGGACCAGAATAAATATAGATTGGGTAAGAACAGGAAATGATATTGCATACACTACCGGTAATATTTCAACAACAGGTACTATAACAGGAGGTAATTCAAGTACATCTTCCTTATCTGGATTTGGAGCGAATATCAATACACAATCAGGAACTACTTATACTATTGATGCCACTGATAATGGGAAAGTGATTCAAACTACTGGGGCTTCTGCAATCACAATTACGATTCCTACCGGTTTACCAACAGGGTTTAATTGTACGATTGTTCAAATGGGAGCAGGGCAAATCACTTTTTCAGGTACTTATTTAAATAGAACAGGCTTTACTAAATCAGCTAGTCAATATTCAGTAATGAGTATTCTCAACTTAGGCACCAATAATTATATAGTTACAGGAGAAATGAGTAATTAATTATGAAATCAGTAATTACTTTTCTTTTTCTTTTCATTACAACTTTGGGTTTTGCTCAAATTGGATTACCCATTCAGTCTTCTTTATTACCAAAGAATAATTTAGTATTGAATTATGATTTTTCGAAATCGGCAGGGTTCACACGGGGAGGAACGTCTGTTACTAATTTGGCAGGAACTGCTTCTGGTAATGCGACAATGTATAATTCACCTATTTTTATTAACTCGTTAGGATATGTTTCTTTTAATGGGTCTAATCAGTATTTAGCGACACCTAATATCAGAACTTATTTTAAGTCTGCAAACGCAACAGCCCAAAAAAGTTTTACGATGAGCTTTTGGTTTTATCCAATAACGAATACTTGCGTTGTAGTTAGTGAATTAGATTCACATACACCAAGTAGTGGTTGGCATGCTTCTAATATTGAAATTATCAATGGATTTATTAAATACCGGATTTGGAATGGACCTATTATTACTTCTGCATCAGCTGTCAATTTAAATCAATGGCATCATATTGCTTTGGTATATGACGGCACATCAGTAAAAGGTTATTTAAACGGTGTTTTGCAAGGTACTCAGGTTGGTACGAGAGAGATTCCTCCAACGAGTCAAAATTATGCATTAGGCGCAGGTGAAACTACCAATATGGGCACAGGGGCTTATGGTAAATTTAATTTAGCCCAATTTAAAATTCATAATTTACCGTTAACTGATAAAGAAATTGATATAGAGTATGAGCTAAGAAAAAATGAGTTTGATTATACAATTCATAGTCCATTAACGAATACAAGTCCAGTTTATTGGAATGTTTCTAGCGTTTGGGCAGGTGATGGATATGGTGGATCAGGGCATTTCTCACCATGGTTAAATTCTGATTTAGGTTGGGCAGCAGGTGCGAATAACACAAGTCAATGGATTACTTTAAATTATGATGAACCTGCCTACATCAAAGGAATAGTTGTTCAACCAAGATCAGCTTCATTTGGTCAATGGGTCACAAAAGCAGATATTCAAACAAGTTTAACTGGATCTGCTCCGTGGGTGACTGTTTTAAGCAATGTAAATATAAATAATAGTATAGCTAACGATAATCGAATTGATTTTCCTAGCCCTGTATTTGCTAAATCTGTAAAAGTGATTCCAACAACATGGAATAATCATATAACCATGCGTATGGGGTTATTGGTGAAGCCCAATATTACAAGTACTTCTGATAATTTAGTACTACACTATAATCCAAATATGCCAGAAAGTTATTCGGGAACAGGTACCAGTTTAATTGATTTGGCTGGCAATGGATTAAACGGAACGATGACCAATATAACTTATTCCAATCCTTCATTTACATTTAATGGATCTAGTTCTCAAGTAAGTATTCCTGATAATGCTGTTTTAGAACCAGGGTCTGGTAGTTGGACAATTGAAGTTTGGATGAAACCTAATAATATCACTGGTACTGTGATTGGGAAATATAGTAATGGGGGAGCTGGTGTAAATATTTCATATGCATTGAGACTAATTGGCGGCAATGCAATTCGTGCTGATTTTAGCAATGGTAGTGGGGTTATTACCACAGATAATTATGTTATTAGGGCTAATAATTGGGTACATATGGTATATGTTTGGGATAGGGTTAATAATTTTATTTATACCTATGCGAATGGAGTTTTAAAACAATCAAAAGCCAATTCTAGTGTGACAAGTATTTTAAACACGACCACAAACTTATTTTTGGGTTCATATAATGGTGGCGAGTATAGCCAGTATTTTGATGGACAGTTAGGAATCGTGAGACTTTACAAAAAAGCCTTATCTGCAACAGAAGTTTTAAAAAATTATGATGCAAATAAATCCTTATATGGTGTTGTTCAAAATGGATTGGTAATGAATTTAGCAACTGCTCCAAGTTCTGGTTCAACTTGGACTGATATTTCTGGAAATGGAAACAATGCTACTTTGCAAAATTCACCTTCATATACTGCTTCTAATGGTGGAGGAATTACTACATCTGGAACATCTTATATTTCTTCTGGCTATAATTTAACAAGTAATTTTACGGTAAGTGTAGCTTCTTCCTTTAATCCAACAAATTACTGGTCTGTGATTTGGGCTAACGAAAGTTGGACAGCGCAAAAAGGTTATATCGCCTATTTAAGTAGTGCTAATGGAATTGACTTTGGCAGCCCGCCAGCACCTCCAACCATTCCTATGAATGATATAAATACTATTCACATTTGGGACTTTACGGTTAATGGGACTACTTATGCTTTATATAAAGATGGAGTACTTGTGCAAACTGGCACATTCACTGCGCCTCCTGGTGGACTTAGTACAAATGGACTTTATTTTGGAGCAAGACATACAAATGGTGGAACAGGCGTAACTGATTATAGCTCAGGAACTTTTTATAGTATGCGGGTGTATAATAGAGCTTTAAGTGAAGAGGAAGTGAATATTAATTTTTCTGCGTTGAGAAGTACTTATGGTTTGTAAAGTTCAATTAGATATTATTTAAGTTTACTGCAATTACTCAACTTTCCATTAATTATTTTGTTCAAGTAACTAATGGATGCTTTTAATAATGTTGTAATCAACAATATACCGTACAGTTTAACTGATCTTGAAATAGATACTTGGAACAGGCTAGTGAATGGCGCTGTTAAAAGTAGGGACCCTTTACATACTCCTTGCGTTGCTACCCATAGCGGTAACGATATAAGTTTGCGAACCGTGGTACTTCGTAAAGCGATTCCTGAAACCAAAGAATTACGTTTTCATACCGATACCCGCAGTAAAAAATGGCAGGAACTTACTTTAAACCCTTCAATCAGCGCATTATTTTATGATGCCGCCGATAGGATTCAAATAAGGTTAAAGGGTAGGGCAGAGCTTCAATTGAATAACGATATTACTGCTGATGCATGGCAAAAAACATCTTTATCCAGTAGGCGTTGTTACCTTACAAATTTTGATCCTTCAAGTTTTACAGATAATCCAACCAGCGGCCTGCCTGAACATATTGAGCAAGAAAACTTTACCTTAGAAGAAAGCGAAATGGGGTATCAAAATTTTGGTATTGTTTCAATTAAGGTGCAAAATATAGATTGGTTGTGGCTTCATCACGCGGGTCATAGAAGGGCTTATTTTGATTACGTAAGTGGCTCTTTTAGTTGGATGATTCCATAAATTTGTGTAACCCTATATACAGCATTGACATGATTAATAATTTATTAAAAACAGCCTTGGGACGTCTCCGTATTGTAGCATTTTTAGAAGGTTGTTCATTTTTACTTTTAGGGTTTACCATGATATTGAAATATAAATATGCAATGCCTCAGCCCAATTATGTGGTTGGTTTGGCTCATGGAATTCTTTTTGTTTTGTATGTTGGCTTAGTATTTCAAGTTTCATTTTTACATAAATGGAACCTACTTAAAATGTTTTGGGCATTTTTAGCATCGTTAGTTCCTTTTGGAACTTTTTATGCAGATAAAGTGCTGTTTAGAGAGTTAGGGAATTAGATTTTATCTGGGATTGTCGGCTTCACTTCGTTTCGCCGGCGTCCCTTCCGCATTGAGCTAGTGCAAAGCCTTTTAACGCAACCTTTGGTTGCGTTTGTTTTTTTATGCCTCATCCGCTCATTCAAGCAAGCTTGACTCGCGTTTTCGGCATAAAAAAACCCCAACTTTCGTTGAGGTTTTGTGATCCCGCTGGGACTCGA
>JACCDI010577294.1_pt1 | contig 10292 bp, 10 predicted proteins | sample 7442791 | NCBI WGS metagenome assembly JACCDI01 (sample SAMN15323434, study PRJNA562643) | freshwater metagenome | isolation source: river surface water | place: USA:Blue River Watershed | collected 2017-08-15
CGTGTCGCAACGCTTGGTGGGCGAGAAACACCTGTCACTCAAGATGAAGCACCAAGGCCAACCGGTCGAGGGCATCTGGTTTGGCCGCACCGAGCCGCTGCCTTCCAAGGTGAAGTTGGCTTACCGCTTGGACGCCGACGAGTGGCAGGGCCAAAAGCGGGTGCGATTTTTGGTGGAAGGCGCGGAGGTTTGAGCCTCAATGCTGGGTCGCGACCTTGCCCTGCAAGGCGTTGAGCACCGGGGCCGATACCAAACCCGACACATCACCGCCGAGCTTGGCGATTTCGCGCACCAAGGTGCTGCTGATGTGCTGCACGCCTGCGCTGGTGTGCAAAAAGACCGTGTCGATTTCAGGCGCCAGGTGGCGGTTCATGCCCGACATCTGGGTTTCGTAGTCATAGTCGGTCACCGAGCGCAAACCGCGCACGATCACCTGAGCTTGTTGCGTGCGCACAAATTCCACAATCAAACCGTCAAAGGGCAGCGCCTTCACATTGCTGCAGTCGGCCAGCGCGGTTTGTGCCAGGGCCACGCGCTCGTCCAGGCTGAACAGGGTTTTTTTGTGGTGCGCCACGGCCACCGCGATGATGACCCGGTCAAACATCTTGGCGGCGCGACGGATCGCGTCTTCGTGGCCCAGTGTGAGCGGGTCAAAGGTGCCCGAATAGACAGCAGTCACAAGGGTGTCGGCAGAGCGGCTCATGGTGGGGTCCTCGATAAACGGTGTCGGGCTTGAAGGGCAAATTATGCGGTCCGTTGCAACAAATGGGCATGCACTGCACCCGCTTTGAGGTGGCGTTCGCACTGCAGCCCCAAGGCGGCCAATGCTTCAGCGGTCCAGGCCACAGGGGCTTCCAGATACACCCAGCCCCCCACAGGCACGGCACGGGCTGCCGCTTTCAGTGCAGGCTCAAACCAGGGGCCGTCAAAAGGCGGGTCCAGAAAAACCAAGTCCACGCTGCCCGCAGGCAAACGGGCCAAAGCGGTGACAGCATCACCCCGTTGCACGCTCACCATCTGCGCTTTCAGGCGCGTGACGTTGTTTTGCAAATCACGCACCAACACGGCATCTTGCTCGACCATCAGCACATGGGCCGCCCCACGCGAGGCGGCCTCCAGCCCGAGCACGCCCGTGCCCGCAAACGCGTCCACGCAGCGCCAAGCCGTGAGGTCCTGGCCCAGCCAGTTGAACAAGGTTTCGCGCACCCGATCGGGCGTGGGCCGCAGGCCGGGTTTATCCAGCACCTTCAAACGGGTGCGCCGCCACTGACCGCCAATGATGCGGATCTCGTGCGAGGGCTGGCCTTGGGTTGCCGTGTGATGGGGTTTTTTGGCGGCGGCGTGGCGCGCAGGGCTGCCACTGGGTGCACGCCTGGAAGGAGATGAAGGCATAAGCCGCAAGTGTAAGGGGGCAAGGACGAACTGTGCGGGCCATCTCACTGCGGCGGGCCATCACACGCTGGGTGCGCTTGCCCTGCACCAGAACTTGGGCCTTTTTGGACAAGCGTTTGCACCAGGTTTGATGGAGGTCAAAGATGGGGCATGACGCACATCAAATCCGCTTCAGATGGCATGGGACTGGAGGGCGGCAGGCCACTAAAGTGGCAAGCTGACATTGACGGAGACCCCTGATGCCCAGCCACGACACAGAAAGCAACGCCCCGATCACGCATTTCGCCAATTGCCACCTGGGCATCTTCGCCCAGTTGTCACGCTTGGGTGATTTGCCGGCTTTGTTGGGACCTGCAGCCCAAGCCAGAAAAATGGCCAGCGAGTCTTTGGTTTTCTTTGACAAAGCCTTGTACAGCCACCACAGCGAAGAAGAAAAAGACCTGTTCCCGGCGGTGGCCCAAAGCGCTCAAGCCGGTGTCGAACGCCTGAAAGTCAACGCGCTCATCGAACAACTGACCCACGACCACCGGGCTTTGGAAAAACTCTGGAACTCGCTGGAGCCGGGCCTGCGCAAGGTGGCCAAGGGCCAAGACAGCTCACTCGATGTGCTGGCCCTTCAAGCCTTGGTGCAAGGCTATCAGGCCCATGCCCATTTGGAAGAGCAGGTTTTTTTACCTTTGGCGCAAACGATATTGGGCCGCAACAGCAATCACATGGCGGCTTTGGGCCTGAGCCTGCACATGCGGCATGTGCCGCAATTCGCAGCGTACATTTGACAAGACCAATGGGCCCACTCAGGGCTGTGCGCCCACCACCACCGTGACCATGCGCTCAGGCTGCAGCACACGCGCCATGGCGCGGCGCACATCGGCCACGCTCACACGCTCGATTTGCGCGGTCCAGGTGTTGAGGTAGTTCAGGGGCAAGCGGTTCCAGGCGATGTTGGCCACGTTGTCCAGCAGTTTGCGGTTGCTGTCGATGCGCAGCGCAAAACCACCCACCAGATTGGATTGGGCCGCCTTCAATTCGGCCTCGGTCGGGCCTTCGCGCACAAAGTCCTGTACCACTTGTCGGGCCACATTCACGGCTTGCGTGGCCTGGTCGGGGCGGGTTTGCAGGCCCACCACAAAGGCACCTGCATGCAAGCCCGGAGAAAAGCCGCTGTACACGCTGTAGCTCAGGCCGCGCTTTTCACGCACCTGCTCGGTCAGGCGCGAGACAAAACCGCCACCGCCCAGGATGTGGTTGCCCACCAGCAAGGCGAAGAAGTCCGGGTCATTGCGTTTGTAGCCGGGCTGGCCGATCAGGACATGGGCCTGGGCCGAGTCAAACGGCAGCGTCAGGTTTTGCGCCTGGGCCAAAGGCGCGACTTCGGTCACTTCGGGCAGGGCCTGGCAGTGGGCACTGTCGGGCCACAGCGCCAGCAGGCGCTGGACCAAGGCGTCGGTTTGCGCCCGGGTCAAGGCACCGACCACACTGACGGCAGCGCGGCAAGCGCGCAAGGATTGCGCATGCAGCTGCTGAAGGTCAGCCGTGTCAATGCGCGCCAGGGTTTCGGGCATGGCCCGTTGGCCGTAGGGGTGCGTGCCGTACACTGCGGCGGCAAAACGGTGTTGCACCTGAGTGCCCGGCTTGGTGAGCGATTCGCCAATGGCGGCGATCATGCGTTCTCGGTCGCGCGTCCAGATGGCTGGTGGAAAAGCCGGGTGCGCCATTTGACGGGCCGCCAAGGCCACGGCCTTGTCCAGCAAGTCGGGGTAGCTCAGGCTGCGCAGCGAAAAGCTCAATCGGTCCGCGCTGGCACTGGCACCGAAGCTGGCCCCCAAATCGGCCCATGCTTCGCCGATCTGGTTTTCATCCATGGCCTGGGCATAAGGCCCCTGCCCCTGAGGGTGGGGGCGCGTGCCACTGGCCATTTGCCCTGCCATGACCGAGGCCAGTCCCGCCTTGGCTGCCGGATCACGGCGGCTGCCGGCATCGAGGTCGATTTGCACGTCCACCATGGGGATGGCATGGCTTTCGACCAGAAACACCCGTGCGCCACTGGGCTGTGTCCAGTGCTGGATGGGCAAGGTGTCATGGGCCCAAGTGGAGGCCAACCAGCAGGCTGACACCAAGGCACAGCGCGGTATCGCCCGCGAAGCCAGAAAACGGGAAGAAATCCACAACATGGGGCGAGGGACTTTCATGACATGAACGGGGCTCAATGCCGTGCGCCAGGGGGCGCGCGGCGGGCACGGGGCTGGCCTGACAAGGGCTGTGGCACCAGCGTGGCGACCGTGAGCTGGTCGTCGCCAAAGTATTTTTGGGCCACGGCTTGCACCTGGGCAGGGGTGACCTGACGCAAACGGGCGATCAGCTGCGCGCCGTAGTCGGGCGGCAGGCCCAGTGTCCAAGCCACGCCCAATTCACGGGCCTGGTTGAAGACCGAGTCCAACTTATAGATTTCGCTGGCAACCCACTGGGTTTTGACGCGCTGCAACTCGGTCTCGTTCACGCCCTCCTGCGCCACGCGCCTGACCTGGGCGCGCAAAGCCGCTTCGAGCGCTTGCGGGGTCTGGCCTTTGGCGGGTACGCCATCCAAGTAAAAGAACTGCGGCCCACGCCCCATCAGCCCGTTGTAAGCGCCCACGCTGTCGGCCAAGCGGTTTTCACCTTGCGTCAGGGCGCGGTCCAGGCGGGCACCACTGTAACCATCGAGCACGGCCGCCAAGACCGTCAGCGCCAGGGCATCGTCGTGCTCGGGGCTGGCTGCCAGACTGGCCAACCGGGGCACCTTGAAAGCCAGCGCCACATACGACTGCTCGGCAGGGGCTTTGAATTCAAGCCGACGCAGGCCCTGCTGGGCGGGTTCCTCGCGGGGTTTTCGATCGGGCACGGCGCGCGCAGGAATGACACCGTAATAACGGTCAGCCAGTGCCTTGACCTGAACGGGATCGACATCTCCGGCCACCACCACCACCGCATTGGCGGGTGAGTACCACTTGCGGTAAAAATCGCGGGCGTCTTGCGCCGTCATGGCCTCCAGGTCGCTCATCCAGCCCACGATGGGACGCCGGTAAGGCGAGGCGGTCAAGGCCGTGGCCGACAACATCTCATGCAACTGTGCGCGCGGGTTGTCTTCGGTGCGCAAGCGGCGCTCCTCTTTGACCACCTCCAGCTCTTTGACAAATTCGGCATCAGGCCACTGGTTGTTGGCAAATCGATCCGCCTCCAGGCGCATCACGGCTTCAAGCTGGCCCGCTGGAATTTGCTGAAAGTAGCCCGTGTAGTCCTTGGCGGTGAAGGCGTTTTCTCGCCCGCCCAATGCGGCCACGCGGCGCGAAAATTCGCCCGGCGCCAATGTGGGCGTGCCCTTGAACAGCATGTGTTCCAGCACATGCGCGACGCCACTGGTGCCATCCACCTCGTCCATCGAACCCACGCGCAGCCAGACCATGTGCACCGCCGTGGGGGCACGCCGGTCGGGTTTGACCCACAGGGCCATGCCGTTGGCCAGGGTGAAGGTGTGGACCTGGGCAGGCGATGCAGGCACGCTCGCCGACGCTGGCGGGTTGACGGCTGCGGCCGCATGGACCGGCCCCGATGAGGTCTGCGCCATGGCGCCCCAGGAGGCGCTCAGCCAAGCAGAAGAAGCCAGGACAGCCCAAAGAAAGTTCGGTTTCATAGAATGCATGATCCTTCAAATCCAACCCATGTTCAGTTTCTTCAAAAAAAAATCCCCCACGCTCGAGGTGCCATCGTCCGCCGTGACGCCCACGAGCCCTGTGGCGCAGGCAGCGGCTGCAACGCCCGCGCCTGAGCAGCGGCCAGCACAGACCGAGCCGGCCCACGCTGCCCGCCAGGGTTGGCTGGACCGCCTGAAGGCGGGTTTGCGCAAAACCGGTGCCAGCATCACCACCGTCTTCACCGGCACCCGCATCGACGACGAACTGTACGAAGAGCTGGAAACCGCACTGCTGGTGGCCGACACGGGCGTCAAAGCCACCGAGCATTTGCTGCAAGACCTCAAGCGCCGCGTCAAAGAGGCCAAGGCCACTGAGCCCTCCCAGGTCAAAACCCTGCTGGCCGATGCCATCACCGACTTGCTGTTGCCCCTGCAAAAACCCTTGTCCATTGGCGACCACCAGCCCACCGTGATCATGGTGGCGGGTGTCAACGGCGCGGGCAAAACCACTTCCATCGGCAAACTGACCAAGCACCTGGCCGACGAGGGCTTGAGCGTGCTGCTGGCAGCCGCCGACACCTTCCGAGCCGCAGCCAAGGAGCAACTGGCGGTTTGGGCCACCCGCAATACGGTGGAGATCGTGAGCCAACAAGGCGGCGACCCGGCGGCTGTGAGCTTTGATGCGGTGAGCGCTGGCCGGGCCCGTGGCCGAGACGTGGTGCTGGTGGACACGGCGGGTCGACTGCCCACCCAGCTTCACCTGATGGAAGAGCTGAAAAAGATCAAGCGCGTGGTGCAAAAGGCCGAAGCCACCGCCCCCCACGAAGTGCTGCTGGTGATCGATGGCAACACCGGTCAAAACGCCCTGGCCCAGGTCAAGGCCTTTGACGACACGCTGGGCCTGACCGGCCTGATCGTGACCAAGCTCGACGGCACCGCCAAGGGCGGGGTGCTTTGCGCCATTGCCCGCGAAAAGCCGATCCCGGTCTATTTCATCGGGGTGGGCGAAAAGCTGGAAGACCTGGAAACCTTCAATGCGCGCGAGTTTGCCCAGGCCTTGCTGAGCTGAACCCTGGTTTGTTCTGGCCTTGACGAGGGCTTTGCCGCTTCTTTGTTCGTGCCCCCTGTGTGCATGGGCTGACTGACAGCGTTTCCCCAAACCCCAAAAATGAGGGATAACCCTGATCTCTGCGCGCCATCGGCGCGAACTTAGCACTCACCCCACGAGAGTGCTAATATCTGGGTATTCTGAAAGGAGTTCTGGTATGAACATTCAAACTGGTTCCCCCGCCACAGCCATCGCGCTGAGCAACCCCTGGGCGGTCGTGCCCTCGCTCGGCCATCTGGACGCCTACATTTCTGCGGTCAACCGCATGCCCATGCTCACCCTCGAAGAGGAGCAAGAGGCTGCCCGCCAACTCAAAGCCCATGACGACCTCGAAGCCGCCCGCAAGCTGGTGCTCTCGCACCTGCGGCTGGTGGTCTCGGTCTCGCGCCAATACCTGGGCTATGGCCTGCCCCATGGTGATCTGATCCAGGAAGGCAATGTGGGCCTGATGAAAGCGGTCAAGCGCTTTGACCCCGATCAAGGCGTGCGTTTGGTCAGCTATGCGCTGCACTGGATCAAGGCCGAGATCCACGAGTACATCCTGAAAAACTGGCGCATGGTCAAACTGGCCACCACCAAGGCCCAGCGCAAGTTGTTTTTCAACCTGCGCTCGATGAAGCAAGGCTACAAGGCCGATGCCGATGAAGGCACCCACCGCGACACGCTGACACCGGACCAGGTGGATTCGATGGCGCACAGCCTGAACGTCAAGCGCGAAGAAGTGCTGGAGATGGAGATGCGCATGTCCGGCGGTGATGTGTTGCTGGACCCGGCCCCATCGGACGACGGCGAGCAGAGCTTTGGCCCCATCGCCTACTTGGCCGATGTGAACCACGAACCCACCGCCATGATCGAAGCGCACCAACGGGATGTGATGGCCAGCGATGGCTTGGCCAAGGCCTTGAACGTGCTGGACCCGCGCAGCCGCCGCATCGTGGAAGAGCGCTGGCTCAAGGTCAACGACAACGGCTCGGGTGGCATGACGCTGCACGACCTGGCCGATGAGTACGGTGTCAGCGCTGAGCGCATCCGCCAGATCGAAGTGGCGGCCATGAAAAAAATGAAAAAGGCACTGCTCGAGCCCGCTTGAGCCCTGGGGGTGGCCGCACTGCGCTGATGGCGCAAGGTGCAAGCGCACGGCGTGGTTGAACTGCGCTAAAGTCACGGCTGTTTTCTTTTCAGGTGCACCCCATGAACCCCCACACTTCGGTCCGCTTTTCTCGCCGCTTTTTGGCCCGCGTATTGGTTTCGGCATGGGCTGTAGGTTTGGCCCCTGCCTGGGCCGCCAACTGGCCGACACAAACCGTGCGCTTGGTGGTGGGCTTTCCGGCGGGCTCCAGCCCAGACCTGACCGCCCGAGCCCTGGCTGAACCATTGGCCAAAGCCTTGGGCCAAAACGTCATGGTGGAGAACAAGGTGGGGGCGGGCGGCAACATCGCTGCCGATTTTGTGGCCAAGGCCACCGATGGGCACACCTTGGGCCTGATGATCAATGGCAACATGACCATCGCCCGCATCTTGAACCCCAAGGTGCCGTATGACCCCTTGAAAGACCTGGCTCCGATCAGCCTGATCGGCAAAGCCCCGCTGGTGCTCACGGTGCCCGCCAACGCCCCCGGCCAAACGGCCGCCCAGTGGCTGAGCGAAGCGCAAAAAGCCGGGGACAAACTCAGCTATGCCTCGCCTGGTGTGGGCACTGTGGCCCATCTGGGGATGGAACTGCTCAAAACCAAAGCCGGGATTGCGCCTGTGCACGTGCCTTACCCAGGCAACCCTCAAATCATCACCGCCATGCTGGGGGGTCAGGTGCAAATGGCCTTGCTGCCCCCGGCCATGTCAGCGGCTCAAGTCAGCAGCGGCAGATTGCGCGCCATTGGCGCGTCCAGCAGCGGACGCAGCCCTGTTGCCGCCGAAGTCCCCAGCCTGGCCGAGATCGGCGTGAAAGATTACCAGCTGGAGATCTGGAACGCAGTGGCCGCACCCGCCTCCATGCCCACTGCCGTGGCGAGCAAACTGTCAGCCCTCATCAGTGACATCGTGCGCGCCCCAGAGATGCGCACGCGCTTGTTCCAGCAAGGCTGGCAGGTGGTCGGCTCCTCCCCGGAAGGCTTGCGCCACCGCATTGAAGCAGACACCAAAGCTTTGGGCGAGATCATTCGCAACCAGAAAATCGAAGTGAACTGAGGCCCCAACCGGCCTCACGCGCAAGGCAGGCTGGCTCACTTGCCCGAGAGCAAGATGCGGGCGTCAGCAGCCAAAGCAGCTGCGCCGCTGGCATGGCGGTTGTAAAGACGGATGCGCCCTTGTGGGTCAAACGTGAAGCTGCCCGCGGAGTGGTCCATGCTGTAACTGGTGGGTGTTTTGCCTTCGACCTTTTTGTAATAGATCTTGAAGTCCTTGGTCACCTTGGGCAGTTGCTCTGGCGAAGGTCGCAGCGCCACAAAATCAGGGCCGAAATTGGCCACATAGGCCTTGAGCAATTCGGGCGTGTCCCGCTCGGGATCGATCGTGATGAAGATGCCTTGCAGCTTGCCACTGTCCGCCCCCAACAATTGCTTGGCCTCTGCAATTTCCTGCAGGGCTGTCGGGCAGACATCGGGGCATTGCGTGAAGCCAAAAAACACCACCACCACTTTGCCTGAAAAATCTTTCAGGGTGCGCACCTGACCATCCTGGTCACTCAGCGACCACCCTTGGGCGTAATCCGCCCCGGTGATGTCCACGCCCCGAAAGGCGGGCTTGTCCTGACTGCAGGCGCTCAGGCCCAACACGGCCACCAGGCCCAAGGCCACCCACAAGGAATTCTTGGTCATGTGCAATCAGAAAAGGTAGTGGTCCACCAGCAAGGCCGCAAACAAGGCGCTCAGGTGAATCAGTGAAAAACGGAAGGTTTTACGCGCCAGCTCGTCAGAGTATTGACGGTACAAAGCCCAGGCATAGCCGATGAAACCGATGCTCAACACCACGGCCACGCCCAAGTACAACCAAGAGCTCATGCCGTAGACAAAGGGCATCAGGCAAGAAGCCATCAACACAAAGGTGTAGAGCAATATTTGCAAGCGGGTGAATTCATTGCCGTGCGTGACCGGCAACATGGGCAAGCCCGATTTGCGGTAGTCCTCCACCCGGTACAGCGCCAAGGCCCAAAAATGCGGTGGTGTCCACAAGAAGATGATCAAAAACAGGATCAAGGCCTCGGGCCCGACCTGACCCGTCATCGCGGCCCAGCCCAGCACGGGGGGCATGGCCCCACTGGCCCCGCCAATGACAATGTTTTGTGGCGTGAGCGGTTTGAGGATGACGGTGTAGATGACCGCGTAACCCACGAAGGTCGCGAAAGTCAGCCACATGGTGAGCGGATTGACCAACACATACAACACGGCCGAACCCACAGCGCACAACACACCGGAGAACAACAAAGCCTGCTGGTCACTCAGTTCGCCCTTGGCCGTGGGCCGCCAGGCGGTGCGCTTCATCTTGGCGTCGATGGTTTTCTCGACCAGGCAATTGAATGCAGCCGCTGCGCCAGCCACCAGCCAAATGCCCACGCAGGCCCACAGGCCCAACGTCAATTGGGCCAGACTCGGCACGCCGGGCACCGCCAGCACCATGCCGATCAGGGCGCAAAACACGATCAGTTGCACCACCCGGGGCTTGGTGAGGGCGTAATACTGTCGCCAGGCAGACGCAGGCGTTGGAACAATGGCAGCGGTCATGCGGCAGGCCTTGAATCAAAAGAGAGGGATGGTAAAGCGCGCACTGCGCGGCTGATGCTGAGCGTCCAGGTCAACAGCACCACCATGGCGGCAGCGCCTCCAGTGTGCATCACAGCCGCCAGCAGGGGCCAACCCAGCACCACATTGCTCAGGCCCGTCAACAACTGCAAAGCCGACAAGGCCAGCAAGCCTTGTCCTGCGCGATGCAGGCCAGCGACCTGCCGCAAACGCCAGCCCACCACCAGCATCACGGACAGCACCAACCAGGCAGCGCTGCGGTGCACAAAGTGGATGCTGACCAAAGCTTCAAAGGGCAGCAATTGGCCATCGGGTGTCATGCCCAACTCGCGCCAAAGGTCAAAACCCTGCCAGTTCATCGCGGGCAGCCATTGTCCGTGACAAGTGGGAA
>JACCDI010707932.1_pt1 | contig 10291 bp, 6 predicted proteins | sample 7442791 | NCBI WGS metagenome assembly JACCDI01 (sample SAMN15323434, study PRJNA562643) | freshwater metagenome | isolation source: river surface water | place: USA:Blue River Watershed | collected 2017-08-15
AGCAATTGCTGACTCGTGGCCTAAGAGCATTGATGATTCATATGCAAGAAAAGATTGGGGATGGAGGAATGAGTTTGATACGGCGGGGTTGACGGCGGATATGATTCAGAACCTGAAATAAAAAAATTAAGAATTAAGAATTAAGAGTTAAGAACGGTTACGTGCTAATTCGTTCTTAACTCTTAATTCTTAATTCAAAATTATTTTAAGGCGTCATAAATAATCTGCTGCACCTCCGTTCTCACATTCAATTCAATCAACTTTTTATTTTCTGCTGATGGATGTATGCGGTTCGATAAGAATACGTACACTAATCCGGTTTTAGGGTCAGCCCATGCGGCAGTGCCTGTAAAGCCTGTGTGGCCAAAGGTTGCGAGAGAGGCTGATTCACAAGTCGGACTTTTCTTCGGGTCAGCATCGGGTTTGTCGAAACCTAATCCTCGACGATTTCCCTCCATTTGTTTAGCCGTAAATTTCTTAACAGTGTTAGGTCTGAAATAAGTAACCCCACCATAAGTTCCGTTGTTCAATAACATCTGCATTACGATAGCTACATCGTTTGCATTAGAGAATAATCCGGCGTGACCTGCTACCCCACCCAACATGGCTGCACCTTGATCATGTACATAACCATCGAGTAATTGTTTTCTGAAAACAGTATCGTTTTCTGTAGGTACAATTCTGTTAGCATTAAACTTTTTCAAAGGTTGGTAAGTCATGGTTGACAAACCTAGTGGTGCATAAAATTTCTCTCTTGTAATTTGATCAATTCCCTTTTTATATTGTATTTCAACAATGTCTTTTAATAAATAGAAATTAATATCTGAGTAAACATATTTACCCATCTCTTTGATTTCTGAATTCAACATTTTTGTTCTCATCAATTCAGGGTAATCGTGACGTAAGTACATTTTATCAGCCACCTTTATTGAGTAAAATGCAGTTGAATCTGAAGAGTAATTCGGTTCACCATCAGTCAGAGTTAATGACTCTTTATAGAAAGGTATAAATGGTACAAAGCCTGAACGATGTAATAATAAATCAGAAACCAACAAATGCTTACGCACAGGGTGTTTACGGGTATAGTGTAAATAATAAGATAATCTCTTTTTGAAATCTAATTTACCATCATCGTACATCTTCATCACGGCTAAATTAGTTGCCATAATTTTAGTCAATGATGCTATATCATATAGATCAGTGTTCTTCACTAATTCTTTTTTATTGTAAGAATGATTGCCATATGATTTTTGGTATACAACTTTTGAATCTTTCGCGATGATGATCTGACAACCAGGCATTGCATTTTGCAAAATCGCAGAGTTAATAATTGCATCTATCTTCGCTAAACAGGTTGAGCAAAGTCCGGCTTCTTCTGGCAATGTGTACTTAAATCGTATGGGCGCATCAACAATAAATCCGTCGCCATTTTTAAATGTTTCAGAAGCGGTAACCGGCAATGTGCCTTTCGCTGCAATACCACCAAATAAAGCTTGTGCAGCAATACTACGTGTGAAATCGTTCTCTTCGTATGCTAATAAAATAGGTGCTTGATTATCGAAATTACGTAAGCTATACGGGTTACCAAATACAACAAGTACAACATTTTTGTATTTACTAATATGATTTAAAAAGTCGATTGATTGTTTAGAGATAGAATAGTTTTTCGATTCATTTCTAGACATATCATGCAATGCCACAATGATGGTATTGTACTGCTCCAAATTTTTCGCTAAGAAATCGAAATCATTTAACGATGCATCTTTCTTTAATGCGAAACCATTAATGTTTGCATAGTTTCTACACATTTGTAAAAAGCTATTCTCAATATCAGCACCAATGCTAATCGCAGCAATATTTCTCTCTTCTAAATTTTTGAATGGTATTAAATTATTTCTGTTCGCTAATAAAGTAATTGCATGTTCATATAATTTCATGCTTACTAATTTTGCTTCGTTAGAATTTAAATCTTCGTAAATACCCGACATCGAAACAGGTTGATATTTATTTAGTCCGACAGAATATTTCGCAATTAAAATCTTCTTCACTCTATGTTCAATTTCTGACATGCTTATCAATCCGCTGTCAACCGCTTTCTTAATTTCATTAATCGCATTTGGTACATTTTCAGTAAAGAGCAACATATCATTACCAGCTATTAATGCTTTTGCATCAACTACACCGGGAGCAAAGAAACTACTCACCCCTTTCATATTCAGAGCATCGGTTACTACTAAACCTGTATAGCCTAAATCTTCTTTCAATAATTTCGTCACCACATTTTTCGAAATACTTGAGGCAGTATTTTTTGTACTGTCTAAGGATGGTACATTCAAATGCCCCACCATCACACTCACTATACCTCTACTCATTAATTCTCTGAAAGGGTATAATTCAATAGAATCTAACTGTGGTAATGTTCTATTTAATGTAGGCAAAGTTAAATGTGAATCTTTATCGGTATTACCATGCCCAGGGAAATGTTTAGCATTCGCCATCACCCCATTATCTTGTAAACCACGCATGTATTCAATACCTTTTGCAGCTACTTTGTATTTGTCTTCACCGAAAGAGCGATCGTTGATTACCGGATTTCTAGGGTTGTTGTTCACATCAACCACAGGAGCAAAATTTAAATGAGCGCCAATTCTTTTTAATTGACGAGCTGTTTCTTTACCAAAATCATAGATCAACTGATTGTCTGATATGGCGCCAAGGGTCATTTGTTTCGGATAACGAACTACCGAATCGAGGCGCATAGAAAGTCCCCATTCAGCATCAATTGATATTAAAAGTGGTAATCTTGAGATCGATTGGTAATAGTTTGTTTGTTGTGCTTGTCTCATCGGACCACCTTGAAAAAAGCATAATCCGCCGATATTATAATCTTTAATCAGCTTGCTAATCTCCTTTATATGAGAACTGTCGCGATTTGAATACGCTGCCACCATGAATAACTGTCCGATCTTTTCTTCTTTATTCATCTGCTTCAAAAGAGAGTCGGCCCAGCGTGTAGCGCCCACAGTATCAAGCCCTTGCGAATGTATATAAGATGTGGATAAAATGTATAAAAAGAGTAAGCTGAATATCGATTTCCTCATGTCTTCTGCCCGAAAAAAATGTAAATTTGTAATATTATAAATATTCGCAAAACTAATAAATCAAACAAGAACAGAGAACTTAAAATTTCTCCACAAGCTTGTAAAGAATAACATGTCAGATATCATTCACTTATTACCTGATTCAGTAGCTAATCAGATTGCAGCGGGGGAAGTAATACAGCGACCAGCATCAGCAGTAAAGGAATTGCTTGAAAACGCTATAGATGCGGGGGCAACGCAAATCAAATTGGTATTGAAAGAAGCTGGCAAAACCTTAATACAAGTAATAGATAATGGTAAGGGGATGTCTGAGACCGATGCACGTATGTGCTTTGAGCGACATGCTACTTCTAAATTACGTAAGGCTGAAGATTTATTTGAGATCAGAACCATGGGCTTCAGAGGTGAGGCGATGGCATCAATTGCGGCGATTGCACAAGTGGAGTTAAAAACAAAGCAAGCCGAATCAAATGTCGGTACGCTGATTGAGATAGAAGCATCCGAATTAAAAAAGATAGAAGCCTGCAGCACTGCCGATGGCACACAAGTGACGGTTAAAAATTTATTTTACAACATACCGGCGCGAAGAAATTTTTTAAAATCGAATCCGGTTGAATTGCGACATATCATCGACGAGTTTCAACGTCAGGCATTAGCACATCCTGAAATATTTTTCAGCTTGCATAATGATGGTACAGAAATGTTTCATTTACCAGTAGGTAATTTGAAGCAAAGAATTACTGCCATCTTTGGTAATAATTATACAGAGAGAATTGTACCCGTTGAAGAGAGCACCGACATCATTCAAATTATTGGTTATGTAGGTAAGCCTCAGTTTGCAAAGAAAACTAGAGGTGAGCAATATTTCTTCGTGAATAAAAGATTTATCAAAGACCCTTATTTGAATCATGCGGTTTCAAACGCTTTCGATGAATTATTGAATAGTGATAGTTACCCATTATATGTTTTGTTTATTGATATAGACCCTAAGCATATTGATGTGAACGTACATCCGACGAAAACAGAAATAAAATTCGATGATGAAAAATTAGTGTACGCGATTATGCGTTCAGCTATTAAACGTTCATTGGGTAGATATCATGTAAGTCCGACAATCGATTTCAATACCGAAAGTTCATTCAGCAATTTAAAACCATTTGACCCGCGTAACGACGAGATTAGAATTCCGACGATTTCTGTAAATCCAGAATTTAATCCATTCGAAAAAGAACGCAAAGCAAGTTCATGGTCTAACGGCATCAACTCAGTACCACGCAGTGCAGTAGGTTGGGAAGCATTATATGAAATTGCAAAACCTGATCAAGAAGTTCAGCAATTACATTTGCACAAAGATGAAATTGAACAAACTGCAAATGATATTAAAGAGCGTTCAACTTTTCAAATTCATCAGCGATATATAGTAAGTCCGATTAAAAACGGCATTCTCTTAATCGACCAACAAGCTGCGCATGAGCGAGTATTGTATGAACGGTTTTTAGAAATGTTAAACAATCAAGCAGGTGCTATACAACAATGTTTGTTTCCGCAGAGCGTTAACATGAATGCAGCTGACTATGAGCTAACGAAAATGTTATTACCAGATTTGAAAACTTTAGGTTTTGATGTTCAAGAATTTGGCAAGAACACTTTTGTAATACATGGTATACCTGCAGAAATTAATTCAACAAATGAAGAGCAATTGTTGTTAGGTTTATTAGAAACATACAAACAACAATCAGCGATATATAAATTTGAACAGAAAGAACAATTAGCTCGATCAATGGCAAAACAATCGGCCATTAAACATGGTAAGAGTTTAAGCAGTGATGAGATGAATCATTTAATTGATGAACTCTTCGCATGTGAGTTACCACAAGCAGCGTTGAATACTAAGAGTACTTTTGTTCGATTGAACTTAGAAGATTTGGCAAGTTATTTTATAAAATAAATGGATAATTATAGACCACAAGGATTTTCGGTATTGCCGACCATCGTAAAAAACTTGCTCATCATCAATGGCTTGTTTTTCTTGATGACCATCGTCATTCAAAATACTTTTCAAAAAGATTTAACCGATTGGTTAGCCCTCTACTACCCTGGCGCGCCTGAATTTAAAGCCTATCAATTTGCTACGCATTTGTTTATGCATGGTAATTTTATGCATTTGTTCTCGAACATGTTTGCATTATGGATGTTCGGCTCTGCATTAGAAAACATTTGGGGGCCAAAGAAATTCTTAACTTATTATATCATCACTGGCTTAGGTGCGGCGGTATTGCATACCCTTGTGATTTATGTTGAGATCAGTAGCTTACAAACAGCAGCCAATCAATTTTTTGCTGACCCTACGAATAAGAGTTTTGAATATTTTGTGTTGAATTCAGTTCCACAACAATACCAACCTATTTTCGTAGAGTTGATGAATAGCTGGAACAGCAATCCTGCTTCTGTTGAACTTCAACAAAATGCAATCGGCTTTGCGAATGAATTAATACAAGTAAAACAATCGATACCAACAGTTGGTGCATCGGGTGCTGTCTTCGGTGTGTTATTGGCATTCGGAATGATGTTCCCGAACTCAATGATCTACGTATTTTTCTTTCTACCGATGAAAGCAAAATACTTCGTATTACTTTATGGTATCTTCGAATTATACAGCGGTATACAAAATAACCCATCAGATAATGTTGCACACTTTGCACATTTAGGTGGTATGTTATTCGGCTTTATTTTAATTAAATATTGGAGAAAGAAAACTAACCGTTGGTATTAAAACATGAGCATCTATCAAGACATAAAAAATTCATTTAGAAGTGGTGATGTATTGATGCAAATCATCGGCATCAACATTGTCATTTACCTTGTGATATTAATCTCTTGGTTGCTTACGCTATTATTTAAACTCCCCGACCCTGTCGATTTTATTTTGGTCAACTATTTAATGTTACCAGCGAATGTTGGAGAGTTGATTTACAAACCATGGACCATTTTCAGTTATATGTTCATGCATAAAACTGTATTCCATATACTCTTCAATTTATTAGTATTGTATTGGTTCGGACGATTATTCATCGAATATTTAGGAGAGAAAAAATTCTTACCTACTTATTTAATGGGTGGTGTATTAGGCGGATTGTTTTATGTCTTTTGCTATAACGTATTCCCTTATTTCGACGATAAAATTTTATTAAGCCGAGCACTCGGTGCTTCTGCAGCCATTATGACCATTGTGTTTGCAGCCGCTACGCTATTGCCTAACTATACGATTGTACTCGCAATTTTTGGTCCGGTGAAATTAAAATACATCGCCGCCATCTATTTAATTTTAGATTTAGTGAGCATTGGGGGTAGTAATGCAGGCGGACATTTAGCGCATATTGGAGGAGCATTATTTGGTTATATATACATTAAATCATTACAGAACGGTTATGATTTAAGTCGGATGTTTGCAAATTTGATCAATTGGATTTCAAAAATCACTAAGCCGAAGCAGAAGATTAAAGTAGCGTATAGAAATCAAAACTATAATCAACAGAGCAATAAAATTTCGCAAGATGAGATAGATAGAATACTCGATAAAATATCATCGGGTGGATACGAAAGTTTAACTGCGAAAGAGAAAGAACAATTATTTAAAGCAGGCAAAGAATAATGGCGAAGAGTAAGAAGAAACGTAGTTTTTTTTATTGGGTATTTGCATTTTTTAACATCATTGCAGTACTAGCTCTTTTGATATCTTATTTTGCTGCATGGGTAAACCCAGAGGTGAATTGGCAGATTGCGTTTTTCGGACTCGCTTATCCGTTTTTTGTCATCATCAATTTCTTATTTGCAATATACTGGTTGATAAGAAAAAGATGGTTTGCAATTATACCAATCATTGCCATAGCAATTGGCTGGAACACTTTAGCAGACTATATACAATTCAACTCTGCTGAAAAAACTACTACAGATAATAAGATTAAAATTTTGAGTTATAATGCTCATTTGTTTAAGCCTATAAAGACGAATAAATACGATAAGCAGTCGAAGCATGAGATGATGGAAATGATATTGAATGAAGAGGCAGATGTGATGTGCATTCAAGAATTCTATTATCGTAAGAAAGGCATTTATGATATCAAAGATAGTTTGATAGAAAAAGGTTCTTATAAATATTTTGAGCAAGAAGTATTTGAGAAAAATGAAACCGAAACCATGTCGATGGCGGTCTTATCTAAATATAAAATTCTGAATACTGAATTAGTATCATTCTACGATCATCCACATGCGAATATGTGTATGATTGTTGACATCCTAAAAAATGGAGATACGATTAGATTATTTAATGTGCATTTACAATCGATCAGTTTTCAGCCCGAAGATTATCAATATTTAGATAAAGTAAAATCAGAGGTTGATGCCGATTTAGTTTCATCGAAACGCATTGGCTCTCGATTAAAAAATGCATTTATAAGAAGAGCAAAACAAGCTGAAAGAATCAAAGAGTTAATTGATGAAAGTCAGTACCCAGTCATCGTAGCAGGCGATTTCAACGATACGCCAGCATCGTATGCATACCATGTAATCTCTAATAATTTAAAGAATACTTTTAGAGAAAAAGGATTTGGAGTGGGCATGACTTATAACGGTGCCTTCCCTAATTTTCAGATCGACTATATATTGTGTAGCGAAAAGCTACAGGTACTTAATTTCAAAATCATCAAAAAGAAATACTCAGATCACTACCCAATTGTATCTGAGATAGGCTTATAGTCAATCGTATTTACCTAATTATTATTATGTTTGTGTATGGATCAAAAGATAAGTTTATACAACTCATTAAGCAGAGAGAAAGAGGCATTTGAGCCCATTAGCGGACAATTTGTGGGCATGTATGTCTGCGGTCCGACGGTATATGGAGAACCCCATTTAGGGCATGCTAGATCAGCGATTACCTTTGATTTAGTATTTCGCTATTTAAAATATTGTGGTTACAAAGTTAGATATGTAAGAAATATTACGGATGTGGGGCATCTAGAAAATGATGCAGATGAGGGTGACGATAAAATTGCAAAGCGTGCAAGAATTGAGCAACTAGAACCGATGGAAGTTGCGCAAGAATATACATTAGCTTATCATTTAGCGATGGATAAGTTGAATGTATTACGCCCAAGTATAGAGCCACGTGCAACGGGTCATATCATTGAGCAGATAGAGATGATACAAAAAATCATCGATGCAGGTTTAGCTTATGTATCGAATGGTTCAGTATATTTTGATGTATTGAAGTACAATGAAAAAGAACCATACGGAGAATTGTCGGGCAGAGTCTTAGATGATTTGATGGCACATGCAGGTGAAGAGCGCAGAACGTTAGAAGGATCTGAGGAGAAGAAAAATCATTTTGATTTTGCTTTATGGAAGAAAGCATCACCAGAGCATATCATGCGTTGGAACTCTCCGTGGTCAGAGGGTTTCCCGGGATGGCATATAGAATGTTCAGCGATGAGTTCGAAATATTTAGGCGAGCAATTTGATATTCATGGCGGTGGAATGGATTTGTTATTTCCGCATCATGAATGTGAGATCGCACAATCAAAAGCGAGCAATCATACACATCCGGCGAAATATTGGATGCATAATAATATGATAACCATCAACGGACAAAAGATGGGTAAGTCGTTAGGTAATGCGATTAATTTAAATCAGTTTTTTGCAGGAGATCATCCTTTATTACACAGAGCGTATTCACCATTGACTATTCGTTTCTTCATGTTGCAAGCACATTATAGAAGCACACTCGATTTTTCGAACGAGGCATTAGATGCAGCAGAGAAAGGATTGAAGAAATTGATCAACGGATTAAGAACTGCAGAATTATTATTAGCTGAAGAGCATAGTGATTTAGGTACTGCGATCGATGAAGAATTGAATGCTGAATTAAGTAAAGAAATTGATTTAGTATTCGAAGGCATCAATAATGATTTTAATTCAGCGAAGAGTATTGCAGAATTATATAATTTATTGAAGAGAATTAATTCAATTAAGGCAGGACATTTAAAAACAGCAAACATCCGAAGAGATATTTTCGAAAAACTTTTAAATACTTATGTTTCATTTAATCATGAGGTATTAGGCATTTCAGAAGCGAAGATGCTCGAGAGTATGAATATATTACCATTGGTAGATCGATTGATGGAGAATTACCGAGAGGCGAGGGCGGAGAAAAATTTCGTGATGGTAGATAAGATACGAGCGCAGATGAAGGAAGCGGGGTTGGTGGTTATGGATGGGAAGAATGGAAGTGAGTGGGCGTATTCTGAATAGTATGCTAGTATGCTAGTATGCTAATATGCTAGTGTTAGTGACTAGTTCTAGTTACTAGTTACTAGTTACATTAAAAATGATTATGAGAAAGTACATAAATTTAATTTTAGCAGTTGCATTGATTACTGCATGTGGGGAAGAGAAGAAGGTGGAGGATAAGAAGCAGGCAACTGTTGAGCAGAAGAAAGTGGAGGTGCCAAGTTTTAATGAAGATTCGGCGTATGCGTATGTTGCGAAGCAGGTGGGATTTGGTCCGAGGGTGCCGGGCACGAAGGCGCATGCGAAATGTGCGGACTGGTTGCAGGCTGAGTTGAAAAAGTTTGGTGGCAATGTATATATACAAGGTGGTGAGGTGACGACATTTGATGGAAAGAAATTTGAATTAAAAAATATCATTGCATCATTTAATGCGAAAGCATCGAGTAGAATTTTATTAGCTGCGCATTGGGATACTCGCCCATTTGCAGATCAAGATGATGAAAATAAAAACAATGCGATTGATGGTGCGAATGATGGAGGCAGTGGTGTTGGAGTATTGTTAGAGATTGCAAGACAGATGAGTTTAAAGACTCCGGATGTTGGCGTTGATATTATTTTATTTGACATAGAAGATTACGGACAACCAGAAATTTCTGCATACAAGCAAATGCAAGATTCGTATTGTTTGGGGTCGCAGTACTGGGCAAAGAATCCGCCGATACCAAATTACAAACCGATGTTCGGTATCTTATTAGACATGGTTGGTGGAGAGAATGCAGTATTTATGCAAGAAGAAATTTCGAGAGTTTATGCACCACAAGTTTTAGAAAAAGTTTGGGCAGCTGCTGCACAAGCTGGCTACTCAAGTTACTTCTCTTATCAGGCGAGTCCGGCGATCATCG
>JACCDI011349007.1_pt1 | contig 10291 bp, 8 predicted proteins | sample 7442791 | NCBI WGS metagenome assembly JACCDI01 (sample SAMN15323434, study PRJNA562643) | freshwater metagenome | isolation source: river surface water | place: USA:Blue River Watershed | collected 2017-08-15
CCCAGTTAACATTTTCTTTATCATTCACCATGGTTGGAATAGCTACAACGCCACCACCATTGTCAATTAAGGTTACACGTTTGTAATCCTCTAAAGATACTGTATCAACTACCGGAGCAGTGGTAGTACCTGAACCAGTTGTACCGGTTGTACCACCTGTTGAACCTGGAGTTTTAGTGGCGTTGCTTTCTATTGGACCGCCTTTTAAAGCATCTTTATTAACGTTTTTAAATGTAATCTCACCCTCTGTTGCGTTAATAGTACCATTCATGTTTTTCAAAGCATCAATACCAAATGTATATGGATTGGTGGCAGTATTAATCTTCAATGCTACTTCAGTCGCTGTGTATGATCTGTCTTTAGGACCGAATCTCAAAGTTTTCAATTTCACTACAGCAACTGGTTTCAGTCTACCAGCTTGAATATCTGCCAATGTAATACCGGTTAAGTCTTCGGCTTTGATAGCGCTCTTTGCAACCAAAGCTTTCAGTTCGTTGACACTAATGTAGTTATCTGTACCAGCAGTGATCAGCGCCGGACCCGTGGCTTCAATGCCATTACCGGCAGTTGCTACCAAATAGTTGGCGTCTTTCTTAGTTAGTTTTACGATGATTGGTTTCTCGTTGACATTGTTATTATCGCTGCCATTTCCAACTTTCACATTTGGATCAAAGTTTACATCTAATGTTCTGATTGTGGTTCTTCTGTTTTCCTGGTGCTGTGATTCAGTACAAGGAACAACTACACCTCCCTCACACTTACAATCGTTAACCAACTGTGATTCTCCATAACCTTTTGCAAGCAATCGGGCTGGATTGATACCTTTTCTTACCAGATATGCCACAGCACTATCCGCTCTTCTTTGTGATAAGTCGATGTTGTAATCGTAAGATGAACGACAGTCAGTATGTGAACCTAACTCCATACGAAGTTTAGGATATTTTTGTAGTAAAGGTAAGATTCTGCTATCCAACACCGCGGCCGCGTCAGGTCTGATATTGGCTTTATCCAAATCGTAATAAATTGGCACTGTCTCGATGATGATCTGAGATTTTAAGCAGAAATCCTGTCTGAGCACTGTAGAGATTTTAATACCACGTGTGGTTCTTTGAACCGGCATAGCATCAAAATAATATAGTTCTCTGTTATCACAGTTAATCTCGTAATTGGTTTTTTCCATTAATCTGATCTTACCATAGTGACCGTTTTCGTCGGTCTTAACAACAATCTTAGTTGAATCTTTATCGTTGGTTATGGTGATTACAGAATTCTTTAATGGTTTGTTGGTGTTATGTGCAGGCGGAGTGGTTTCAGGAGCCACACACTCGTATACATAACCCTCTATCTCGATTACCAATGGGGTGATATTAAATTCGTAAATATCAAAGTTACCTTTACCATCGCAACGGTTTGAAGTAAAGAAACCATGGGTTGGTTCGTTGGTTGGTTTACCACTTTCGTCAACGTTGTTGTTATTAAAGGTAATACCAAAATCATCACCTCCACTGTTCATTGGTGCTTTGAGGTTTTCTGGAGCAGTCCACTCTGTACCGCTTCCCTCTACTCTAAAGATATCCAATCCACCCATACCCAGGTGACCGTTAGAAGAGAAGTATAAAGTTTTTTCAAGATTGCTCCAATATGGGAACATCTCGTCTTTATCGGTATTGATACCAGTACCCAAATTAAATGGATCACCCCATGCTTTTGCTCTCTGGTTGTATGTTACACACCAGATATCGTAGCCACCGTGACCGTCAGGACGGTTACTTGAGAAATACAAAGTTTTACCATCTTCACTGATAGCAGGATGACCATAATCGAAAGTATCATCTACACAGAAACCCAGCATCTGCTCTTCAATCCACTCAGAACCGCTCAGTTTAGCCTGGTACAATTTACATGATGTAGATTTACCATCAGCTCCGTTACACTGGGTGTAATAAATAGTACTATATTTTCTGTCAAATACACAAGAACCATCATTGTACTTGGTATTGATGGAACCTGTCACTAATACAGGCTTTTCCCATTTCAAAGTATTTTTTCTTTTTTCTTTCTTACCTTTCAGGAACCACATGTCAGAGTATCCATTGCCCGTTTGTAAGTAGATTTTCTTTTTAGCAACACCCCCTTCGCGGTCGGTACTGATGTATAAGACATCATCCTTTTTGCTTGCAATCATTGGGCTGTAATCCATACCCTTGGTATTGGCAATTTTGAAGTTAGTAACCTTGTAACGACTCTTGTCGATTTCGGTTCTCCACTTCTCAGTACTGTCAATGGCTGCAATTTTGTTTTTTGCACGCTCATCGTTCGGTACTTCTTCCAAATATTTTGTCAGATATGATCTGGCTTCTTGTAAAGCTGTTTTATTGCAATCGCCGGCAACCTTCATATTTAGATTACCCAATTGATACAAAGCTTCCGTATTCTTAGGTTCTTTCTTTAAAACCTTTTCATAAGCTTTGATAGCCTTTTCATATTCGTTAGCCATGCGGTAGCAGAAAGCTGCTTCCTCACGAGCACGCTGCTGCTCTTCTTTGTCTTTTACATTTGGAGCTGCCTGAGTGTAAAGGTCACCCGCATACTTGTAGTGCATACGCTTCTTGGCCTCATCGGCTTTTGATAAACTGGCGCTTGGACAGCCGGTAATCAGAAGCGATAAAGCTAGCAATCCTACGCTGAAAAATATGGAAAATTTCTTCATGTGTTTTGTTGATACTTTAACTATGTAAACGCACAAACCTAAAGGAAAATAATGATTTTACAAAAAAATTATTTGTTAGGTTGTGATTTTCAACCTGATTAGAACGCCATTTCAAGCACTTTTATTGCCTGTTTTGGTAATTTTCGAGTGCCTGTCTTACACTGCCGCCTTCCAACAACATCGCCTTGGCAGTTTCGTAATCCAGACCGCTTTTCTCCATCACCATCCTCGTTCCGCGGTCGATTAACTTGTCATTGGACAATTGCATGTTCACCATCTTACTGCCCTGTACTTTACCCAATTTTACCATCGCTGTTGAGGTGACCATGTTCAATACCATCTTCTGCGCAGTTCCTGATTTCATGCGGGTGCTGCCGGTTATTACCTCTGGTCCGACCACTACCTCTACCGGAAAATCTGAGGCCGCCCCTATCGGCGAACCTGAGTTACAGCAAATACATCCCGTTATAATTCCCGCGACCTTACAATCCTTGATTCCTCCCAACACATAAGGTGTTTTGCCACTGGCAGATAAACCAATCATGACATCGCCAGCTCTGATACCGGCCGCTGTCAGATCTTTAAATGCTGCATCGGTATCATCTTCGGCAAATTCCACAGCCTTGCGTATGGCACCATCTCCTCCTGCAATAATACCGCTTACAAGTTCATGTGGAACACCATAGGTTGGCGGACATTCACTGGCATCCAATATCCCTAATCGTCCGCTGGTGCCGGCGCCGATATAAAATAATCTGCCGCCCTTAGAAAGCGACGCAACAACGGCTTCCACCAATCTACTGATGTTGGGAATTTGCTCAGCAACAGCCTCTGCAACTTTCTTATGTTCTGCATTAATGGCTCTTATCACTTCTTCTGCACTTAAGTCAGATAAGTTAGGATATAAAGAATCTTGTTCGGTAATTGGTAACACTTGATGAAATTATAAAGGACAAATTTACTCCTTTACATGGCAATTTACAATTTTACCCGCTTCACAAAGAGCAGACGTTTCTTATAGTAGTCCTCTTCGGTATTAGAAACGATGACGCCCGCCTGCACTGAGGCATGAATGAAATAAATCTTGCCGTCTTTTTGCTCGGTGACAATACCAACATGACCAACGGTTTCCGATTGGCTGTTACGACCGGTAAAGAAGATTAAATCGCCAGCTACGGCATTTTTAAAACTGATGAATTTTCCGTGTAAGGCGATGGCTCCTGAAGAATTGGGCACCACTTTACCAAAATTACCAAACACAAAATTGACGAAACCACTGCAATCAAAACACCTGGGTGGATTGCTACCATAACAATATGGCTTGTTAAGGTATTTTGACGCAAAACGAATCAATGAATCACATAGCGCCGAATCGTTATTCACCGAACTGTCTATATGAGAAAAAGCCGGACTCGTATCCTTCTCAATCATTGCCATCAAGGGCAAAATGAGCAAGAAGAATAGTGTCCGGCCTTTTATAATAGTCAATTTAGATTAGTATCTGTAAGTGTCTTTCTTGAATGGACCATTTACTTCAACGCCAATGTACTCGGCTTGCTCCTGGTCTAATTTTTCAAGTTTGGCCCCAATATGAGACAAGTGTAATGCCGCTACTTTTTCATCTAAATGCTTAGGCAGTACATATACTTTTTTCTCGTAGTTGGCACTGTTGTTCCACAATTCGATCTGTGCCAATGTCTGATTAGAGAATGAGTTACTCATTACAAATGAAGGGTGACCCATTGCGCAACCTAAGTTCACTAAACGGCCTTCTGCAAGAATAATAACTTCTTTACCATCTACGTTGTAAACATCAACCTGTGGTTTGATGGTGTATTTAGTTGAACCATAAGCATTGTTCAACCAGTTCATGTCGATTTCGTTATCGAAGTGACCGATGTTACATACGATCGACTTGTCTCTCATCGCTCTGAAATGTCTTTCTTTGATGATGTTAACGTTACCGGTAGCAGTTACAAAAATATTTGCTCTGGTAACAGCTTCGTCCATTGGTACTACTTCAAAACCATCCATAGCGGCCTGTAAAGCACAAATTGGATCGATTTCAGTTACCAATACTCTGCAACCAGCACCTCTTAAAGATTCTGCAGATCCTTTACCTACATCACCGTAACCAGCCACAACAGCTACTTTACCAGCCATCATGATATCGGTTGCTCTTCTGATAGCATCTACCAGACTTTCTTTACAACCGTATTTGTTGTCAAATTTAGATTTGGTAACACTGTCGTTAACGTTGATAGCTGGCATCATCAATGTGCCTTTTTTCATTCTTTCGTATAAACGGTGAACACCAGTAGTGGTTTCTTCGCTTAATCCTTTGATGCCGGCAGCCAGCTCAGGATAAACATCAAATACCATATTGGTTAAATCGCCACCATCATCCAAAATCATGTTCAATGGTTGTTTTGACTCACCAAAGAATAAAGTTTGTTCAATACACCAGTCGAATTCCTCTGCAGTCATACCCTTCCAGGCATATACTGAAATACCGGCAGCGGCAATAGCAGCTGCAGCGTGGTCTTGAGTTGAGAAGATGTTACATGAAGACCAGGTAACTTCTGCACCTAGCTCTACAAGTGTTTCAATCAATACCGCTGTTTGAATGGTCATGTGCAGACAACCTGCAATTCTGGCACCTGCCAGTGGTTTGCTCTTACCGTACTCGGCTCTTAAAGCCATTAAGCCCGGCATTTCTGCTTCTGCCAATTTAATTTCTTTTCTTCCCCATTCAGCTAAAGAGATGTCTTTAACTTTGTATGGAACGTAAGTGCTGGTTTCTGTAGACATTGTTATTTAATAAGTGGTGCAAAGGTACAAAAAATTTGTTATTAAAAAACTCCTATAGACGCTGTCTATGACAAGATTATCCCTCTTGTCAAAATACTGATTATGTGACAAATAAATTATTTGTGGCGGCGCTTCAACTCCGTATTAATCAAGTTGAGCTCTCTGCCTACCTGTCCTTGCACCGAACTGTTCTCAACGGCGCGGCGACTTAAATAAGGCAATACGGCTTTTACCGGACCGTAAGGCACATACTTGGCTACATTATAACCGGCATTGGCCAGATTATAACTTATATGATCGCTCATACCCAGTAATTGCGCAAAGAAAATATGCGGATGATCTTTCGGTAATTGATATTGCTCCATCAAATCACATAACTTCTGAGAACTGTTCTCGTTGTGCGTACCTGCGCAAATACTTACACGGTCAATATGCTTTACACATAACTCTAAGGCGCCATCGTATTCAGCGTCGGTAGCTGCTTTATCTGGGTTAATCGGACTAGGGTAATTTTTTTCAGCCGCTCTGGCTCTTTCCTTTTCCATATAAGCGCCTCTTACCAGTTTAAAGCCAAGAAAGCAGCTCATAGAGTTGAGTTTCTCCTGAATATGGGCTATCCTGCCAGTTCTGTAACACTGAATGGTGTTAAATATAATGGCTTTCTCTTTATTGAATCTTTCCATGGCCTCGTAGGTCATGCTGTCGATGATGTCCTGAATCCAGGAGTCTTCGGCATCCACAAACAAACGCACATTGTTGTCGTAGGCTACCTGACAAATGCTGTCGAACCTGGCTCTAACTTTAGCAAATTCTGCCTTTTCAGTCTCGCTTAAGGCTTCGCCGGCATTTACTTTGGTGAGTAAATCCATACGACCAATGCCTGTCGTTTTGAAAACCGAAAACGGAATGTCTTTTTGATTGGTTGCCGCTTTATGAATGGTATCGATAATCTCTTTACAAGTGTAGTCAAACACCGATTCGCTCTCTTCGCCTTCTACAGAGTAATCTAAGATAGTACCAATCTTTCCTTTGGTCAGTGCTACAATGGCTTTCTCGCAATCCTTGATATTTTCGCCACCGCAAAACTGAGCAAAGAGGGTATTGCGAATAAGTGACTTAACAGGAGGTAAAAAATTGATGACTGAAGCGGCCAATCCCGGACCGTATTTAATCAGCCATGGGTAATTGAAGCTTTTGAAAAGAAGGGCAGCCTTCTTAAGTTCAGCATCCGTTTTGTGCGCAAAGGCTACTTGTGTATTGTTAAAATCGATTTGGGGCATACATCAAATTTGCTGCGAAAATACAGATGAAAATGTCTGTTTGGATGAATTTTGTCAGTAAATTTAAAAATTAAAACACTGATTCTGATTAGTTATTACCATCAAAGCGGCTGAAACCCATTAAAAACGGGCATTACTGGTGATCACAACAGGTTCGTCCTTGATTGGATGAATAAAAGAAACGCTGTAAGCATGCAAACATATTGAGCGGTCTCTTAATGCCTGTGGAGCGCCATATTTAACATCGCCTACTATTGGATGTTTGATGGAGGCTAACTGAGCTCTGATTTGATGAAAACGTCCCGTAACAGGGTAAACTTCGAGAAAGGCCTGGTGTCCGCGTTCTTCGAGCACTTTATAACTTAATACAGACTCTTTAGAATTGTCGACCTTCTTAGTAAAAACATCGGCTTTGTGCACCTTGCTGTTTTTTCTTAGAAAGGCTCTCAGCTCCTTCTCTTTAATTTCTGGAACGCCATTTACCAGGGCGCGGTACACTTTCTTGATTGCATTCACTCTGAAAAGTTCTGTCATGCGCGATAAACCTTTGCTGGTTTTAGCCAGTAACACAACACCACTCACCGGACGGTCGATGCGGTGAATCACGCCACAAAAGACATTGCCAGGTTTGTTGTCACGTTGTTTCAAATAGGCCTTTACCATTTCTGGCAGTGGCTCATCGCCAGTCTCGTCACTCTGAACAATAACACCTGAGGGTTTATTGACAGCAATGATGTGATTGTCTTCGTAAAGAATCAGGTCGGCGATATTAACAGCGTTGGTATCCAATTGACAGGAGGTAAAATAAACAGAGATATGGCTATCGTCTAACAACATACATTGCGAGCGTATAACTAGAAAACTGAATTAGGGTTACAAATATACAATTCCATCCATAAAATTCTAATTGATAAAATGTATAAGATGATTGAATAATCAAATTGAAAGTCAAGCAAGAAATAAAAAAATTAGTTTCCTCAACTTAAATACTAAATTTCAATTATTATTGAAGGTATATTCTCATGAATTCGGAAGTAGACAAATACCTAAGTGAATCGGTCAAATGGAAAGCCGAACAAACGGCCTTAAGACAAATTGCATTGGACACTTTGTTAAACGAAGAGATTAAGTGGGGCGTTCCGTGTTACACGTATAAAAAAGCCAATATTGTTTTGATTCACGAGTTCAAGGAGTATTGTGCCATACTGTTTCACAAAGGCGTATTGCTAAAGGACCCCGAGAAGATTCTTATAGTGCCGACTGAGAACTCACAGTCAGCCAGACAGATTAGGTTTAAAGATTTGGCCAGTATTGAAAAACTAGCACCGATCATTTTATCTTATATTTTCGAAGCGATAGAGATTGAGAAATCAGGCGCAAAGGTCAGTTTTAAACCTACAGAGGCCTACGAAACTCCCGAAGAGTTAACAACAATATTTTCAACTAACCCTGCACTCTCAATGGCCTTTTACAAGCTAACACCAGGGCGACAGCGCGGTTATCTATTACATTTCAGATCGGCCAAACAATCGGCCACCAGAACCTCCCGCATCGAAGCAGCCAGCAAAAGGATCATGATGGGCAAAGGTCTCACCGACTGCATTTGCGGCTTATCCAAGAGATTCCCGAATTGCGATGGCTCGCATAGTGCCATAAAAAAACCCTGAATAAATCAGGGTTTGGAAAAATTGGTGGAGACAATTGGCAGTATGTCGAACTTTCTTGCAATATTCTAATAAGTACTTTTTATAGAGAAGGCTACAAGGTTTATGATTTAGTTATATATTAGATTTATTAATATAATAAAAAAGGACTTTTCAATTGCAGAAGAGACCCTTTTTTGCCTATATTAATAGAAAATCAATATTTATCAGCTTAGTAGAAAATACCACCTGCTCCTGAGGTTTCAGTTTTGCTACAGTTTGTACAGCCGACAGGGAAGGTACAAACATTGCAATACCATTCGCCTTTTAATTTCTTTGGACTACATCCATATGTACAACAATCAGATTTACATGTGCATGTGCTTGACATCCCACTAACATTTACTATATAAAAATTGCCACCATCTAGCTCTAATTGAATTGCACATTTAGAATCTCCATTTATTGATTTTCCAACTAAATAATATAAGCTATCGTATTTAATACTAAACGAATCTACATTTAGATTAGGAGCTCCAGCACCAATGAAAGATTCCCACTGAGTTTTCATCAAAGTTTTGTTATATGTAATAGTATAAACACTCCCAGATGCTGTTCCTATAACAACATTAAAATGTGAGTCTACTTGCATTACTTGAGTTACAATTGGTGAATGATATTTTTCTTTAATTGTAGTGTTACTTATACAACAAATAAAAATAAAAGGCAGGGTTAAGAATATTAAGTTTTTCATAATAAATTTTTTTTTGCAATTACTGAAAAAAAAAACGAAAAGAAATAACTTTATTGTTATTCAAGTTCTCCTGTACAATTAAGATGCTTATTGTCATTCGTTTATTTTTTTTAAAAAACAAAATAATTAACATAGTCGAATTAGATATTCCTATTTTGTTTATATTTTCGATTCGAGTTGATTTAAATAGAATTAAAGTTTGATTTTATTATAATGCGAAAATATCATATTCAATAACTCCATTTTTCTTCATGTACTTCATCGCTTAGTTATTTTTAGATTAATCAATGTCTTATTGTAAAAGTCGAAGTCGGCAATCAGTTCGTTGTCGATGCTCTTTAAGCCTATGTCATCCTTCTTGAATTTCCATTACAGAAAAGATTTTTAAATGTTTTCCAGTATTAAGGTACTTCTTGTAAGCGTTTGGAGCGAATTCTAGACCCACCAAAGCTTCCATTTTTGTTTTGTGGCAATTAACTATATCCATTATGGTTTTTTTGTTATCATCCTTTCCTAATAGTCGGTTTTTAAGAGTTTCTGCGCTGATTTCTATGTCTTCGTCTAGTATTAGTCTGTAAAATTCTTGAACTTTAAATCTGTGTGATTCGACAAAAGCATTTATAGTTCTAAAAGCTTCGTTAGTTCCAATAGCTTTAACAGAAACAGGGTTCCACCTATTGGGTTCAATTGTTCGATTAATCGAGATTTCTGCACGCTTACCATAAATTGTAATGTGTAAATAAATAGATACTAAAACAGTTTTCGGGTTTAGTATCTATTTATTAATGTAATACAGGAGTGAAAAAGTTCTGTTCATAAGTTACTAAATTAATATTTTTAAGCGAATTACCCAAATTATAATATTCAGATTTATAGATTTTTATAGAGAATTCGGTTACCTTTTTTAATTCCAGAAATAGGTCACTGAATTTGTCACCGAGATTTTTATAGAATTTGATAGTCGGGAGTAAAAAAGTCCCACAAACGCTGAATTTGCAAGACTTTAATAAATTTTGATAATAAAGTTGTGGGCCCTGCTGGAATCGAACCAGCCACCCTCTGATTATGAGTCAGACGCTCTAACCGAATGAGC
>JACCDI011426163.1_pt1 | contig 10289 bp, 12 predicted proteins | sample 7442791 | NCBI WGS metagenome assembly JACCDI01 (sample SAMN15323434, study PRJNA562643) | freshwater metagenome | isolation source: river surface water | place: USA:Blue River Watershed | collected 2017-08-15
CCCGCGCCACGGCAAAGGGAGAGGTCACGGGGCTGGACATCGACCCGTCCATCCTTGTGGCGTCGGAAAAAGAGGTGGTCGAGGATCTGATCATCGCCGCCATCAAGGACGCCCAAGCCAAGGGCACGCAGAAGATGCAGGATGAGATGCGCCGCATGACCGAGTCCCTGGGTCTGCCCCCGGACATGAAACTGCCGTTCTGATGACCGACACCCCGCGCGAGATCGAGGCGCTGATCGACCTGATGGCGCGCCTGCCGGGCCTTGGCCCGCGATCCGCGCGGCGGGCGGTGTTGATGCTTTTGAAGAAACGCGCGCAGGTCATGGCGCCCTTGGCCCAAGCGATGGCCGAGGTTGCGCTGCATGCGCGCGATTGTCAGGTCTGCGGCAATATCGGCACGGCGGACATCTGCCCCGTCTGCGCCGATGACCGCCGCGCGACGGATCAGATCTGCGTCGTGGCCGATGTGTCCGACCTGTGGGCGATGGAACGCGGCGGGGCCTTCAAGGGGCGCTACCATGTTCTGGGTGGCACGCTGTCGGCGCTGGACGGTATGGGCCCGGATGAATTGCGCATCCCCCGCCTGCTGCGCCGGGTCAAGGATGAGGGCGTGTCAGAGGTGATCCTTGCCCTGAACGCCACCGTCGATGGCCAGACCACCGCCCATTACATCGCCGAGGCGCTGGCGGGCAGTGGGGCGACTGTCACCTCCCTCGCGCAGGGTGTGCCGATTGGCGGAGAGTTGGATTATCTGGACGATGGCACCATCGGCGCTGCCCTGCGGGCGCGGCGGAAGTTCTGATCCGCTTTATGGCGCCTCAGAAGTCCACCGTGCGATACCACGGCGTCACCTCATGCCAGAGGTCCTTGTAGCTTTGATCCGCCGCGCTCTTGCTGGTCTGGGGCGACAGCAGCATCGGTGCGCCATCTTCCCAATCGGCGGGCAGGCAGATACCGCGCAGTTCGGACGCGGTCTGCAAGCCTTCGATCACGCGCAAGATCTCGCGGATAGATCGGCCCAAATTGATCGGATAGTCGAACACCACCCGCAGGCGCAATTCGGGGTCCAGCACCAAGGATTTCCGCACGAGTGATCCTGCGGAGTCGCGGGTCTGGCCCATGCCGACGCGGGTCAGGATATCGCCGGTCGGGTCCTCGATCTGCGGGAAATCCAACTGGATGCCAAAGGCGTTCTGGATGGCATCGGTCCAAGCGGTCTGGAAATGCAGCGCAAAGCCGGACAGGCACAGATGCTTCACCCCCAAGGCGGCAAAGTCTTCGGCGTGCTGGACAAAGCCCATCATCTCGGAGGTGCCGACAGGGTGAAAGGGTTCGGGCTGGGTGAACAGATGCACCCAATGCCCCTTGGCCCATTTGTGCAGCCGGAACGTGCCCGTGGTGCCATTGGCCATGAAGTCGGGGAAGATGTCGCCCAGTTGCAGCACCATCGCCGGGGCGGCGGGTTCGTCCATGAAGGTCAGATCGCGGTCCAGTGACACCACGTCATCCGCATGCGGCGGGGCAGCGGCATCATCCTTTTGGCGCAGCATCGGCATCCGCATCGGGATCACTCCAACAGTCTATCGCCACCTTAACGGCGAAGCCCGGCGGGGTGATAGCATGACAGGGGTATGGGGGATGGCCCATAGGGCGGGGTTGTGGCCGACACCACCCCAAAGATCGGGGCGGAATCGGCGTCTCACCCCGTCAGCGCGACAGCCCACCCGGCAGGTTGGGCATGTCCAGCGCGGCAAAGCCGTAATGGCGCAGCCAGCGCAGGTCCGATTCGAAGAAGGCGCGCAGGTCGGGGATGCCGTATTTCAGCATCGCCAGCCGGTCGATCCCCATGCCGAAGGCAAAGCCCTGCCATTGCGTCGGGTCCACACCTGCCGCGGCCAGCACCTTGGGATGCACCATGCCGGAGCCGAGGATTTCCATCCACTTGTCGCCTTCGCCGATGCGAAGCTGGCCACCCTCCCACGAGCAGCGGATGTCCACCTCGGCCGAGGGTTCGGTGAAGGGGAAGTGGCTGGCGCGGAAGCGAAGCTCGACCTTGTCCACCTCGAAATAGGCGCGGCAGAATTCTTCCAGCGTCCATTTCAGGTTGGCCATGCTGATGTCGCGGTCAATCGCCAGACCTTCGACCTGATGGAACATCGGGGTGTGGGTCTGGTCCATGTCCATGCGATAGACGCGGCCCGGCGCGATGACGCGGATCGGCGCGCCCTTGTCCATCAGCGCGCGGATTTGCACCGGACTTGTGTGGGTGCGCAGCACATGCGGCGGGCGGTCATCGCCTTCGGCGCGGTGCATGAAGAAGGTGTCATGCTCCTGCCGCGCGGGGTGTTCGGGCGGGATGTTCAGCGCGTCAAAGTTATACCAGTCGGATTCCACCTGCGGCCCTTCGGCCACGGCAAAGCCCATGTCGGCGAAGATGGCGGTCAGTTCTTCCATGACCTGAGACACTGGATGGATCGTGCCCACGCGGCGCGGGCGACCGGGCAGGGTCACGTCCAGCCATTCCGTCCGTAGCCGTTCATCCAGCGCGGCATCGGCAAGACCTGCCTTGCGGGCGCGCAGGGCGGCGTCGATCTCATCCTTGACGACGTTCAGCGCGGCCCCGGCGGCCTTGCGCGCGTCGGGGTCCATCTTGCCAAGGCCCGACATCAGGGCGCTGATCTCGCCCTTTTTCCCCAGCGCGGCCAGCCGCACCTCTTCCAGCGCGGATTCATCTGCGGCACCGGCAACGGCGGTCAGATATTTGGCCTTGAGCGTGTCGAGCCCGTCCATGCGAAGCCTCCCTGAAGTCGGCTTGGTGCTAACGGGAAGGGGGGCGCGATGCAAGGGTTTGGCGACTGGTCAGAAGATGGACTTGCGGCCCCGCACCTCAAGGATCTTGCGCGAGCCGCCGATCTTGCCGTTTTGCGAGGTGATCGAGATGGGCGGTTGCTTGATCTGCTTTTTCAGCACGATCAGGCTGTCATGGAACGCGATGGAGCCCAGCTCGCGCGCCATGGGATGCAGGGGGAAGCCTGCGTCATCCTCGGTGTACCAACTGTGCATGCGGTCGATCAGGTCTTTGGCGAATTCGACAAAGCTGCCCGGCGCGCGGAAGCCACCGCCGAAACCCGGCCAGTAGCTGGTGTGCACGTCTTCGACGATATAGAGCCCGCCGTCCCGCAGTTGCGGCCAAAGCGTGCGAAAGCTGGTCAGTTGCTGGTCCATCTTGTGGCCGCCGTCATCGACGATGATGTCGAAGGGGCCACGCTCTGCGGCGGTCTTTTGCAGGAAGGCCACGTCGGTCTGATCGCCGATCCGCACCTCGGTCCCCGGAATTTCCAGCGCCTTGCAGGCGGGATCAATGTCCAGAAATGTCAGGCTGGCCTTGGGCGAGAAGAAATCGCGCCACATCCGCAGACTGCCGCCCTTGTAAACGCCGATCTCAAGGAAAGACACCGGCTTTCCCATCCACGGCCCCATCAGGCCGTCATAGACGTCCAGATAGTGGTCCATCTTGAACAGCGTCTTTTCGTCGGTCCGCAGCAGGAAGTTGCGGAAATACTGGCCGGTGGTCATGGATCAATGCTCGGATGTGGCAGGGGCTGCGGCGGCTTCAAGCGGGGCGACATGGCGCAGGTAGGCGCTTTGCAACTGCGCGCGCCAATCCTTTTGTGTCAAGACCACCGGTGCGGAACAGGTGGCGCAAGGGCCGGTCTTGGCGCGGTCGTGGATCAGCCCGCGCCGCCACGCCGCCGCCTTGGCGCCAAAGAAGATGTCAAAGATCGACTCGGCCTGTCCCAGATTGCCCACGACATGCTTGGCATGTTCGGGCCGGTCGCTGCGGATGTGGCAGCAGGGCACGACATTGCCGGTATAGCCCATGTGGAAGTGCTGAAAGACGAAGTTGCACGGGTCGGTGCGCGGGTTTTCGGGCGACAGGTCGGGCAGCAAGCCGCCCCGGTCATTGCCATGCTTGGCAAAGTTGATCGCCCGCGTCTCAACCTCCAGCTTCGGGGTGTCGAAGCGGGCGATGATGTTGTCATTGGGCCGGATCTGCCGGAACCGCGCCTGAAGCCCGGTGCGATGCGCAATCTCGGCGATGCGGTTCAGCACGTAAAGATCGCTGTAGGATTCCCCCTGCTTCAGGTGGATCGACACATGCATGTAGGTCAGCCCCGCCGCCGCCAGATCATCGACGTAAGACGGAGTCAGATAATCGCCGTTGGTGTAGATCATGATCCGCGCCTTGGCCATCGCGGCACGGGCATCGGCGATGCGGTCAAGGATGTCGCGGTCATAAAGCGGTTCGTTGTAGCTGTTCAGCACGAAACTGCCCGCAAAGCCGACCTCGGACAGGTCGCGCATCAGCTTTTCCCAGATCGCGGGTTTCAGCCGGACATTGGGGCCAAGGCGGTCGCCCACCACATTGGGGCAGTAATCACAGCGGCGGTTGCAATAGGAGTGTGTCTCAACCTCGATCCGGTTGACGGTCTGGCGGAAAAGCTCGCGTTGGCGGACCGGGTCCGTCAGCGGCGCATACATTTCGCGTCCGATATACATGCCTATACTCGTTCCAACGCACCCGTGCGGGCCAATCGTTGCAGGATATTAACCCATCGCGGCAAAAATGCGCCCAAAATGCAAAAGGCCCCGCGTTTCCGCAGGGCCTTTCGTGATTTCAGCCGATCAATGGATCAGACCAGCGCGGCCTTGGCCTGTGCGGCGATGGCGTTGAACGCCTCCGGCTCGTGCACGGCGAGATCGGCGAGGACTTTGCGGTCCACTTCGATGCCAGCCTTGGCCAGACCGTTGATGAACTTGGAATAGGTCATTTCAAGGTCAAACAGACGCACAGCCGCGTTGATCCGCTGGATCCACAGGGCGCGGAAGTTGCGCTTGCGGGTCTTGCGGTCGCGGGTGGCGTACTGGTTCGCCTTGTCGACGGCCTGCGTGGCCGTGCGGAAGTTACGCGAGCGGGCGCTGTAATAGCCAGCCGCCTGCTTGATGACCTTGCGGTGACGGGCGTGTGTCACCTTACCGGATTTGACGCGGGACATTTCTCAGCTCCTCAGCGGTCGTAAGGCATGTATTTTTTGACGATTTTCGCGTCGCTGGCGCAGAGGATCATGGCCCCGGATGCGTCGCGAATGAATTTCGTCGTGCGTTTGATCATGCCGTGGCGCTTGCCGGCGGGACCGGCCTTCACCCGACCGGAGGCCGTGAAGCTGAAACGCTTCTTCGCCGCCGACTTGGTCTTCATCTTGGGCATTTCCATCTCCGTGGTTGCAGGCGCGACTCGGCATGCCACGTTGGCCGGTCGCGCGGGTATCGCAAGGGCTGCCGTATAGGCGGGGCGGGCTGCCGGTGCAAGGGGTATTCGGACGCGCGCGCCGTCAGCGCAGGTAGCGGCCGATCACCTCGATGAACACATGCGGGATGCGTTCGATGGTATAGGGGCGCGGGTTCTGGCTCAGCGCGGTGATGACCATCACAATCGCGGCAAACAACAGGATGGCCGCCGTGCGCGGGGCACGGTCGTCGATCCATGCCGACATCATCGACGGGATGGTCAGGATGATCAGCACCAACCCCACCACCAGCAAAAGATCGTAATCCATCCGACACACCACCCGACACTTCACATCCGACCCTGACAGGTTTTCCGGCAGCGGTCAGCACAAATCAAAACCGCCGCCCGATCAGGGGCGGCGGCTTGCACGCGGTTGCGTTCCTTATTCCGGGTCGGCCCGGTAGATCAGCCGTTCGTCGCAGGGGGCCACGCGCAGGATGTTCGTCGTCCCCTGCACGTTGAAGGGCACCCCTGCCGTCAGCACGATCTGATCGGTCTCGGTGGCAAAGCCGTGGTCCAGCGCCGCCCGCACCGCCGAGATGACGGCGCCCTTGAAGCGGTCCTGCTCCTCGGTGATGACGCAATGCGCGCCCCAGGTCAGGCAGGTCCGGCGCGCGGTGCCGATCAACGGCGTCAGCGCAAGGATCGGCACGCGGGGACGTTCCCGCGCCACAAGGTTCACCGTGGTGCCCGATTGCGAGAACACGCAGATCGCCTTGATGTCGGCGCTTTCGGCAATCTCGCGCGCGGCGGCGACGATGCCATCGGCGACCGACGAGCGATTGACCGAACGGCTGGCCTCGATCACGGCGCGATAGGTCGGATCGCTTTCGACCGAGATGGCGACGTTGTTCATCGTCTGAACCGCCTCGATCGGGTATTTCCCGGCGGCGGATTCCGCAGAGAGCATGATCGCATCGGCGCCTTCATAGATGGCGGTGGCGACGTCCGACACCTCGGCCCGGGTGGGCATCGGCGATTCGATCATCGATTCCAGCATCTGGGTCGCCACGATCACCGGCTTGGCCGCGGCACGCGCGCCGCGCACCAGACGCTTCTGGATCGGCGGCACGGAATGGACCGGCAGTTCCACGCCAAGGTCACCGCGCGCGACCATGATGCCATCGGAGACTTCCAGAATGGCGTCATAGGCCTTCACGGCGGCGGGCTTTTCGATCTTGGACAGCACGGCGGCGCGGCCTTTGGCCAGTTCGCGTGCTTCGATCACATCCTCGGGCCGCTGGACGAAGGACAGGGCCAGCCAGTCCACACCCAATTCGCAGGCGAATTCGAGGTCCTTGCGGTCCTTGTCCGACAGCGCGGCCAAGGGCAGCAGCACGTCAGGCACGTTCACGCCCTTGCGGTTCGAGATGGTGCCGCCGACGGTCACGACGCAAACGGCAAAATCCTTGCCGCAGGTTTCGACCCGAACGGCAATCTTGCCGTCATTGATCAGCAGCGAGGCCCCCGGCTCCAGCGCGGCGAAAATCTCGGGGTGGGGCAGTTGCACGCGCGATCCGTCGCCCGGAGTCGGGTCCAGATCGAAGCGGAACTTGTCGCCCTGCACCAGATCATGCGACCCGGCGGCAAAGGTGCCGACACGCAACTTGGGGCCCTGAAGGTCCGCAAGGATGCAGATCGGGCGGCCGGTATCGGCCTCGACCTGGCGGATGATCACGTGGCGGGCACGGATGTCATCATGGGTGCCATGCGACATATTCAAGCGGAACACATCGGCCCCGGCTTCGAACAGCGCACGGATCGTCTTGTAGTCGCTGGAGGCCGGGCCCAAGGTGGCCACGATCTTTACGTTCCGAAGGCGTCTCATATGCCTCGTTCCTTTGATAAGTATCGTCATCGTGGTGGGCCGCCGGTCTTATGGCGCAAACCCATCGGCGGGGCAACTGGCGCTTTCCCTTTCGTCAGAATAAATGACCAATTCCCACATGCAAATGACGGACCACCCGCGTGACTGCCTATCGGATCATCGGACAAGACCGCCCCGGACGCTGGTTGGTGACCTGCGACCACGCCAGCAACCGCGTGCCCGATTGGGTGGCGGGCGGGGATCTTGGCATCGCGGCGGCGGATATGGAACGCCACATCGCCTATGATCTGGGCGCTGCAGAGGTGGCGCTGCGGCTGGCTGCGGCCTTGGACAGCCCGGCGATCCTGTCGGATTTCTCGCGTCTGGTGATTGACCCCAACCGGGGCGAGGATGACCCGACGCTGGTGATGCGCCTTTATGACGGGACGATCATCCCGGCCAACCGCCATCTTGATGCGGCGGGAATCGCTGAACGGGTGGAGCGGCTCTATCGCCCCTATCACGATGCCTATGCCGATCTGGCCGCGCGCAGGCCTGATACGGTGATCGTCGCGGTGCATTCCTTCACGCCCTGCCTCAAGGGGCGGAGCCCCCGCCCCTGGCAGGTGGGCATCCTGCATTCGCATCTGGACGAACGCCTGTCGCGCGCCCTGATCCGGCGGCTGGAGGCCGAGGGAGATCTCTGCGTCGGCGACAATGAACCCTATCATGGCCACCTGCCCGGCGATGCCATCGACCGCCACGCGCTGACGCCCGGACGCCTGAACACGCTGATCGAGGTGCGCAACGACCTGATCGCCGAGTCCGGGGCGCAGCAAGCCTGGGCCGACCGTCTGGCCCGGGTGCTGGTGGGGGCGCTGGCGGATATCGCAGGCTGATTGTCGCGCACACGGAAACGATGGCGGGGCGGGGCAAAGGATTGTCGGAAAGCCAAGGCCTGCCGGGCCGTTGTGATTGACGGACGATCACGACTCGGCACATACATCCTTAAAGTTGTGCGTTTTTCTTGGTGCCCTGATGCTTGCCCTGTTGCTGTTCGGCCTGCTGCCCTTTGCCTTTTCGGGAATTTTTGACGATGGCGCGGACGATGCCACGCAGGATGAGGCGGACACGGGGGATGATACCCTGACCGGCGGATCACCGGGCGGGCTGGACCCGTTGGTGCCCGGCGATGGCGGTGGTGGCGGTGGAACATCGGGCGGGGGCAATTCGGGCGGTGGTGTGCAGGATACCTACGACGAATTGCAGCGCGGCACTGACGCGAATGACAGCCTGACCGGGGGATCGCGCAGCGACCTGTTGATCGGTGAGGGCGGGGATGACTCCCTGAGTGGCGGATTGCAGGGGGATCTTCTTTTCGGCCTTGCTGGCGCGGATTTCCTGAAAGGTGAGGCTGGGGACGACACCCTTTCAGGCGGGGCTGGCAATGACACCATCTGGGGCCTTGAAGACGATGACGTTTTGTCCGGGAATGGTGGTGATGATCTGCTGCAAGGCGGCGGCGGAGCGGACACGCTGATCGACTTCTCTGGCCGCGATACAATGAAGGGGGGGACGGGCGCGGACAAATTGATCGCTTTGGACCTCTCTGACAAGATTTCCGGGGAAGATGCGATGGTCAGAACCGGAGATATCAACCTGAGCGATGGGTTCTTCCGGCAGGATATCCTCACGGATTTTGGCCGTGACCCTGATTATCGGGATGGCGACGATCTGGCGCTGTCGCAGGAATTGCGTGGCGCAGAGCGGACGGAAAACACCGCGGACGTGCTGGAGGGCGGCGCCGGAGACGACACGCTGTTGGGTGACAATGGCGACACGCTGACCGGCGGCGCCGGCAGCGACATTTTCATCGCCTACACCGATCCGCGCGCATCGCAGCCCAATGCGCCTGTCATCATCACGGATTTCAACCCCGACGCGGACCGTCTGCAATTCCTTGTCGAAGATAATGGAAAAGGTGAACTGACCATGCAGGCGGCCGCCGACGGCACGGGGACGGAGTTGTTCTATCGTGACACGGTCGTGGCCCTGATCCGGGGCAAGACGCCGGATGATCTTGGCTTGCTTCTGGGATCGGTCGTGACGCGGACGGATGTCTGATCCGGTGGCGTGACATTCCCGCCCCCGGCGGGCATCATCGCTCCAAACACAAGGGGTTGGAACCATGTCACTTGACGATGCCACGCTGGAAAAACTGGAAGCCGCCGCCTTTCGTCGCCTGCGCGACCATCTGCGCGCGCGCACGGATGTGCAGAATATCGACATGATGAACCTTGCCGGCTTCTGCCGGAACTGCCTTGGCCGCTGGATGCACGAGGCGGCGGTGGAGCAGGGCGTCGATCTGGACAAGGAAGCCGCGCGCACGCTGTTTTACGGCATGCCCTATGACGCGTGGAAAGCGCAGTTCCAGACCGAGGCCGGGGCCGATCAGACCGCGAAATTTGCCGAGGCGATCAAGGCCCACACCCCCTGACCCGCGCGGCGCCGAACCGGCGTAAGCATCGGCGATCCCGACAAGATTGTTGCCAAAATTGGGTCTTGATCGCTGAACCGCCTTTCGTATCATCCCCATCCGAACGTGTGTTTTTGCGATTGGATGGGTTATGGAACTGTTGCTTCTGCTGATCGGGCTTCCTCTTCTTGCGGCGATCGATTTTGGCGGCGGCGATGATCCGCCGGACACGCCCGATGATCCGTTCGAGGACAATGACAAGCTGACCGGGGGCGTTACAGGTGACCGTCTGGCCGGCGGTTTGGGCAATGACACGATTGACGGCGGCGGCGGCGGCGACACGCTGATCGGTGGTCAAGGCAATGACTTCATCGATGGCGGTGTGGATGATGACCGGCTGTTCGGTGGTGCAGGGGCTGACGTGCTGACAGGCGGTGCCGGGCGTGACCAACTCTTTGGCGGAGAAGGCACCGACACGCTGGAAGGCGGTGACGGGGATGACACGCTGAACGGCGGCGCGGGCAACGACACGGTGTTTGGTGGCGACGGCAATGATTCGGTCGAACTCTTCCCCGAAGGCGGAGATGACCTTGTCCTGCTCGGCGCGGGCAATGACCGCCTGAACGTCCAGGACACCTCGCGCGGGACGACGGTCA
>JACCDI010636800.1_pt1 | contig 10288 bp, 9 predicted proteins | sample 7442791 | NCBI WGS metagenome assembly JACCDI01 (sample SAMN15323434, study PRJNA562643) | freshwater metagenome | isolation source: river surface water | place: USA:Blue River Watershed | collected 2017-08-15
GACAAGGGACTGAGCGCCAGAAGGCAGAGCAATTGCCGACGCAGAGGGCTTGATGGAGCTGAGAAATCGGCAGACTGGCTGGTGTAATCGAGTGTTCTTTTCATTATCATCCCTCGCAATGGAATCGACAGAGTCTGCAATGCAGGCGGCCTGACTATATCGTGTCGCGACACGCTCACACAATGGAATGACGTGTAGCGCAATTGTCTCAACCCTTCATCAATCCGGACCTCAACATGCATCTTTTTCGTCACTCGATCTGGCGCTCATCCGCCATTCGCGCGCTTGCCGCTGGCAGCTTCTTCGGACTCTGCGCACTGACTCAGGCGCAGACCACGCTCATCACCGATGTCAACGGCTACACCGTGAATGCGAACCGCGAACTCATCCGATTCAGCGCCATCCAGTTCACCGGGAGCACCATAGATCGAGTGTTCACTGCCGAAGAGGCGCTCCCTTCGGACTCCGACATCACGCTCATCGATGGCGACGGCAAAACTCTGCTGCCAGGGCTGATTGATGCTCACGGCCACATCCTGAGCTATGGCCTGAGCCTTCTGCGCGTCGATCTCACCGGTACCCGCTCCGAGCAGGAAGCCGTCGAGCGCATTCGCGCCTTTCAACAGGCGAACGGCAATCTGGAATGGATTCAGGGGCGAGGCTGGAATCAGGTGCTGTGGGACAACAATGAATTCCCTTCGGCCGCAAGCCTGGACGAATACTTCGGTGACACACCGGTCTGGCTGAGCCGGGTGGATGGCCATGCTGGCTGGGCCAACTCAGCCGCGATGGAGCTGGCAGGAGTCAATGCGGCCACCGTCGATCCGGCAGGCGGGCAGATCATTCGCGATGCTGAAGGCCGCCCGACGGGCACCTTCGTTGACAATGCCATGGATCTCATCACGGCCAACATTCCCGCACTGAGCCTGGAGGAACAGGTGTTCGCCCTGCGTCGGGCGCTGTATGCGCTGAGCGCCCAGGGGCTCACCAGCGTGCACGATGCCGGCGTGTCAGCGCGCACGGTGGAAGCCTACAAGCGACTGCTGGAGGAAGGCCCCCTGCCCGTGCGTGTGAATGTCATGCTTGGCGCCGGCGATCCGCAACTGCCGCAACTGCTGGCAGCCGGCCACTTCGCAAGTGAAGATGGCACACTGACCATCAACAGCATCAAGATCTCTGCCGACGGCGCGCTGGGCAGCCGCGGTGCCGCCCTGATCGAGGATTACAGCGACATGCCAGGCCATCGGGGCCTGTTGCTGCTGGAGCCAGAGGAACTCTACGCCACCATGGAACAGGCGATGAAGGCGAATTTCCAGGTCAATATTCACGCCATCGGCGACAACGCCAACATGATCGTGCTGGACCACTTCGCCGCGCTGATTCCAGCCACCAACACACGCGACAGACGCCATCGCGTGGAGCACGCTCAGGTGCTGCGCTACGAGGACATCCTGCGCTTTGCGCAACTGGGAGTCATTCCGTCCATGCAATCCACTCATGCCACCAGCGACAAGAACATGGCGCAAGACAGACTGGGTGAGATCCGCATCCAGGGCGCCTACGCCTGGCGCAAGCTGCTGGACGCTGGCACGATCATCGCCAACGGCTCCGATTTCCCGGTTGAGTCTCCCAACCCCTTCTACGGCCTGCATGCCGCCGTCACCCGTCAGGATCACGAGAACCAGCCGCCGGAAGGCTGGTTCCCCGAAGAGCGCATGACAGCGGAAGAGGCACTGGCAAGTTTCACGATTGATGCGGCCTATGCGGGGCATCAAGAAGGACAGCTGGGCACGCTCGAACCGGGCAAGGCTGCAGATTTCATCCTCATCGATCAGGACATCTTTGCCGACGCGCCCAGCGAGATCTGGAAGGCCACCGTGGCGCAGACCTGGGTGAACGGTCAGCGCATTGTCGCGCCTTGATCCCCAGCGTCACTCCCCGGCAGCGCGGTGTTCGAGCAACAGCCCGACACTGCGCTCCGGCAGTTCACGCAGCACCGACTCGCGCTCTGTCATCTGCTTCAGATGCAGGTCCAGGAAGGCTGTCACGTAGTGCGCCAGAATATTGTTGCTGCGCACGCTGTCCCACACGGGGTCTGCATAGTGTCCCGCCCCTGACTTGTCCACGGACTGCAGGATCTCCAGCGGCAGCGGAATGGGCGCGGCCACGCTGTGGCCACCGTTCACGAAGCTGAGCAGTATCCTCTGCGCTCCCGTCGCGTTCTCGAAGATCGCCCTCGTGCCGTTCTCGTATCCTGCCGTGCTGTCCACCGTGCCGGCCACGAACAGCACGGGCTGGTGGATGGCACCCAGGGTTTCGGCCGTGAAGTAGCCTGAATTCATGCCCCAGGGAGCGATCGCGACGCCGGCCTTGAAGCGTGGGTCGAGCGCCTGTCGATACGTCGGGCTGGCATCGGTGTGATCACGCAACAGACCCAACGGCGGCGCCCCGGCGGCCTCTATCATGGCCTCGTTGTAGCCGGCCCCAAGATTGTTCAGAAGACCATAGCCCCCCATGGAAAAGCCGATCAGGCCCGCATTGTCGGCATCGACGACTCCTTGCAGGAAACTGCCCTCGGTTTGTGCAGTTGTTGCCAGCGCCTGCAACACGAAACGTTGATCAGGCGCGCGGTTGTAGAGGGTGCTGGCAAAGGCGTGCTGGTTCCGATAGGTACTGTCGGTGTGATCGATGGACGCCACGACATAACCCTTGCTGGCCAGGTTTTCGCCGAGATGGCTCATGAGATAGCGATTGCCGGGATAGCCATGGGAGAGAATGACCAGCGGGAACCTGCCCTGATCCTGCAGCGCCTCCGCATCTCGTTGAGCGGAGCCTTGCAGACGGGCCATGACGTCCAGGTTGCGGGTCTCAGTCACGTATTGCGTGCCCGCTCCGTCCTGGTGTGCAGCAGATGGATACCAAACCTCCACTGTCAGGGGGCGTTCATACCGCACCACGCTGCCACTCTCGAGCGTGCCAAGCACATCGACTCGGTCTGGATCGCGCAATTCCAGCGTCCGCACGCCTACCGCGAGAGTGCCTGGCAGCGCGAGCGGGGGCGCGTCGTGGCGGATCAGATCGATACGGTTCGGGAGCACCGTCCCCTGCTCGGCTCCGAATGCGCTCATCGAGAGAGCCCATAAAAGAAATGCAGCAGCGTGTGTTCGATTCATGTGTTCTCCTGCCGGACAAATGAAACGCCCCGAATCAGAGCACTGATTCGGGGCGCGGACTGTCTGGACCTTCTGTCGGATCAGGGCAGTGCGTAGACCACCAGCTGAGCCGGGGTGCTGCGGCCACCGACGAACAGGCCGAGATACTGCTTGCCTGCGTGTTCATAGGTGAACGGCAAACCAGTCTGGTTGTCAGGCAGTTCCATCAGATGCACCAGGTCACCGGTTTCCTTGTTGAAGGCACGCATTCTCGGCATGGCATCGGCAGTACCAATGCCCTCTGCCACGAACAGCAGTGACTTGGTCAACAGCACGCCGGAACGTGTCGGAATGCCTGTTGCCGGCAGATCCACACCCTGCAGCAAGGGATGGTTCGCAATGCGCTCTGGCGTGTCGGCGTTGGGTATCCACCACAGATGCTCACCGGAGTTCATGTCGATGGCGGTCACGCGGCCATAGGGAGGCTTGACCACTTCGAGACCTTCGATGCGGGGAATGCGCACGCCGGTGCCCTGGCTGAAGTCGATGTCCGAGGCCGGGTTCTTGGCCAGAGACAGAGACTGCAGCTGCGTACGGGACGGAATGTAAAGGATGCCGGTTTCCGGATCGATGGCAGACCCTTCCCAGTTCGCGCCCCCGGTGGAGGATGGCAGACTCAGCAGACCGCGTGTGCCATCTGCCGCATCCGACGTGGACGGCGGTGTGTACAGATTCGGACTCAGGCGGAACCCGGCAATGGCTTCCAGCGCCTTGGCGCGCAGCTCCGGGGTGAAGTCGATCAAGTCGTCCTCGGTGAAGCCCTGACGGTCGAACGGTGCCGGACGCGTCGGGAAAGGCTGAGTCAAGGAGTACCACTCGCCAGGCACGTCACCGGCAGGCACGGGCAGTTCTTCGATCGGCCAGATCGGTTCACCAGTCTCTCGGTCGAAGGCATAGACGAACGCCTGCTTGGTGACGGACATGACCACCTTGCGGCCATTCGGCAGATCGATCAGGACCGGCGCAGCGGGAACGTCCCAGTCCCAGATGTCGTGGTGGATGAACTGGTAATGCCACACACGCTCCCCGGTCTTGATGTCGAGCGCCACAAGGCTGCTGGAGAACAGGTTGGAGCCCGGGCGATCGCCACCGTAGTAGTCGCCGGTTGGGTCTTCCACAGGCAGGTACACATGGCCCAGTTCCGGATCTCCGGACATCGGCGCCCATACACCGGCATTACCCGTGTATTCCGCACTGTTCTCAAGCCAGGACTCCGAGCCGAACTCGTTCGGCTCGGGAATCGTGTGGAAGGTCCACAGCAACTCGCCCGTGTGCACATCGAAGCCGCGGATATCGCCCTTCACATTGGACTTGGAACGCGGACGGCCACCTGTGGCGTGCGCCGCACCAACGACGATGACATCATTCATGACGAAGGGAGGAGCTGAGGCGCCGATATCGATATTGTCGAAGCGCTCGTCCTCGGCATTGCGCAGACCCACCATCAAGTCAACGATGCCGTTTTCGCCAAAGGCCGGATCGGGGACTCCCGTCTCGGCATCCAGCGCCACCAGGTGATAGCCGGGAGTGATGTCGAAGATGCGCTTCTTGTTGCCATCATTCCAGTAGGCTACGCCACGCCCTGCGCCCTTGCGCGGCGCGTTGTCGAAGCGGGCGCCCTCTTCCGGACGCCAAAGCCACAGCACTTCGCCCGTGGTGGCATCCAGAGCCACCACATTGCGGGTCACCCCGACATTGGCGTAGAGAATGCCGTCGATCTCCAGAGGCGTGGAAGGATTGGTGAAGTCAGTGGTCGGGCCGAAATTCTGCGTGGTGAAGCGCCAGGCAATCTGCAGGTTGGCCACATTGTCCGCATTGATCTGATCGAGGGGGGAATAGCGCTGGGAGAATTCGTTGCCGTGATAAACGGGCCAATCCCCGTTGTCGACGCTGGTACCCGTCTGACTCAAAGCCAGCGGAGCACAGGCAATTGCGCTGGCCGTGACAATGACTCGTGAAACAACCTTTAATGCCGTACTCATCTTGGACGCTCCTGATAAGGCTTGATTTTTGTTATTAGCGATACAGCTGCTGCCTGCCCCGGGAGACTAACGTATTGAGGCGCGGAATTCAAAAGCCATGTTCGGCCAGTCCAGTGACCGTGCCAAAAAGGAGTTCAGGGGAAGTCTGCAAGATGCCATTGAGGCGAGGCAAGGATGTGGCGGAGGGGGAGAGATTCGAACTCTCGAAGGGCTCGCACCCTCGCCGGTTTTCAAGACCGGTGCAATCAACCGCTCTGCCACCCCTCCGCGACGGGGGCCAATCTTACTGGAAAAAGTGCCTCAGTCAACCACAGTCACTGCTTGCGCTGCGACGCGTCCTGCATACATTGCAATTGAGAGCTTGCAATGTATGATTGCCTGCGCCGGTCTGATGAGCCAAGGATATTGAATTGGCAAGAGATTGACGTCATATCCCGGATTGCAGGAGCTGCTGGCATGAGCCCCTGCCGTCGTGTGTGCACAGTTCAACAGCAAGGCAATACAACCACGGAGATCACTATGAGTCAGTTTGATGTAATGGATGTGACGCGTACCGGCGAATCGGTACTCGCAGTCAACAAGGTTCTCAAGAACACCTACATGCTGCTGGGCATGACACTCGGCTTCAGCGCATTGATGGCATTCCTGAGCACCAATGCTGCACCCATGAACATCTGGATGTACATCATTGGCGTTTACGGACTGCTGTTCGCAACCCACGCACTGGCAAGAAGTGCCTGGGGTCTTCTGACCATCTTTGCTTTCGCCGGCTTCATTGGCTATGGCACAGGTCCGCTCATCGGTGCCCTGATGTCCACCAGCGCCGGCAGCCAGGTGGTGACCACAGCATTGGGCGGCACGGCCTTCATCTTCCTGGGCCTTTCCGGTTACGCGCTGATTTCCCGCAAGGATTTCTCGTTCCTGAGCGGCTTCATCACGGCGGGCATGTTCGTCCTGCTGGCAGCGATGATTCTCGGCATCTTCGTGAAGATTCCTGCGCTGCAACTGGCCATTTCCGTTGGCTTCATGCTGTTCTCCAGCGCGATCATCCTGTACCAGACAGGTGAAATCGTGAATGGCGGAGAACGCAATTACATTCTCGCCACGATCACGCTGTTCGTGTCGATCTACAATCTGTTCATGAGCCTGATCCACCTGCTCACCGCCTTCTCCGGCGAAGAGTGAGGAGAGGACCGGCAATACCCGGGAAGCCCCGATCCCCATCGGGGCTTTTTTGTTTGGGACCCGCCATCATGGATTGCCCGCAGTGAAATTCACCATCGTTCTGCATGCTGCCCCTTACACCTCTCAGGCCTCACGGAGCGCACTGCGTTTTGCACAGGCCGCCCTGGATGCAGGTCACGAGATCGTGCGTGTGTTCTTCTATTACGACGGTGTACACAACACCAATGAGTTCAGCGTGGCACCTCAGGACGAGTTCGACCTGGTCAAGGCCTGGAGCTCCCTGCTGCAGGCGAATGGCATTGACGCCGTGACCTGTGTCTCCTCTGCCCTCAAGCGTGGCATCTTGGATGCGCGCGAAGCCAGGCGTCATGAGCTTCTCGGCCACAATCTGCGCGAACCCGCAGTGCTCTCCGGCCTCGGACAGCTGGTCGATGCCAGTCTGGCCTCCGACCGCACGATCAGTTTCGGAGCATGACCATGGACACCGCGCCAGTGCAGAAGCAGTTCACGTTCCTCGCTCGCCGTTCGCCCTATGGTAGTGGTCACGCACGAGCCATGCTCGACATGGTGCTCGCCACTGCCGTATTTGACCAGAACGTCAGGCTGAGCTTGCTGGATGACGGCGTGCTGCAGCTGCATAGGAACCAGGCCGCAGCGAGCATTGGGAACAAGGACCTGGGAGCAGCTCTGGGCGTGCTGCCGCTGTACGACATCCATCAGGTATTCGTGGAGGCCGAGTCACTGCAACTGCGAGGAATGTCGCCTGATACGCTTGGCATACCGGCGACTGTCTGCAACCGCGCTCGCATCACCACTCTGCTGCAACAATCCGATGTGGTATTCACCCTGTGAGCACCCTGCATACTGTCAACAAGCCTTCCTGGAGCAGCGATCTGCTGCAATCCTGCCTGCGCCTGCTTGTTGCCGGCGACACGCTGCTGCTTCTTGAGGATGGCGTCTACAATGTCCAGACGCTCCCTGCTCTTGCAGCCAGTCTGAACCTCTCACTGGAGCAGCTGCATATCTGTGTACTGCGGGATGATCTGTTGGCCAGGGGTCTGGCGGAGGCCGAGCTTGCAACAGGCATAAGCCCCATCGATCACGCGGGTTTCGTCAACCTGGTGTGCCAGCATCAGCAATCGCTGCACTGGTTCTGATGGATACTCAGGAGCCACGTGGAACACGTCAACTGCTGCTCCCCGACCAGCGCCGGGTCGCTCTGGACGAGGACGGTTACCTGCGTTCACTGGCCGACTGGAATGAAGTGGTCGCCACCCTGCTGGCGCGGGAAGCCGGCATCGAGCTGACCCCTGCACACTGGGAAGTGCTGCATCTGCTGCGTCAATTCCATGCCCGCTTCGGGCTGTCTCCCGGCATGCGACCCCTGGTCCGGTTTGCCGCTCAGACGCTTGGTCCGGAGAAAGGCCGCAGTGTCTATCTGCTGTCGCTGTTCCCTGGCAACGCAGCGCTGTTGGGATCACGGATAGCCGGTCTGCCAAGACCGGAGAACTGTTTCTGAGCAGCCGGCGTTCTGGCCAGCGGAGCGCTTTCTGCTATCATTCGCGCGATTTTCATTCACCCGCAGACTCTCTTGCCCACTCACAGGAAGCCCCCGATGAACTCTGCCAGAAGCCTTGCTGACCGCGTTCTTGCCATCAACAACGACTTGCCCATCCGCACCGACATGCCAGTGCACAGCGGCAAGGTGCGCTCCGTGTACTGGCTGACGGATGCTGACAGCAGGCGCCTCATCAAGGAGCGTGGTTATGCCGTCGCGGCGGATGCGCCTCTGGCCATCATGGTCATCAGCGACCGCATTTCCGCTTTCGACTGCATCTGGCATGGCGAAGGCGGCCTCAACGGTGTGCCCGGCAAGGGCGCCGCTCTGAATGCCATCTCCAACCACTGGTTCGGGCTGTTCAAGCAGCAGGGGCTGGCCGACAGCCATATCCTGGAGATTCCACACCCGTTCGTGTGGATCGTGCAGAAAGCTCGCCCTGTAATGATCGAGGCGATATGCCGACAATACATCACGGGCTCCATGTGGCGTTCCTACAGCAAGGGCGAGCGCGAGTTCTGCGGCATCACCCTCCCCGACGGACTGAAGAAGGACCAGCGGCTGCCCGAACTGCTGATCACGCCTTCCACCAAGGGCATCCTGCGGGGAATTCCTGGCGTTCCAGAATCCGACGACGTGAACATCACGCGCCAGGATATCGAGCGCAACTACGCCGCCTTCAATTTCCGCAATCTGCAGGACATCGATTTCTACGAGAAGCTGTTGCGCGAAGGCTTCGGACTCATCAGCACTGCGCTGGAGAAGATCGACCAGGTGTTCGTCGACACCAAATTCGAATTCGGCTACGTGAATGACAGACACGGGCAGGAAAAGCTGATTTACATGGATGAAGTCGGCACTCCCGACTCGTCACGCATCTGGGACGGCCCTTCGTATCGCCAGGGCGAAGTGATCGAGAAATCCAAGGAAGAATTCCGTCAGCAATTGCTGAGTCATTTCCCCGATCCGGACATCCTGCTGAACAAGGACCGCATGCCGGAGCGCATCGCCCTGGCGCGGGACAACGCCCTGCCGGAAGAGATCCTGCTGCAGGTGTCACGCACCTATCTGGATATCGCCGCGAAGATTGTCGGTCACGACATCGAGCTTTCCGACAACCCGCGTCAGGAAATCATCGACGTCCTGCGTCGAGACTACGATCTGATCGTCTGAGCGTGCAGGCTCAGTGCCCCACCGACTGCGCATCGGAGCCTGCCACCAGTGCTTCGGTGCGAAACCAGGCGTAACGTGACTGCAGCCCCACCACTCGCCCCACGATGATGATGGTGGGGGCCTGCACCGGATTGCTGCGCACGATTTCCGGCATCGTCACGAGATTGCCGGTCAACACCTTCTGATTCGCCGTGGTGCCCTGCTGCACCAGCGCCACGGGCATGTCCTCGGCCATGCCATGGGCCAGAAGCTGCTTGCAGATCTGCTCCAACCCGACCAGCCCCATGTAGAACACCACGGTCTGATTCTCGCGGGCAAGCTCCGGCCAATCCAGATCCAGAGTGCCCTCCTTGAGATGACCGGCCACGAAGCGCACGGACTGAGAGCAGTCACGGTGCGTCAGCGGTATGCCCGCGTAGCACGCACATCCTGACGCTGCGGTAATCCCTGGAATGACCTGAAACGGAATGCGCTCCTGCGCCAGGCGTTCGATCTCCTCGCCTCCACGCCCGAAGATGAACGGATCGCCGCCTTTCAGGCGCAGGACCCGGTTGCCTTCCCGTGCGAGGCGCACCAGCAGTTCGTTGATCTGCTCCTGGGGCAGCGTGTGGTTGGCTCGCTCCTTGCCAACATGAATCTTCTCGGCGTCCGGACGCACACGCTGCAGGATCTCGGGCGACACCAGCCGGTCGTACAACACGACATCGGCTTCCTGCATGAGCCGCAGAGCTTTCAGCGTCAGCAGATCGGGATCCCCGGGGCCAGCCCCTACCAGGAACACCTCTCCTGCAACATCGAGTTGGTCGGCCTGGGAGAGCTGCTGCTCCAGATGCCGCCGCGCTTCGTCCTCACGCCCTGCCAGCACCATCTCCTGAAACGGCCCGGACAGCAGGCTTTCCCAGAAGCGTGTGCGCCGCTTGAAGTCGCCCACCACCGACTTGACGCGCCCGCGATAACTGGCCAGCAGAAGACCCAGTCGACCGTAGGCGGCAGGAAGAAGCGTTTCCAGCTTTTCCTTGAGCTTGCGGGTGAGAATCGGCGAGGCCCCCCCGCTGGAAATGGCGATGACCACCGGAGAGCGATCGACAATCGCCGGCACGATGAAACTGCACAGAGAGGGCTTGTCCACGACGTTCACGGGCAGTCCGCGAGCCTTGGCCCCGACGGACACCGCCGCA
>JACCDI011185087.1_pt1 | contig 10287 bp, 11 predicted proteins | sample 7442791 | NCBI WGS metagenome assembly JACCDI01 (sample SAMN15323434, study PRJNA562643) | freshwater metagenome | isolation source: river surface water | place: USA:Blue River Watershed | collected 2017-08-15
CCGAGGACGTGGTGTTGCTCAAGCTCGTGGGCATCAACCCGGTGGTCGTCCACGGTGGCGGGCCGCAGATCGAGACGGCCCTCAAGCGCCTGGGCAAGAAGGGCGAATTCATCCAGGGCATGCGCGTGACCGACCCCGAAACCATGGAAGTGGTCGAGTGGGTGCTCGCCGGCGAAGTCCAGCAGGACATCGTGGGCCTGATCAACCAGGCTGGCGGCAAGGCCGTCGGTCTCACCGGCCGCGACGGCGGCCTCATCCGAGCGCGCAAGCTGCGCATGGTCGACGCGCAGGACCCGGCCAAGGAGCACGACATCGGCCAGGTGGGCGACATCGTCGGCATCGACCCGTCCGTGGTCCGCGCCCTGCAGGACGATCAGTTCATCCCGGTGGTGAGCCCGATCGGCTTCGGCGAAGCCAACGAGAGCTACAACATCAATGCGGACGTGGTGGCGGCCAAGCTGGCCACCGTCCTGCAGGCAGAGAAGCTGCTCATGCTCACCAACATCCCCGGCGTGCTGGACAAGCAGGGCCAGTTGCTGACGGAGCTGAACATGCGCCAGATCGATGCGTTGATCGCCGACGGCACCATTTCCGGCGGCATGCTGCCCAAGATCGCCGGTGCGCTGGACGCCGCCAAGAGCGGGGTGCAGTCGGTCCACATCATCGACGGCCGGGTTCCGCATGCCCTGCTGCTCGAAATCCTGACAGACCAGGCCTTCGGGACCATGATCCGGTCCCACTGAAGTGCCAGGAAATAACTCTTAACACTTCACATTCATTCTTTCGTCTGATATTTTCTGGGCTTAGGAGGGATCAGACGATGAGACTCTTGCTTGTCGAAGATGATGTGATGGTGGCCAGCGGCATCAAGCTGGGTCTCACCGGTGAGGGGTATGCGGTCGATTGGGTGGGTAGCGGGGAACGGGCGGAGCAGGTGCTTCGCTCCGAAACCTTCGACGCCGCCATCATCGACATCGGCCTGCCCCAGATGGACGGCCTGGAACTCACCCGCCGTCTGCGACGGCCCGAGATGGCCAGCGCCGGCATGCCGGTGCTGATCCTGACGGCCCGTGACGCGCTGACCGACCGGGTGCAGGGCCTGGACCTGGGGGCTGACGACTACATGGTCAAGCCCTTCGAGCTGCCCGAGCTGCTCGCCCGCCTGCGGGCCCTGCTGCGGCGCTCCCAGGCGGCGACCTCGTCGGTGCTGAACTTCGGTCAGATCGAGCTCGACACCGCCACCCGCCGCGCGGGCGCGCGCAAGCCGGACGGCACCTTCGTGCCGATCGAGCTGGGTCCCCGCGAATGGACGGTGCTGGAGTACCTGCTCATGAACGCGCCCAAGCCGTCCAGCAAGGACAAGCTGCTGCAGGCGCTCACCGGCTGGGACAAGGAGATCACGCCCAATGCGGTCGAGGTTTACATCTCCCGCCTGCGCAGCAAGCTCGAGCCGCATGGCGTGGCGCTGAAGTCCATCCGCGGCTTCGGTTACCGCCTGGAGGCGATTGAGCCGGCCGATTCGACGGCGGACGGTCTCGGTGCCATCGCCGCAGGCGCCGGGGCAGGTGCAGCTGCTTCGGCCGCGGCGCCAGCCGCCGCCGCCCCGACGACGGAGACGCCTGCCGCGTGACGCTCCCCACCCCCGCATCCGCCGACGCGGTGCCGCCGCCCCCGGCGGCCGGGGGCCTTCGCATGATGTCCGGGCTGCGCCGGCGGCTGCTGGTGCTGATCATCGCGCCGCTGATCCTGCTGGCCCTGGTCAACGCCTGGATCGAATACCGCTCGGCCGAGTCCGCCTCGGGCGCGCAGGACCAGCAGCTGCAGGCGCTGCTGCCGCTGCTCGCCGATTCGGTGGTGGTCGACCCGGACGCCGCCACGCGGCCCCCGGCGCTGATGCTGGCCCCGGCGATCGAGCAGTTCCTTGAAGGGCGCCGCGCCACCACCGGCTATGCCATCGCCGACGCCCAGGGCCGCCTGTACCACGGCGAGGCCTGGCTCCTCACCCCCGCGCCCGAAGGCCGCGAGCCCACGCTCGATACCCGCGAGATGGCCGGCCTGGTATGGCGGGTGGCGCGACAGCGCCAGCAGACGGTGGCGGGGGAGCTGATCCTCGCGGTCGGCGATGCCTCCACCCCGCGGCAGCACTGGGTGCGCGCCATTCTGCTCAAGGTCCTGCTGCCCCACCTCGTCATCCTCGCCGCAGCCGGCTTTGCCGTCATGTGGGCGGTCGACCGGGCGCTCAAGCCCCTGTTGGACCTCACCGGCGCGGTCGAACGCCGTTCGCCGCAGGACCTCGCCCCCATCGACGACCGCGACACCCCGCGGGAGGTGAGGCCTCTGGTCGCAGCCCTCAACCGCCTGCTCGCCCTCTCGCATGACCAGGCCGAGCACCAGCGCCGTTTCATCGCCGACGCGGCCCACCAGCTGCGCACCCCGCTGGCCGGCCTGCAGTCCCAGGTGGAGGCCTGGGCCCAGGCCGCGCGCCGCATCGTGCCGCCCGGCGCCAGCGGCAGCATGCTGGTACCGGTGGACCAGATCGATAAGCTGCGCAGCGCCACCCGCCGCACCTCGCAGCTGGCGCACCAGCTGCTGGCCCTGTCCCGGGCGGAGGCGCGGTCGATGGCCTCGCAGCCGATGGAGCCGGTGGACCTGCGGCAGCTGTGCGAGTCCCAGCTGGAGGCCCACCTGGACCTGGCGCTGGGGCGCGAGATCGACCTCGGTCTGGACGTCCGGCCGGCGGTGGTGCCCGGCCATGACTGGCTGCTGCGCGAGCTGCTGGCCAACCTCGTCAACAACGCGGTGAAGTACACGCCTGCCGGCGGCACGGTGACCATCCGCTGTGGGCCGACTCCGGTCAGCGGTGCGTTTGTCGAGGTGGAGGACGACGGCCCGGGCGTTCCGACCGAGCACCTGCCGCGCCTGCTCGACCGCTTCTACCGGGTGCCCGGCACCGCGGGCGAGGGCACCGGGCTGGGGCTGGCCATCGCCGACGAGATTGCTCGGGTTCACCGGGGCGTGCTCGACCTTGCTCCTGGCGCAGGCGGCCGTGGCTTGCGCGTGCGGCTGGATCTGCCGGGAGCATCGCAGGGGTGAGCGCCTACTTGGCGCAGGTACCGCACCCGGTCAACCCCGGGGAAATCCGGTCGGGCGGCTGTGCGAGAATGCCCTAAACCATCCCGTCCGCCATGTCCGACGCCGAGAACAGCCAGACCTCCGACACCGACGCCACCACGGCGGCGACAGCCCCCGCGCGCAAGCGGCCCAAGCCGGGCGAGCGCCGGGTGCAGATCCTGCAGGCCCTTGCGACCATGCTGGAGCAGCCCGGTGCCGAACGCATCACCACCGCGGCGCTGGCGGCCAAGCTGGAGGTCAGCGAGGCGGCCCTGTACCGCCACTTCGCCAGCAAGGCCCAGATGTTCGAGGGCCTGATCGACTTCATCGAGGAGAGCGTGTTCTCCCTCATCAACCAGATCCAGGAGCGCCATGCCGACGACGGCCTGCGCCAGGCGGCTGGCATCGCCACGTTGCTGGTGCAGTTCGCCGAGCGCAACCCGGGCATGACCCGCGTCATGGTCGGTGACGCGCTGGTGTTCGAGAACGAGCGCCTGCAGCAGCGCATGAACCAGTTCTTCGACAAGGTCGAGTCCGCCCTGCGCCAGTGCCTGCGCGAGGCGGCGGACGCCGCTGGCGCCGCGGCGCCCACGGTGGACGCGCAGGTGCGTGCCTCGCTGGTCACCGCCTTCCTGGTCGGCCGGCTGCAGCGGTTTGCCCGCTCGGGCTTCCGCAAGACGCCGTCCGAGCACCTGGACGCCTGCATCGCGCGCATGCTCTGACCGCTGCGCGCGGTCCGGCCCGGCCCCACCCTCCAGACCATCCACGCCCCGCCACATGCAGTCCGTGGCCCTGGCCGGCGCCGAGATCGTGCTGCTGCCCTCCGGCGCCGCCTTCCTGCCCGACGCCGCCACCCTGCTGGTGGCCGACGTCCACCTCGGCAAGGCCCAGAGCTTCCGGCGGCTGGGCGTGCCGGTGCCCGAAGCCACCACCGGCGAGACACTTGCGGCCCTGAGCGACGACATCGCGCGCACCGGCGCGCAGGGCGTCGTGTTCCTGGGTGACTTCCTGCACGCCGCCCGGGGCCGCGCAGCGGTGGTCATGCAGGCCCTGGACGACTGGCGCCAGCGCCACGCCCGCCTGGCCCTGACGCTGGTGCGCGGCAACCACGACGCGCAGGCGGGCGACCCGCCGCCGGGGCTGGATATCGCGGTGGTGGACGAGCCCCTGCCGGCCGGCCCCTTCGCCCTGTGCCACCACCCGGCGCCGCGCGAGGGTGCCTATGTCCTGGCCGGCCACTGGCATCCCTGCGTGGGCCTGCGGGCCCGCGCGCATGACCGGCTGCGGCTGCCCTGCTTCTGGCTGGGCCGCGCCGTCGGGGTGCTGCCGGCCTTCGGCCGGTTCACCGGGATGCACCCGATCACGCGCCAGCCGGGCGACCGCGTGTACGCGATCGCCGGCGACACGGTCCGGGACGTGCCCGCCTGACCGCCACCACCTTTCCCCATTCCAACCACAACAGAGAGACATCCATGAAACTCCTCCGCTATGGCAACCCCGGTCGCGAGAAGCCCGGCCTGATCGACGCCGAGGGCCGGCTGCGCGACCTGTCGTCCGTCATTCCCGACCTGGGCCCCGCGCAGCTGTCCCCCGCGACCCTGGCCAAGGTGGCCCGCGTCAAGGTGGACAAGCTGCCGCTGGTGCGCGGCACGCCCCGCATCGGCTGCCCGGTGTCGCAGGTGGGCAAGATGGTGGCCATCGGCCTGAACTTCTCCGACCACGCCGCCGAGGCCGGCATGGCCGCCCCGGCGGAGCCGATCGTCTTCCTCAAGGCCACCACCTGCATCCAGGGCCCGAACGACCCGGTGATGCTGCCCAAGGGTTCGGTCAAGAGCGACTGGGAGGTGGAGCTGGGCGTGGTCATCGGCACCCGGGCCCGCTACGTGAGCAAGAAGGACGCGCTGTCGCACGTGGCCGGCTACACCATCGTCAACGACGTGAGCGAGCGCGAGTTCCAGATGGAGCGCGGCCCGCAGTGGGACAAAGGCAAGGGCTGCGACACCTTCGGTCCGGTCGGCCCCTGGCTGGTCACCGCCGACGAGGTCGCCAACCCCCAGCGCCTGGGCATGTGGCTGGACCTCAACGGCCAGCGCATGCAGGTCGGCAACACCCGCACCATGATCTTCGGCGTGGCCCACCTGGTGAGCTACGTGAGCCAGTTCATGACGCTGATGCCCGGCGACATCATCACCACCGGCACCCCGCCCGGCGTCGGCATGGGCATGAAGCCGCCGCGCTTCCTGCGCAAGGGCGACGTGATGACCCTCGGTATCGAGGGCCTGGGCGAGCAGCGCCAGGAGGTGGTGGCCTTCAAGGCCTGACGCCGGCGTCTTCCCGCTGCCCCTACGACCCGTCGGGCCAACCGGCGGGTTTTCTTTTTCTGGTGGAAAATAGAACGGTCGTTCGTTTTTTATCGGTCGCCATGTCTTCTTCCGCTTCCGAAGTCCGCGCGCCGGACCCCGACGACCCGCGCGCCGGGTCGGTGCGTGCCTTGCCCAAGGGCCGCCAGACCAAGGCCGCCATCGTCGATGCCGCCCTGGCCCTGGCCAGCCAGGTCGGCCTGGAGGGGCTGTCCATTGGCGCGCTGGCCGAGGTGGCCGGCATGAGCAAGTCCGGCGTCTTCGCGCATTTCGGCTCGCGCGAGGAGCTGCAGATCTCCGTGATCCGCGAGTACCACCGCCGCTTCGAGGACGAAGTCTTCTTCCCCGCCATGCAGGCCACGCGCGGCCTGCCACGCCTGCGTGCCCTGTTTGCCAACTGGATGCAGCGCACCTCGGTGGAGATCGACTCCGGCTGCATCTACATCAGCGGCGCCGTCGAGTTCGACGACCGACCCGGCCCGGTGCGCGACGCGCTGGTGCAGTCGGTGCAGATCTGGCATGCCGCCGTGCGCCGCGCCATCGCCGCGGCCAAGCAGGAAGGCCACCTGCGCGCCGATGCCGACGAGGACCAGCTGTTGCTGGAGATCCACGGCCTGATCCTCGCCCTCCATTACGAGGCCCGTTTCCTGAAGAATCCCGGCTCCATCGCCCGCGCCCATGCCGGATTCGACAACCTCCTGCGGCACCGTCTCACGGACGCCGCCCCTTCCGCCCACGCCACCCGTTCCAAGGAGTGACAGATGCCCGTCTACAACCCGCCCCTGCGCGACATGCAGTTCGTGATGCACGAGGTGCTCGGCATCACCGACGACTTCAAGGCCATGCCCCGCCATGCCGAGGTCGATGCCGACACCGTCAACGCGGTACTGGAAGAGGGCGGCAAGTTCGCCCGCGAGGTGCTGCTGCCTCTCAACCGCGTCGGTGACGAGGAGGGCTGCAAGCTCGACCGCGAAACCCACGAGGTGAAGACGCCCACCGGCTTCAAGGCAGCCTATGCCCAGTACGTCGAAGGCGGCTGGCCCTCGCTCTCGGCCGACCCGGCCTACGGCGGCCAGGGCCTGCCGATCGTGGTGAACCAGGCCTTCTACGAGATGCTCAACAGCGCCAACCAGGCCTGGACCATGTACCCGGGCCTGACTCACGGCGCCTACGAGTGCCTGCACGCGCATGGCACCGACGCGCAGAAGGCGATGTACCTGCCCAAGCTCACCAGCGGCGAGTGGACCGGCACCATGTGCCTGACCGAGCCGCACTGCGGCACCGACCTGGGCCTGCTGCGCACCAAGGCCGAACCGCAGGCCGACGGCACCTACAAGATCACCGGCAACAAGATCTTCATCTCCGCCGGCGAGCACGACTTCGTGCCGAACATCGTTCACCTCGTGCTGGCCCGCCTGCCCGACGCGCCCCCGGGCAGCAAGGGCATCAGCCTGTTCATCGTGCCCAAGTTCCTCGTGAACCCGGACGGCTCGCTGGGCGCGCGCAACGGCATCCACTGCGGCGGCCTGGAGCACAAGATGGGCATCCACGGCAACGCCACCTGCCAGATGGTGCTCGACGGCGCCGTCGGCACGATGGTCGGCCAGCCCAACAAGGGCCTGCAGGCCATGTTCGTGATGATGAACGCCGCCCGCATCGGCGTGGGCATGCAGTCGCTGGGGCTGACCGAAGTCGCCTTCCAGAACGCGCTGGCCTACGCCAAGGACCGCATCCAGTCCCGCAGCCTCACCGGCCCCAAGCACAAGGACCAGCCGGCGGACAGCATCCTGGTGCACCCCGACGTGCGCAAGATGCTGCTCACCGCCAAGGCCTACGCCGAAGGCGGCCGCGCGCTGGCGCTGTACTGCGCGCTGCTGCTGGATCGCGAGTTCCACCACCCCGACGAGAAGGTGCGCCAGGACAGCGCCGAGCTGGTGGCCCTGCTCACGCCCATCGTCAAAGCCTTTATCACGGACAACGCATGGACAGCCACCTCGTCGTGCATGCAAGTGTTTGGTGGGCATGGCTTCATTCGCGAGTGGGGCATGGAGCAATATGTGCGCGATGCCCGCATCAACATGATCTACGAAGGTACCAACACCATTCAAAGTTTGGACTTGTTGGGCCGCAAGGTCTTGGGTAACCAAGGTGCATCGCTCAAGAAGTTTGGCAGGCTCATTGCCGCGTTGGTAGAGGAGGCGCAGGGTGATGAGGACATGGCCGAGTTCATCAACCCACTTGCCAAGCTGGGGCAGCAAATGACGCAGTTCACAGGTGAGATTGGCTATAAAGCGCTAGAAAACGCCGATGAGGTGGGCGCAGCGGCAGTGGACTACTTACGCGTGGCCGGTCACTTGGTGTTTGGTTATTTTTGGGCGCGTATGGCCAAAGTTGCATTACAAAAAATTGCCGAAGGCAACCGCGATCCGTTTTACCAAGCTAAGTTGCAAACTGCACGTTTTTACTTTGCTAAGCTCTTCCCCGAAACGGCATCGCTCATGGTCACTGCGCGCGCGGGCTCAGCTGTGCTGATGGAGACAGAAGCCGTGTTTGCCTGAGTTGTTTTGTGAATCAATTGGAGTAAATTCAAACCATGACAAATTCATCTTTATTCAAATCATGCGCGGCTCTGGTGTTGTTCTTGGCAGGCAACAGCTTTGCACAAATGACCCCTGTGGGGACATGGCACTCGATCGACGACAAAACGGGCGAAGCCAAGGCGGAAATTCAAATCGTTGACAAGGACGGCGCCCTCAGCGGCCGTGTGGTGAAGTCACTGCGCAACGACCCGAATGCCAAAAAGACATGCGAGGACTGCAAAGACGATCGCAAGGGCCAAGCCATCATCGGCATGGAAATCATCCGTGGCGTGAAGCCTGACACCTCTGGTGAAAACCTCTGGGCTGGCGGTGGCAAAATTTTGGATCCAGAAAATGGCAAGGACTACACCGTCAAAATGGTCCCGCTAGAAGGTGGCAAAAAGCTGCAAGTGCGCGGCTACATCGGTCCGTTTTACCGCACCCAAGTGTGGTCGCGTGTTCAGTAACTAGGAAATCTATGTCTGAAATTTTGAGCCACATCGATGCCGGTGTGATGACCCTGACTTTTAACCGCGTTGATAAAAAAAATTCAATCACTGCGGCGATGTACACCGCTCTGGCGGATGCTGTGGCGCAAGCTGAAAGCAACCCCGAGGTGCGAGTACTGGTGTTCCAAGGTCATGAAACCGTGTTTTGTGCAGGCAATGACATCGCTGACTTTTTAAACAACCCGCCGTCCACACCTGATGCGCCCGTGTTTCGTTTGTTGAAAAATGTCTCGACTTTTTCAAAGCCGATGCTGGCGGCGGTGGCCGGACCTGCCGTGGGTATTGGCACCACTTTGTTGTTCCACTGCGATTTGGTTTACGCCGGGGACAACGCCGCGTTTGCCATGCCTTTCGTGAACTTGGGTATTTGCCCCGAGGCTGCATCGAGTTTGTTGGCTCCTCAAATGATGGGCTATCACCGTGCCGCTGAAGCGCTGTTGTTGGGTGAGCCTTTCATGGCAGAGGCAGCACTCGAAGTGGGCTTGGTCAATCGCGTCTTGCCGCCCACGGAGGTGAACAGCTACGTGCAGGTGCAAGCGCGCAAGCTCGCGGCTAAGCCTTTGTCGTCGTTGTTAGAGACCAAACGTTTGATGAAAGCGGGTCAAGCGGCTTTGGTGCAAAAGCAAATGCATGATGAAGCAACATCGTTTGGCCGCATGCTCACAGAGCCCGCCGCCAAAGAAGCTTTTGGTGCTTTCATGGAAAAGCGAAAACCTGATTTTTCTAAACTCTAAAGACGACTTGGATGACAACGCCCACCTCTGCCCCAGTCGTTTTTGAACCTGAGTATTTAGAGCTTTTTCGCGAAATCTACGAAGAAAAAATCGTCTTCAACCGTTTACTCGGGCTCCAGATGATCAGCATCACGCCAGAAGAGGTGGTGGCCCGCATCGACATGCGTCCGGACTTGGTAGGGCACTATGCCTACAACCGCATTCATGGCGGCGTCATCAGTGCTGTGTTGGATGCGATTGGCAGTGCTGCTGTCATGGCGTGCTTGGCGGCGAAGCACATGAAGGAGCCGCCTGCTGAGCGTTTAGAGCGCTTTGCCAAACTCGGCACGATTGATTTACGAGTGGACTACTTGCGCCCCGGTATTGGTGAACACTTCACCATCCATGCGCACGCTTTGCGTGTGGGGACGCGCGTGGGTACATCGCGCATGGAGTTTCGTGGGCCTGATGGCACGCTGATGTCCACAGGCACTGGGGCCTACATCGTTTCCTAAACTCAGTCTTTGGGAATGGCGCGCGGTTTGCCTTCTTTGTCGATGGCCACGTAGGTCAGGGTGGCCTCGGTCACTTTCATGTATTCGCCCTGTGAGCTAAAGCGCTCCGCAAACACCTCTACTTTCACTGTGATGGAGGTGTTGCCAATGCGTTGCACACGTGAGAAAAAACTCAAGATGTCGCCGACTTTCACGGGGTGTTTGAAGATGAATTCATTCACCGCAATCGTGGCAAAGCGGCCTCGCGCATGGCGCGCTGGCAATACAGCGCCCGCCAAGTCCACTTGAGCCATCACCCAGCCGCCAAAAATATCGCCATTGGCGTTGCAATCGGCAGGCATGGGAATGACCTTAAGCACCAACTCTTGGTCGGTTGGCAGCGGTTCGGCGTGAGGGTTTGGGTTGGTAGACATAGGCACAATCGAAGAATTACTTTTTGGCATTGTGCAACATGCGTCATCACGCCCATTCTTCTGCGCCCACACCCGCTGGGCAACCGC
>JACCDI011632186.1_pt1 | contig 10285 bp, 8 predicted proteins | sample 7442791 | NCBI WGS metagenome assembly JACCDI01 (sample SAMN15323434, study PRJNA562643) | freshwater metagenome | isolation source: river surface water | place: USA:Blue River Watershed | collected 2017-08-15
GGTGCCTTGGTTACATATGGATGCAAAGAAACACAAAGGAAGCAGACTATGGGAAATGAGTCACACTCAAAAAATTCACGTACACAAAGCCCTTCCACTGACATTTTTACTACTGCCAAATTATCCACGGCCACAACAACCTACACCAATCTCTCCCAAGTATTGAAGACACTTGGAGGACCAATTGCTGGCCAACAAGGGTGTTTGCTTTTTTACTTTCTTTGTCAGACGTGAATGTATATTTGGCAATGTGGCACTTTGTATGGGATGATGCAACAACTCCTACATATTTGGACTTCCAGAGGGCACTTGCATGGGAGTTAATCGATAATCCATCACAGCAACCTGAAAAAGAAAGGATAGAAAACAATTTTTGGAGGCTGAGGAAGACTCATAAGCTAGTAGTGGCACCAAAACATGCCAATTGTTGGGACAGACAAGGATGGAAAAAAGAAGCAAAACTTCCATGCAAACAATTCATTTTTAAGGATGCTGATGGCAAAAATTCCCTAAGAGGGGCCACAAGATTTGCATGTACTGCACCTGTGATATGGATATGTGGATGTGCAAGGGCTGTCACCTTACACACATGCTGAACCTGTGCAAAGAAGAATTGTAAGACAAATTTAAATCAATACATTAATATTTGTAAAACATCAATGTTAGTTTATCAGGGCTGTCTTATAATTTTACTTATAAAACGTATGGTCATTGTGGCATCCTTATGAAATTCTGCATAAGAGACAGCCATCAAAGTATTGAAAATATGATTCAACAAGTAATGACCTGTGCCAAACAATAGATTGAATTCAATCTTTATCGTCTTTTTGTGCACCAATACACAATATTTTTTGATCTGTTTGGATATTCTTTAATATTATTACATCCATTACAAAACAGATCACACCAATAACTTCCTTGGCAACTCAAAACTTTTTGAATAGGATAACATCACAATCAGATAGCATTATGGATACTCTTCTAAACCAACACTGTCCAATTCAGACAATCTGGTAGAACCACCAACCTTTTGTTGAGTAACACATAGTAAGTTAGATATCAATCAAGGAAGCATAATTTCTTTACTGGTGGAAATGAATCCATTGACCATGGTTGTGAACTAAAGGATAGATTGGAAATCGATGCAAATCCATTTAACACCATACCTCCTCAAATAGAAAACCCATTCAATGGAGTAGCATCAGGAATATATAAGAAGAGTAGGTGCAATTGCATGAAGATGTCTGGTTACACACATCAAGTGATCTATTTTTGTTTGACTCATATGAAGATAGTCTAGATGTGGATTCAAAGTTCACAATAACTGGGACTGTTGTTGACATCCCAGGAAAGCAAGAATGTTGTTGGACCATTTCATGGAAAAAATATTCCTATGATTACAACACATCAAAGGAGAGTCTTTGTACAGAGGCAATGAAATGTGATCCAAATTTTTTCATGTCTTTAGGATGCTTGTAGAAAGTTTGGTGAAGTCTATCCATATGTGCAACATACACAAAGGTTGAAAAAACATTTGAAGTATCTTCCCCTGATAAATCACGAAAGTTTGGAATGATGTCACATATTCCAAATGTCATCAACACAAATGCTGGTAAAAATTTCATCATCAAAAAAAGAAAATTTACACCACTTGGTGCAGAACATGCATTATCACATCTCCTGAAGACTGCAGTAACTTGTGGTGCACTCTGGGTTCCAGCAAATGAAATCTATGGTAAGGACTTTGTCTTCATTAGTAATATTGTTGTTATTTCATGATTTGCCAAGATTACCATGATTCTACTGTTCAGGGAGTCATTTAGAATGTAAACAATAACTCAGATAGGGAGGATCAGAAAGGGAAAGATAAAAAGACTGACAAGTTAGGAAAAGCCAAGTATGGATTATGTGAAAGGGTATCCATGAGATTAAAATGACAGTGCATACATCTCATTCTTCATTGCATGAGTTGTGGTCATTTGTAGGTTTTTAACTGTTTCCTGATATCAAGAGAAAACTTTTATGCCTTTGAATATACTGATGTTGGTAAGCTAGAAGTAGCTAGGAACATTGCAACCAAACAAGCTATTGCTGAGATTGAGGTGTAGACAAAACCAATGATGCTGATAGGGAAAATGATTTCTATGAAGAATTCGACTACACCCTTGAGACTGTATAGTGTGAAGATTATTTTGCAATTTCCTAATATAAATCAATCTAGTTGATTCACTACCTCTCAAACAATTTTGCTGTTCCAAGGGAGTTTGATATGATTGCATTATCGATTGTATATGGTATTTATATTCATCATTGACCTGAATTCAATTATAAACAGACATGATTTGGAGTTTGGAGATGCAGCAAAAATCTTCAATTATATTGATGCCATTTTTGTGATGTAAACATGGAGAAGTTTTGCAAATATACAACACAACTGTTATATGAATTTGGCAATGACAACTTATACAACAGACCCCATGAAGACTGAGTAGTTTTTTTGCATCACATCAAAGATTTCAGTGTGGACATTGATAACAATTTTATTGTAGATATCATCAGTGGTTGTATACTTTTGTAACAGCATTTGAGACTTAACTAAGAGTCATTGATTTCGTTGATCTGTTTATCAATATATTATTGATGTTGATTATTCAGCTTTGCACTTGATTTACATATCTTGTTATGTAAATAGTGTAAATAATCACAGAGCATATTAGTTTTACTGCTTACTTTATTACTAAGAATGATCAATCTACTAGTATATATTATTGATGTTCTGTATGTACAACAGTATTATTGTGGAATACATTTTTCTGGAATCATTCTTTATTTTTACAAAAATATGATTCATTTCTTCAAAACAGTTGCCTTCTATTCCATAATGACAAGATGCAAGCAACAGTCAAAGGATGGAAGGCATCAAACTAACACTGTTCATGTTAGTCCCAAAGGTATTTTCAATGAATGATTGTAAAAAGGCACCGTTTGAAAACAAATGCAGCATTATAATGATGTGTTTGGAAGGGACATGGCAGGATTTTGCTTACATTTATTCAATGCGCACACTCCCTGATATCAATAGTGTAATGACATTCTCAACCAAAGAATGTTTCGTTGCTGGACAGAATAATCCCACCAATCAAGTGGCAACATTTATTGCTTGCAATGTTAGGCTTTTTGTAATGATGTAATCATGAATGAAATACTATTGCTGGAAGAAATGGCTGTCATTGTTACTTTAGAAGGTTGTGAAGAGAATTAAATCACCTTCAATAGGAAGAGGGATGACATAGATGCATTCATGGTTACAAACTCCCATGGCTTTTATGCATGTCATTGTACTGATGCTCATGGAAATGAAGAACCTCATATACTTTCATTTCATTGTAGAACCCAATCAGATCACTATTACCTCATCAAGGCAGTTGGTGATAAAGCTCTTACTTCTGATTCACATCCAAAGATTGAGAACATCTTCTAACCGTAACACAGGACAATTTAGATCACAACTTTAACAACTTTTCCATTGTGAAGATAAACAATCATTTACAAGAGAGAGACAACACCTTGCAGTGTCAATTGTTGGGGTGGAGGACAAAATTATGTTCAATGTAGAATATCTTGACTTTATGTTTGTGACTAATCAATAACAATCTTTCTATTTAAAACCATATCCAAACATTCCATGTTGATACCAATGTTTCATATTTACAATAGATAATACTACAAAAATAAATAGTACAATATGCATGCAGTTATAGATTACAGCATTACTAGTCATCTTGTCCATTTTTTCATTTTGTAAGTGTGTGACCAGTGCAGTTCAATCATATTGTTGTAGGAGTAATGCATGGTCTCAATAAATGCATCAAGATTATGGATACATATATCTAATTGTCTCAATGTGTTCACCTTTCCAGAGTTAGAAATTTTAAATGCATGTGGATTTTGTGACCATCAAATAAAATCATCAGTTTTTCATAACATATTTCCAAGTGGATGTGAAAGACTTTGTCAACTTCTAGTTGGCATTAATTAAAATGACTGATCATCTTTTGATCAGCATATCCAAATTCAATACATCTTTCTTTTTTGTCAGGAGATTGGCATTGTTCAAGTTCGGCTGCATGATGTCTAAGATTGGTTCTGTGCACTTCCATTTGGTGTACGACTGAAATGAACTTTGTTTGGATCTTCATTGGAGGACCTGGATTGATTGATTTAAAACCACACAAGAAACCAAAGTTTCTAATTACAAATCAAATCTTTTTACAAAAGATGTATTCCATGCTGTTGCTAAGCATATTGCATTCTGATTTTGCTGTGAATAACTAACTAATTTACTTATGAAAAAGTAAATTATTTCTGCTGCCTTTGTGAATGTGATCAAATATCAAGTATTTGTGCTTTTGCTTAGTTATATGCAGTATGAAAAGAAGTTTTTAGGGAAATCCCCAAATTGGTGTCAGAATGTGTGCATTGGAGGCCATCAAGTGTCATCTGCATTTTAGCAAAAACTCACCACTAGAGGATGAGATTTGTCTCTTAGGATTAAAAATTAATTCTCAATGAGGATGGGTTTTATTCAAAAATTGTTTAGTTTTGTTGCATTCTGAGTATGTTAAATGAGATGCCTTTCCTATCCCTTCTTGTCTGCATCAAAATTGGTATGGGGGTCACTTTTGAGTTAATTGTTGTTGTTGGTCAGTTCATTAAAGGTTGGGGATGAATAATGATTATTTGATGTGATGCTGGCCAAGTTGCTGGGAAGTGCCCCTCAAGTGTTGTGCTTGAAATACTATCTTCATTTTCAGTGTGATGCTCTTTTGTTCTTGATTGGCTGTCCATACTTTTGGTGACAAGTAGACAAAAAATGGGATGAAATGTCTTCTGTAAAATTGTCATAATCTCCTCTTGACATATTTATGCTGCAAAAAGCAAATACTAAATATATGAAAAATTATTACACCAGGCTGACAACCAATGCAAACTTCCCACCCTCATTGCAGCCCATCGGGGATCACAAAATTGATTAAATCAATCAGAATTTTATGGTGACACAACAAATATGATGAAGGAAGTTTGTAGAAGTGGTGCCAAAAAATATGGTAAATGAGCACTTCTTTTTTGTTTTAGTTATTTTTGCAGGATAGAGGGGGACATTCTTTTCATTTCTCATGACATCACTAACATGATGGAATATCAGGAATCCACAAAGAAGGATTCCCAAGAATCAATATGAGACACAACTGGGCTTAACAATCTCCATCTCTGTACTTGATGCAAAGATACATGGTATCAAGAATCATGAAGTAAGATTGCACATGTGTGCTTCTATTGTATGACTTGTATACAGATCAAAACTGAATCCAGGTAAACACAATAAAATAGTTGTCACAGTTCAAACAGATCAGGCATTAAGGATTTTGAAGTGTTTTGAATTTTGGTAAGTATTGTGATGCAGACAACACAGGGTGCTTAAAGTAGACTGAAATGTGATTGTGAGGTTGCCTTTTAAGAATCATAGCTTGAAATGTTGTTTGGATTGCTGTCTTTTCAAACATCTTTGCAAAAAGGAATTAGGCAGGCATAGTATATGCTGTTGTGGCAAATCAAAAAGGAGATTGATGTCTTAGTTCATTTTCCTCATACTAGTGATATAGGGCAATTGAGATCCTTATACATCACACCAGTAAATGGTTTTGTTGCAGTACTTGCGGTACAAATGTACAGAAAAATATATAAGTTTTGACCATGGGTCAATTTCTCTGATATCTCCAAAATCTCCAATAATACAAAGTATTGAATGTGAATAAACATTACTGATAACACAATTAATTCCATTTTTATTTATGTTGAAAGAGTATGATTCAAAGTTAATGTATAGGATTGGGTCAGGTGTGGAAAGTTGCTGTAGCCATCATGATGGTATTAAACCCTGTGTGTTGTTGGAATAAAAATTAGAATGACAATAAAAACTATCATAAAAGAAAAACAACAACAATTCTAATTGGTGGTAAGCAATTCATGATTGTTTGTATCTGATGATCATACTGTTTCAACAAAGTGGTAAATTGGAGCAAGTTCAAGTTTTTACTGCAACTGCAAATAAAAAATAAAGAAATGATGACTAATGCAAAAAATTAGGTGTAAAGTTTGACAGGAAATCCATGTTTACGAAGGTTGCCACATTGATCAAAACATGAGTTATTCAAAACTCATGAAGCATTTGATGTGGAGGGCAATGTGAATAGATCATTAGGTATGACTGGCATTATATGTGTTGATTCTAAAATTATTTGGGTGCTCATTGATTATCTGTTGGGGGTTGAAATTATATCATTACTTTGGGAGTATCTGTTTGGGATGACAAAATCTTGAACAAAAATTGATCATGGTTGATTGATTTAACTGGATATTCTACTGTAGGATGTAGTAATTACTAGTGATGAACGCTGTTTTGAGTAATGATCATATGGGAGAAAATCCAGTAAAAAATTATGATTATAAAAAATCTTTGTTGATCGCTTCCTCCATCTGTCTGTACTTCAGATTGTGAACAGTAATCCAACAGATCACAAATAAATATTTGATGAAAAAAGTTAGACAAACAAACTACTCCATCACATAAAAAAATTTCTGACCAATATTTTGATAAAGTCTTTGATGACAAAAAATATCTGCCATATCTCACTAAGTGATGACAGAAATAAACAGTGGAAAATCATATCTACCAACTCCATGATTTGGCCTCCTTTGCACTGGTTCCATACTGTGCTTGGAGACCCTTGTCCAAGATGCATGTGTGTAATGCTGCAGAAAAACTTTCACCTCCCCAATCTACATATTCATGTTGAACACTTTGCTATGATGAGTGTCAACAGACAAAGACCCCTTCTCCTGACCAAAATCTTCTCACTGGACATTATAGGAGACTGTGAGCATAATGGGAGGAAGTTGCAGCTTATTCTACTGGCCTATTGTCTGTCTTCTACCCCTATTGAGTTCAATACCTTACTTGCATAAGATTGCAAGAGTTTTTATGTTGCTAAGCAATTTGAGGAAACTTGGCTTGCTTGCTACCCCAGACCAATGTAATTCATTCATGACAATGGGGGGGCAGTTTGAACATCTTCTACAGGTGCTTAATATCAAAGCTGTGGCGGCCACAGCTAAAAATCCACAATCCAAAGTCATTTACAAACAAATACATCAAACTGTCAAATCCTTATCAAATAGACTATTGTTAATTAGACCTCATTGAACCTGGCTTGACGCCTTCTAGCTTTTGGATAATGTCTTTGTCATTACCAATTATGACTTATGTTGTGCAGTTTCACTACATTTCAAGCCATGTCAGGAGATTTGCATTCTCATGAGACATGTTTTCAATACTCTTTTTATTGTAGATTGACAGGCAATCCTTTCCAGAAGAGAGCATCTTGTCAATAAAACAATGTGTTCACCAATAAAGATTACATTGATTATGACTACCCCATATATCAAAAAGTCCAAAACTTCCAGGTCTTCCAAGATGCGCTGAGCAATGAAACAGCAACAATTTATTAAATCTTGGAATTTTGGATTGCATTAATGTCATAATTATCATAGTATTCCTACTTTAGATACCATGTATTCTTTCATCAATTGCAGAGAATGAGAGTGATAAGTACAATTGTGCCTCACATGGATTCCTGGGAATCCTTCTTTATATATTCCTATGCCTTCTGTCTTTTCATGGTTAGAAGGTATCAGGAGATTAGGTCCATCTCCTGTTCTCATCTTTGCTATCTTGTCACTACATGTTCCCACTGCACATCATATAGTTCATTATCCACATTTTTATTATTCTAAAATATTGTCACAATAAGAATGGGTACATCATTGTCGTCAAAAACCAATCCCTGGCAAAAAATATCTATTTCCTTAATCTTGTTTCCAATCATGGATCTGTTACTTCATCACAAATTCTTCAGGAGAATCTTCTTCTAGGAAATACAAAATTAGCAGTATGATTTGTTATCTGGAATTGATTCATTATGCAACCTTCATGTGTTTCATCCTCGATTTTGTTTTACACAAGATCCTGTAATCTCTTCATTACTAATTAGAATATTTATCATGTTTAACAGCAGACAGTTGGAGTTGGCTAGATAGAATGGATAACTTAACATTCTAACCAACCCACTTTTGAGGTTAGCAAGTTTGTGCTGTTGTTGTTTTGCTGAATGATTTTTGTAAAGGTTCACTTGCACAGAAATCAATATCAATTGTAAATTGAACAATTGATGATTGCTTCATTCAAAATGTTTTGTACAGTATAAAAACTTCATAATTTTTACTTTACATGCCATGAAATAAAAATGATGTCATGGTGAAAAAATTGTCAGTTGGCAATTTAATTTTAACCAACCTATTGTTTGAATTTCAAAATTTGTGCTCTAGTTAGTAAAATGCCATAAAATTTTGAATTTTCAGATTTATGTTTTCCTCAATGAATGTAGAAGCATAGATACCTCCACATGAAAAAAGATTAAAAATGCGACCAAAAATTACCAGCAAACACAGTCTGTTTTAAAGTTCTGATTACACCATCACTTTGGCAACACAGTTTGTGATAAAATTTGTTTCAAGACTTCACCCATATTGACTCTTGTGAATGCTTAATCATCAGTAAAAAATATTAAGAGTATGATAGAACAATGCTTAATGAGGATTTTCAAAAACCAGGACAAGTTACAACCATTCAATAGTGCCTCAATGACTTATCTACCAGCATCATCTTTCTTTAAAAATTATTAGGTTCAATTAGTATGAAAATTTTTGGTATGAAATTGTGGAAAACTCATCTAAGTCTTAAAATCCATTAGTGAGAGTTGAATAAGAAGAAGAATTACCTTAACTAAAATATTCTGTGACATCATTGCCATTCATTCTAGCTTGGTTGAACAAGTAAAATATATACAATAAATCAATACACACACTGTCTTATCTTATATCCATCTTTATTGTGCCGGAATCACAAATGCTCTCTGAATATGGTGACAAAACTATCTATTAGTTGGGAACAATTTGCAATTGCAAAGTTATTGCCAACTTCATAGATTAAGCTTATCAAGTACTAATTTTTGTTTGTCATTATGGGACAGTCATTTTTGTAATAATTCTACTTCATTGAATTTTTTTCTATTTGTAAAATGGAACATGTCAAAAGGTGTCCTCTTGATGATATTTATTTTCCTGAAGATACTCAATGATTAATGAAAATAATTCAAAAGACAAAATCATTCATCTGTAATTATTCTCTACCATATTTGTAATTTCCTCCATTAAAAGATTCTGTTGCCAATGATAATTGATTAAATTATTATAGTTCATAGCTTAAAAACGAAGAAAAACTCTATGAACAAAATACAATGTAGAAATAGTAAAGGGTACAGTTTTGGGTCGAAACAATTTTTTCTTCAATAAAAGGAGAATGTTGTTGTTATGTGGAATGTAGAAAGAATTTCACTTAACTATTTTATCTTCTGTTTTTGCGCAGGATCGATTGGAAAATAAAGATAATTCATGTAAATAATTTTTTTGAATTTTATTCTTTACACTGCTGAAATTACAGTTACACTCTGTACATGTTGCAAATGCTTTCTACAAAATTGCACAAGTAAGTAGAGTTTCAGAATTGATTGTGTAATTCACCACTGAAGATACATTTAGGAACTTAGTTGGGTGTGTTTGGAATGGTGTGTCAGTCAAAGGGACCAATATAGACCAGTACCAATGACATGTCAGTGACATGTTGGAAGCAAGCTTGAAAAGTGCCAACATTCATTGTTACAAATGCACTGTGCTCCTCTTGTCATAATGACCTCAAAACTGCAATAGATAATAAGAGTGTCACATTTTTTGTTGATACTTCTCTAGTAAATTCTACACATGAAAAATGACCAGACAATTCAATTCTGTTCCCATGAAATGTGTCAGATATATTTGGATTAATGGTTAAATTTACAAAAATTTACCAGCATTTTTGCCTTTTTGTGAACATATCACTGACATTTTCACCTAAACTTATAAACATTGATGCAAATGAAAAACTTTTACAATTCTTTATTCTTATGCTACACTATACTGCACTGAAATAAAAACATTTTAAGATATGTCATTGCATCTCAGTAGTGATGTCAATGGTTCAAGTTAACACTATTGGAGTGAGAATGAGGGAATTTTTTGGTATTTGTTTTAGTCAATATTGTCCTAAATTTATGCAAAATAATACCAATGA
>JACCDI010026602.1_pt1 | contig 10283 bp, 10 predicted proteins | sample 7442791 | NCBI WGS metagenome assembly JACCDI01 (sample SAMN15323434, study PRJNA562643) | freshwater metagenome | isolation source: river surface water | place: USA:Blue River Watershed | collected 2017-08-15
CCCATTCGCGGTTGATGATGAGTTGAATCGCCATGGCGCGGCGCACCGAGTCTTCGGTGGGCGTGGTGATGGCTTCGTCAAACGCATTGGTGTGCAGTGAGTTGCAATTGTCGTAAATGGCAATCAGGGCTTGCAGCGTGGTGCGAATGTCGTTGAACTGAATCTCTTGGGCGTGCAATGAGCGGCCTGAGGTTTGAATGTGGTACTTCAACTTCTGGCTGCGCTCGTTGGCGCCGTACTTGTTCTTCATGGCCACAGCCCAAATGCGGCGCGCTACGCGGCCCATCACGGTGTACTCGGGGTCCATGCCATTGCTGAAGAAGAAGCTGAGGTTGGGCGCGAAATCATCGATGTGCATGCCGCGCGCCAAGTAGGCTTCGACAAACGTGAAGCCATTGGACAAAGTAAAGGCCAGTTGACTGATGGGGTTGGCACCCGCCTCAGCAATGTGATAGCCGCTGATGGACACCGAGTAGAAATTGCGCACGTCGTTGTGCACAAAAAACTGAGCAATGTCGCCCATGACCTTCAAGCTGAACTCGGTGCTGAAAATACACGTATTTTGGCCCTGGTCTTCTTTCAAAATGTCGGCTTGCACGGTGCCGCGCACATTGGCCAAAACCCATTCGCGAATTTTGGCCGCTTCGGCGGCTGTCGGGTCGCGGCCGTTGTCAGTTTTGAATTTTTCCAAGTTCTGATCGATGGCCGTGTTCATGAACATGGCCAAGATAGTGGGTGCAGGCCCATTGATGGTCATGGACACACTGGTGCTGGGGTTGCACAAGTCAAAGCCGCTGTACAGCACTTTCATGACGTCCAAGGTGGCAATGCTCACGCCCGAATTGCCCACCTTGCCGTAAATGTCGGGGCGGGGGTCGGGGTCGTTGCCATACAAGGTGACCGAGTCGAAGGCGGTGGACAAGCGCTTGGCGGCCATGCCTGCGCTGAGCAATTTGAAGCGGGTGTTGGTTCTGAACGCATCACCTTCACCGGCAAACATGCGCGTGGGATCTTCGCCTTCGCGCTTGAATGCAAAGGTGCCAGCGGTGTAGGGGAAGCTGCCAGGCACGTTGTCCAGCATGAGCCATTTCAAAATTTCGCCGTGATCTTCGTAAGTGGGCAAAGACACCTTGCGAATGGTGGTGCCCGACAAGCTTTTGGAAGTGAGGGCTGTGCGAATTTCTTTGTCGCGAATTTGGACCACGAACTCATCGCCGGCGTAAGCCTTTTGCATGTCTGGCCATTGGGCCAACAGCTTGCGAGCACCGGGGTCTTGCGTGTCTTCACGTCGTGCAGCCAAATCAATGGCCGCTTCAGCCGCTTTGGCGCGGCCTGGTTTGTCAACTTCCAACATGACCGCTGCTGCGCGCAGTTGTTGAATTTCACGGGCCAGTTGAGCTTGTGCGCGGGCTTGTTTTTTGTAGCCCCTCACAGTGTCGGTAATTTCGGCCAAGTAGCGGGTGCGTGCGGCAGGGACCACGGGTGTTTGGTTGGTGCTGTGGCGCACGTCGACCTTGGGCAACTGACCTTCTTTGAGCTTCAAGCCCAATTCACCCAAACGCACTTTGAGTGCTTGGTACAAAGCCGTCACGCCATCGTCGTTGAAGCGCGCTGCCATGGTGCCAAACACTGGCATTTGTTCGGTGGGCACGGTCCAGGCTTCTTGGTTGCGCTGAACTTGTTTGGCCACATCGCGCAGCGCATCGTTGGCGCCCTTGCGGTCAAATTTGTTGATGGCCACAAACTCGGCAAAGTCGAGCATGTCAATTTTTTCCAACTGACTGGCCGCGCCAAATTCGGGTGTCATCACGTACATGGGCACATTCACATGCGGCACGATGGCCGCGTCGCCTTGGCCAATGCCAGATGTTTCCACCACCACGATATCGAAGCCTGCGACTTTGCAAGCGGCCACCACATCGGGCAAAGCCGCTGAAATTTCGCTGCCAAAATCGCGCGTGGCCAAACTGCGCATGAACACGCGCTGGCCATTGCGCCAGGGGTTGATGGCGTTCATTCGAATGCGGTCGCCCAGCAAGGCACCGCCGCTCTTGCGGCGCGAAGGATCGATGGAAACCACGGCAATGCGCAAGTCGTCGCCTTGGTCCAAGCGCAAACGGCGAATGAGTTCATCCGTGAGCGAAGATTTGCCCGCACCGCCTGTGCCGGTAATGCCCAGCACGGGCACGGTGTGTTTGGCCGCCTCGGCGCGCAATGCAGCCACCATGTCAGCTGTTGCGCTGCCGTTTTCCAACACCGTGATAAGTTGTGACAGCGAGCGCCAATTGGCTTCTGTGCCGCCTTGGATGGCTTTCAAATCTTTGGGTGCATAGGGGCTCAGGTCTTTGTCGCAGCGCATGACCATTTCGCCAATCATGCCGGCCAAGCCCATGCGCTGGCCGTCTTCGGGGCTGTAAATGCGGCCCACGCCGTAGGCATGCAACTCGCGAATTTCGGCGGGAACAATCACACCACCGCCACCACCAAACACTTGAATGTGCTCACCGCCACGCTGACGCAGCAAGTCAACCATGTATTTGAAATACTCCACATGGCCGCCCTGATAGGAGCTGATGGCGATGCCTTGAGCGTCTTCTTGCAATGCGGCCGTGACCACTTCATCGACCGATCGGTTGTGACCCAAGTGAATCACTTCGGCGCCCATGCTTTGCAAGATTCGGCGCATGATGTTGATGGCTGCATCGTGGCCGTCGAACAAACTGGCTGCCGTGACAAAGCGCACCTTGTGCGTGGGTCTGTATTCAGCAAGGGCTTTGTATTCGGCAGACAAGTCGGTCATGGCATGGTTCCATTCAAGGCTGAAAAGGACCGCTTTGGACAGCGGTCTCGTCAAAACAAGGTTGACTTTACGTTTACGTCAACGTCAACTGGCGATCTTAGCTGTTTTGCTGAGAAAAGTCTTGCAAATGAACATGCCAGCCAGCATGGCGACTGTAAAAAAAAGGGCATCCGCGCTCAAAAGCGCACTGGCCAGCGCCGGGCCTGGGCAATAGCCCACCAAGCCCCAGCCTGCACCAAACAGCACGGCGCCGCCAACCAGCGGCAGATCGATTTGGTTTTTGGCTGGCTCATAAAACTGAGTGCCAAACAAGGGGGTTTGCGAAATTCGGCGTGTCCAGGCAAATGCCAGCAGGGTGACGCTGACCGCGCCGCCCATGACAAAGGCCAAGGTGGGATCCCAAAGACCCGGAAAGGGCCCTTTGCCCATGGCCGTGATGTCCAAGAAGCCCATCACCTTGAGGGGTTGGGTCATGCCAGACAAAACCAAACCTGCGGCGAACAAGAGCCCTGCGGAGAAAGCCAGTCCCAGGCGGCCGGCGCGGTGGGAGGTGGTGTTGACTTGGGTGCTGTCGTTCATGCGGCACCTCGCATCAAGGTCACAGCCACCATGCCAGTGGCCATGAAAACCCCAACCGACACCAAGGACCTGACAGACAGTCTGCCCAAGCCACACACGCCGTGGCCACTGGTGCAGCCACTGCCCCAAACGGTGCCAATGCCCACCAAAAGTCCCGCAGGGATGAGCAAATACAAAGGTCGGGTTGGCAGGGTGGGAATTTCAAGCCCTTGACCCAAAAGGCATCCGCCAATGATCAGGCCCGCTAAAAACGCCCAGCGCCAAGTGTCGGGCTGGGTTGGCGCAGCCATTGTTTCTGAGGCAATGCCGCTGATGCCAGCAATGCGGCCAAGGCCCCACCAAAGCAGCCAACTGGCCAAACCAATGAGAATACCGCCGAGACCGGCAACGAAATAGGGGTGTAAATTGACAAGCATCAAGCCGTGTTCCCGAAAAGGGTTCCAAAAAAGCTGGCAAAAGTTATCATAATTTGATCTCATTTAGAAAGATATCCATGAGCCGCATTGCAGATACTGAAAAAAAGAAAGCCCTTTGTGCTCGCTTGGCCCGCATTGAAGGCCAAATCCGCGGTTTACAAAAGCTCATCGACAGCGATGCCGATTGCGAAAAAGTGGCCCAACAAATGGCGGCATCGCGCAAGGCCCTCGACAAAGCTTTCTTTGCCATGGTGGGTTGCATGATCGAGCAAGGCGACCAATCGGCTGAGCATGTGGCTGAAATGCTCACCAAATTTGCATGAAGTCTGAAATGAACACTTCACAAACCGAAGCTCAAGTCATTCAACTGTTTGACACCCAGTCCAGCACCTACACCTATTTGGTTTATGACCCCCACTCGCTCGATGCGGTCATCATCGATCCGGTCGACGAGCAGATTCAACGCGACCAACAAATCATTCAAGACAAGGGCCTCAAAGTCCGATGGGCTTTAGAAACACATGCGCATGCAGATCACATCACCAGCGCAGGTTTGCTGGCTGAACACTTGGGCTTGAAAACGGCAGCGCCTGAAGGCTGCAACATTGGCACGGCTTCAGTTCAACTGGTCGATGGTCAAATCATTCCGTTTGGCGCCTTTGCGCTGAAGGCATTGCACACCCCTGGCCACACCGCCGGCAGCATGAGTTTTTATCTGGCTACCAACGAAGGTGGACATGTCTTCACGGGGGACACCCTGCTCATTCGGGGTTGTGGTCGCACAGACTTTCAGTCGGGCAGCGCGCAAGCGCTTTATCACAGCCTCACCCAAATTTTGTTCAAGTTGCCGCACAACACCACGGTGTGGCCAGGTCACGATTACCAAGGGCGAACGCACTCAAGCATTGGCGACGAAATCCACAACAATGTGCGTGTGGCCGGGCACACTGAAGCGCAGTTTGTAGCCATCATGAACAAGCTCAATTTGCCAAAACCACGGCGAATTGATGAAGCGGTGCCCGCCAATTTAAATTCTGGATTGCGGCAAGATGCCGGAGGAGAAGTTGTGAGAAATGATGTCCTAACCATTCGCCCCGCAGACGGTTATGCCGGCGATGTCTATCCTGAACTGGCCTGGCACTGGGTGCAGTCGGGCGAAGCTGTCTTGGTGGATGTTCGCTCTGATGCAGAACGCGCTTGGGTTGGTTTTGTGCCTGAAGCCAAACCGCTGGCTTGGAAGCAATGGCCTGTGGTCGACGTCAACCCAGAGTTTGATGCGGGCATTCGAGCCATTGCGGCAACAGGCCTCAAAATTGTGCTGCTGTGCCGCAGCGGAGTTCGATCTGTTGCTGCCGCCCAAAGAGCCACCTCTTTAGGCATTGAAGCGTTCAATATATTGGAAGGCTTTGAAGGCGACCCCGATGCTCATGCGCATCGCGGCAAGTTAGGCGGATGGCGAATGCGTGGCCTGCCTTGGCGGCAGAGTTAATCAAATAGCCCATCAAAGGCCCGGTGGTGTTTTTTGAATCAAATCTTGCGCAGCTTGTTCATAGGCGTAAGCCACTTGCAGCAATTCAAAATCGCCTTGTGGTTTGCCAATCAATTGCAAACCCATGGGAAGGCCTTGCGCATTGAATCCCGCGGGCAAGCTGATTGCGGGCAATCCAGCAAAGGTGGCATAGATCACCACTTCCATCCAGCGGTGGTAGGTGTCCATCGCTTGGCCATTGATGTGGCGCGGCCAACGTTCAGTGACGTCAAAGGGCCAGACCTGTGTCGAGGGCAGCGCCAACACATCAAAAGATTCAAACATCTTGAGCATGCTTTGGTAATAGCGGGTGCGGGTGACACTGGCCTGCATCAGTTGATGGCCAGTGAGGTCCTGTGATTGGTCGTATTCCCACTGAGCTTCGGGTTTGATTTTTTCACGCCAGTGAGGCAGGTGGGTGTAGGCGCCAACATTGCGGCCTGCCAACGCTTTGCGCCAGACCAGCCAAGCATCCCAAATTTCTTCAGGGCGCATTCCCAATTGAGCATGGGACACCTTGCAGCCAGTGGTCTCTAGAGTTTTGAGAGCCTCTTCGCAGACCGACAAAATGCCGTTTTCCATGGGCAAGTACGCACTCAGATCGGCCAGCCAACCCACCCTTTTGCCCTTCACGTTGCTGTCTAAGCGGCTTGCAAACGCATCACCCGATTCAGCAATCGACAAGGGGGAACTCGCATCGTAGCCCGCTTGCGTTGAAAGCAGCATGGCAATGTCACGAACCGATCTGGCCATGGGTCCTTCTGTGCTCAATTGAGCAATGAAGGCGTCTGCCACAGGAAATCTGGGCAATCTGCCTTGCGAGGGGCGCATGCCAAACACATGGTTCCATGCAGCGGGGTTGCGCAAGCTTCCCATGAAGTCGGAGCCGTCGGCCACGGGCAACATGCGCTACGCTAAGGCAACTGCCGCACCGCCACTGCTACCGCCTGCACTTTTTGTTCGATCCCAGGCGTTGGAAGTGGCACCAAACACGTCGTTGAATGTGTGCGAGCCAAGGCCAAATTCGGGTGTGTTGGTTTTGCCAATGAAGATGCATCCGGCCGATCGCATGCGGGCGGCCATGATGCAGTCTTTGTCAGCGGGGTCATGTGGGGTGAGGGTCGATCCATGGCTGGTTCGAAAGCCCGCGACGTCCGTCAAGTCTTTGACGGCTTGTGGCATGCCATGCATCCAACCCATCGACTCGCCCCTTGCAAGTTGGGCATCGCGTTCATCGGCTTGCGCTAAAACAACTTCTGCAGATGCCAGGCTGACCAAGGCGTTGCTGTGGGCATTGTGTTTTTGAATTTGGTTCAAAAAAGAAGTCATCACCTCACGACAAGACACGGCCTTGCTGTGAATGGCATGCGACAAATCGAGGGCTGACAAATTCTGAATGATCATGAAATGCGAGGTCTTTCAAAGGGTGCCGTTTTCTAAGCTCAGGACGGATCCCCATCGCTGCCACGAGACGGTCAAAAAATCATTATCATCAGCATATGACATTTTTGGCAATCGACGTCGGTAACACTCGTTTGAAGTGGGCACTCTACGATCGGCCGCACACTCAAGCCAATGTGCTTGCGCAAGGGGCGGAATTTTTAGAGAACATCGAAACCCTCGCCGATGGGCCCTGGGCTGATTTGCCTGCGCCCAAGCACATGCTGGGCTGTGTGGTCGCTGGCGATGCCGTGAAGCGCCGCGTGCAAGAACAAATGGAACTGTGGGACGTGGTGCCGCAATGGGTGGTGTCATCCAGCGAAGAGGCTGGCGTGAGCAATGGCTACGACCATCCCACGCGGCTTGGTTCCGACCGTTGGGTGGCCATGATTGGTGCGCGACACCGCATGTTGGCCAAAGGCCCAGCACTGCCTCTGGTGGTGGTCATGGTGGGCACAGCCGTGACGGTGGAGGGTTTGGATCAGCACGGAAAATTCTTAGGCGGCTTTATCTTGCCGGGCCACGGCATCATGTTGCGCGCTTTGGATTCGGGTACGGCCGGATTGCATGTTCCCACTGGAGAAGTCAGGCCCTTCCCAACCAATACCAGCGATGCACTGACCAGTGGCGGCACCTACGCTATTGCAGGTGCTTGCGAGCGCATGGTGCAGCACTTAAAACAACACACTGGCCAAGAGCCACAGTGTGTGATGACCGGGGGTGCGGGTTGGAAAATGGCCCCCAGCATGGCCATCCAATTTGAATTGGTGGACAGCCTTATTTTTGATGGCCTGTTGAAGCTGGCGCAAACACGCTTTCCTTAACTCGTTTAACTCACTTTAACTCACCTCTGACGCATAAGCATGCGTGAGTTGCATCAAGTGAGCCCGCTCGCTTGGGTTTTCCAAGTAGGGTGCCAATAACAACAACACATGCCGTGCACCGCGGGCCAAAGCATCGCCTGCGCTTTCTGGCTCCATGGCATGGCGAGGGTTGCGCACATACTCATAACTGAGCCAGTAGGTGACCACCACTGACATGCTGGTCGACAAGGTGCTGAAAGTTTCGGGCTCGTTGCGAATGTGGCCTTGCCGGGCCAATGCTTGCAGCAACTGGTGAAGCGAGGCGGTTTTGACTTCCAACACTTGCTTGAAGTTGGTTTCTAAATGACGATTTTTAGACAGCAAGTCGTTGAGGTCACGGTACAAAAATCGGTGTGCCCAAATGAGCTCGAACAAAGAGTGCAAAAAGAACCAAGCGTCTTCCACGTCTTTGACGTCTTGGCTGGCATCGAGCAGCTTCAGAATGTCTTCTTTGTAGTTGTCAAACAAATGGCTGACCAGTTGGTCTTTGGCGGGAAAGTGATAGTACAAATTGCCCGGGCTGATGTTGAGCTCGGACGAAATGAGGGTGGTCGACACATTGGGTTCGCCATAGCGATTGAACAGGTCCAAAGACACTGTGGCTATGCGCTCGGCGGTACGGCGTGGGGCTTTTTTGGCCATGAATTATTTGGCAGGGGTGGCGCGTTTTCGGGCAGGCGATTTGGCGCTGGCCTTTGCCAGGGCTGCCTCCAAGGCAGCCACCCGATCTTGCAGTTCGGTCACTTCTTGAGCAGTGGGCAGGCCCAAACTTTTGAGCGCCCGAGCCACGCGATCTTCAAACAGGTGTTCTAAGCGATCTACCTTGGCACCAACGGGTTGAACCAAACCAGCGCCTAAGTTTTGCGTGAGTTGGTTGAAATGCGCTGTGGCTTCTTGAATTTTTTCTTGGGCAACGGCTTGCGACTTTTTCTGAAAAGCCAAGCCTTCTGCCACTAAAGCTTCAAAGGCTTTGCTGCCCTGGGCTCGGGCTTGTGCCTGCGCTTGCGCCATGGCGCCTAGGCCGGCCAGCCAAATGTCTTTGGAGGCTGCCGTGTGTTTGGCGTCTGCTTTGCTGGAAGAGCTTGCACCGCTTTGGGTGGGTTTTTGAGGGCGGGTGGTGGCCATGAAAACTCCGTACTTCGAATGATGGACCGTCAAAACCTCACTTTAACCGCTGTGGCACGGCATGCCAATGCTTATAAAATACAGTTTTGGAAAGAAAAAATGACAATTCTTGTGACCGGTGGTGCGGGCTTCATTGGCGCCAACTTTGTATTGGACTGGGTGGCCCATACCGACGAAAAGATTGTGAATCTTGACAAGCTGACCTACGCAGGCAACTTGGAGTCATTGGCACCCTTGAAAAACAATCCTCAGCACGTGTTTGTGCAGGGTGACATTGGCGATTCTGCTTTGTTGCCCCAGCTTTTGGCTGAGCACCAACCCAGAGCGGTTTTGAATTTTGCAGCCGAGAGCCACGTCGATCGCTCCATTCACGGCCCCGGCGAATTCATTGAAACCAACATTGTGGGCACCTTCCGTTTGCTGGAGTCGGTGCGCGGCTACTGGCAAAGTTTGGAGGCCAATGCCCAAAGCCAATTCCGCTTCTTGCATGTCTCGACCGATGAGGTTTATGGCAGTTTGGCGCCCCAAGATCCAGCTTTTACCGAGCAACATGCGTACGAGCCCAACAGCCCCTACAGTGCCAGCAAGGCGGCCAGTGATCACTTGGTTCGTGCGTGGCATCACACCTACGGCCTGCCTGTGCTCACCACCAATTGCAGCAACAACTACGGCCCCTTGCATTTCCCCGAAAAGCTCATTCCACTCATGATTGTCAATGCCTTGGCGGGCAAGCCATTGCCGGTGTATGGAGACGGCATGCAGGTGCGCGATTGGCTTTACGTCAAAGACCATTGCAGCGCCATTCGCCGAGTGTTGGAAGGCGGACAACTGGGTGAGACTTACAACGTGGGCGGCTGGAACGAGAAGCCCAACATCGAGATTGTGAAAACAGTCTGCGCCTTGCTAGACGAGTTGCGTCCGCGCGCCGATGGTGCCAGCTATTTACAACAAATCACATATGTCAAAGACCGTCCTGGTCACGACAGACGTTATGCCATTGACGCCCGCAAACTTGAAAAAGAATTGGGCTGGAAGCCCGCCGAAACCTTTGAGACCGGCATTCGCAAAACGGTGGCTTGGTATTTGGAAAACACCGAATGGGTGGCGCACGTGCAAAGCGGCGCCTACCGCGAGTGGGTCTCTAAGCAATACACCGCATGAAAATTCTATTGCTGGGCAAAAACGGTCAAGTTGGCTGGGAACTGCAGCGCAGCTTGGCGCCATTGGGCGAATTGCTGGCCCTAGACAGAAACAGCACATCGCACTGTGGCGACCTGAGCAATTTGGAAGGCCTGGCAGACACCGTGCGTGTGTTTCGCCCCGATGTGGTGGTCAACGCTGCCGCTTACACCGCGGTTGATAAAGCCGAATCAGATCAATCGACAGCCAATTTGATCAATGCGCTGGCGCCCGAAGTCTTGGCCCGGGCCTGTGCTGCCATTGGCGCTTACCTGGTGCACTTTTCCACCGACTACGTGTTTGATGGCGCGGGTCAAAAACCTTGGCTTGAGTCTGACGCCACAGGGCCGCTC
>JACCDI011335644.1_pt1 | contig 10283 bp, 8 predicted proteins | sample 7442791 | NCBI WGS metagenome assembly JACCDI01 (sample SAMN15323434, study PRJNA562643) | freshwater metagenome | isolation source: river surface water | place: USA:Blue River Watershed | collected 2017-08-15
ATAAAAGGAGAAATACCGTGGCAACGATGTATCACGAAGAGGATGCAGATCTATCAATCATCCAAGGTCGCAAGGTCGCAATCATCGGTTACGGCTCACAGGGCCACGCACATGCTCTGAGCTTGCGTGATTCAGGTGTTGATGTACGTGTTGGTCTTAAGGAAGGTTCTCCATCACGCGCTAAGGCAGAGGCAGAAGGTCTACGTGTTGTATCTGTAGCAGATGCTGTTAAAGAAGCAACTGTCATCATGATCTTGGCCCCAGACCATGTTCAGCGCCATATCTACACTGAATCTATTCTTCCTAACCTCAAGAAGGGCGATGCGCTCTTCTTTGGCCACGGATTCAATATTCGTTTCGGTTACATCAAGCCAACTGCAGATGTTGATGTCTGCATGGTTGCGCCAAAGGGCCCTGGACACTTGGTCCGTCGTGAATACTCAGCAGGTCGTGGCGTTCCTGTCATCGTTGCTGTCGAACAAGATTCAACTGGAAACGCATGGCCACTTACCTTGTCGTATGCAAAGGCAATCGGTGGACTTCGCGCAGGTGGAATTCTGACAACCTTTACCGAGGAAACAGAGACCGATCTCTTCGGTGAGCAAGCAGTTCTCTGCGGAGGCGCATCACAGCTTGTTATGTATGGATTTGAAACTCTCGTCGAAGCGGGTTACCAGCCAGAAGTTGCTTACTTCGAGTGTCTCCACGAACTCAAACTCATTGTTGACTTGATGTACGAAGGTGGAATTGCCAAGCAGCGTTGGTCAGTTTCAGACACAGCTGAGTTCGGTGACTACGTTTCTGGTCCACGCGTAATCGATCCACGCGTTAAGGAAAATATGAAGGCAGTTCTTGCTGACGTGCAATCTGGTGCATTTGCAAAGCGCTTTATCGATGATCAAGAAGCTGGCGCTCCTGAGTTCAAGGCGCTCCGCGCAAAGGGCGAGACTCACATCATCGAAGGTGTAGGCCGTGAACTTCGCAAGATGTTTAGCTGGATGAAAAACTCCAACAAAGATGATTATAAAGAGGGAAGTGCTGCGCGTGGCTAAACCTGTCGTTCTGATTGCTGAAGAACTCAGCGCTGCAACACTGGATGCCCTTGGACCTGACTTTGAAGTTCGTAATTGCGATGGTGCAAACCGCGCTGAACTTCTAGCAGCCCTTGGTGCCGGTGTCGACGCTGTACTTATTCGTTCAGCAACAAAGATGGATGCTGAAGCAATTGCTGCAGCAAAAGGTTTGAAGGTCATAGCACGTGCAGGCGTAGGTCTCGATAACGTTGATATTCCAGCAGCTACAGCCGCTGGAGTCATGGTCGTTAATGCCCCAACTTCAAATATTGTCTCTGCCGCAGAGTTAGCGATCGCGCTTCTTCTTGCATCAGCACGATTTGTTTCGCCTGCTCACGCTGCTTTGAAAAATGGAAAGTGGGCGCGTTCGAAGTACACCGGTGCCGAACTCTTTGAAAAGACTTTGGGAGTCGTTGGTTTTGGTCGCATTGGTCAATTAGTTGCCCATCGCATGCAGGCTTTTGGAATGAATGTGATTGCCTACGATCCATACCTGCAACCAGCTAAAGCGGCACAACTAGGCGTTGAACTTGTCGAACTCGATGAACTTCTGAAGCGCTCTGATTTCATCACAATTCACCTGCCTAAGACCAAAGAGACAGCCAACTTGATTGGCGTTGAAGCCCTTAAGAAAGTGAAGAAGGAAGTTCGTATCATCAACGCAGCTCGTGGCGGAGTTCTTGATGAGGCAGCTCTTTACGATGCCATCACCGAAGGTCGTGTAGCAGGCGCTGGACTTGATGTGTACGTTACTGAACCTTGCACCGATTCACCGCTCTTTCAGCTGGATCAAGTTGTTGCAACACCGCACTTGGGTGCATCAACTGACGAGGCACAAGAGCGTGCTGGTATCGCAGTGGCGATATCTGTTCGTAAGGCGCTTGCAGGCGAATTGGTACCTGATGCAGTGAACGTTAAAGGTGGAGCAATTCACGATGAAATTCGCCCATCACTTCCACTTGTTGAGAAGATGGCACAGATTGCCACAGCGATTGCGGGAGAGACCCCTGTCACTATGGAAATCACAGTTAAAGGTGATATCTCAGGACATGACTCATCTGTATTAGCTATCAGCGCGCTCAAGGGTGCACTTGTTGCATCTGGCATCGAATCTGTGAGCTACGTCAATGCACCAGGTTTGGCAAATGAACGCGGACTAACATCATCTGTAACAACCACTCCGGATAGCCCTGAATACCGCAGCATGATCTCACTTCGCGCAGCGCTGTCTAATGGAAAGTCTGTCAAGGTTGATGGAACTCTGATGGGTATTCGCAAAACTGAGAAGATAATTGCAATTGATAACTTTGATCTCGATCTTCCACCAACAGACAACCTGCTCTTCTTGCGTTATGCAGATAAGCCAGGTGTTGTTGGTGTAGTTGGCAATACTCTCGGCGCTGCAAAGATCAATATTGCAGGTATGCAGGTAGCTCGTGAATCAGCTGGCGGTAACGCTCTTATGGCGCTCACCGTTGATTCAGCGGTTGCAGATAACGTCACCGAAGCCTTGAAGAAGGAAACTGGTGCCGATCTCGTACGTTCAGTGACTTTGGTGAACTAATGTCACGAACTATTAATCTAGCTGTTATTCCTGGCGACGGTATCGGAACTGAAGTTGTTGGCGAAGGTCTCAAAGTTCTTGATATTGTCGCCGCAAAATACGGCGTTACCTTCAATAAAACTCACTACGATTTGGGTGCGGGCTTTTGGCACCGCACTGGTGAGGTTCTCCCTGATTCAGTTTTAGCAGAGCTTGCTAAGGCTGATGTGATTTTGCTTGGCGCAGTGGGAGATCCAACAGTTCCAAGTGGAGTTCTTGAACGCGGATTGCTGCTTAAACTTCGCTTTGCTTTCGATCATTACATCAATCTTCGCCCGGCCAGGTTAATGCCAGGTGTTACTGGACCACTTGCTACAAAGGCACCGATTGATTTTGTCGTTGTGCGAGAAGGAACCGAAGGTCCATACGTTGGAGCAGGTGGTGTACTTGCAGAAGGTACTGCCGCTGAAATCGCGACCGAAGAGTCACTCAACACCCGACGTGGGGCAGAGCGAGTAATTCGTGATGCATTCACGCGCGCTGCAGCTCGTGATCGTAAGAAACTCACCTTGGTTCATAAGAACAATGTCTTAACGCGTGCCGGTAGCCTATGGACGCGCACCTTCAATGAGGTCGCAAAAGAGTTTCCAACTGTCACAACTGATTACTTACACGTAGATGCAGCATCGATGTTCTTTGTCACCAACCCAGAGCGCTTTGATGTTGTGGTTACCGATAATCTCTTTGGAGATATCTTGACTGATATCGCTGCTGCCATCTGTGGAGGAATTGGACTTGCTGCATCGGGAAATATCAACCCAACTGGAGCCTTCCCATCTATGTTCGAGCCCGTTCACGGTTCGGCTCCAGATATCGCTGGCAAGAATCTGGCTGATCCCACTGCAACAGTCATGTCAGTTGCCATGATGTTGGATCACTTAGGACTAACCGAGGCAGCGCGCGATGTTGAAAGAGCGGTTGCTGCTGACTTAGCATCACGAGGGGATGCAAAGCGAGGTACAACCGAAATCGGTTCCGCGCTTGCACAATTGGTGAAGTAAATGAAAATCTCTCTTAATCCACACGCAGTTCCAGCAGCTGAGCGCGAAGAAAAGGTAGCTAACTGCGGTTTCGGAAAGTATTACACCGACCACATGGTCGTCTGTGAATGGACTGAAAGTGGTGGATGGGAAGAACCTGAACTCAAGCCTTACGGACCTATCACTTTAGATCCGGCTACTGTGGTCTTTCACTACGGTCAAGAAATCTTTGAAGGTATGAAGGCCTACCGCCAACCTGATGGTGGAATCGCACTTTTTCGTCCGGAAGCAAATGCTCGTCGCTTTGCGAAGTCTGCGCAGCGCCTTGCACTTCCTGAAATGCCTGAAGAGTTATTCCTCGAAACTATTCATACCCTGGTCAAGCATGATGCCGGATGGACTCCTGGAAAAGTTGGCGAGTCGCTCTACATTCGCCCATTTATGATTGCGACCGAAGTTGGTCTTGGTGTTCGCCCAACAAATAAGGCGACCTACATTCTTATCGCGACCCCTGCTGGCGCTTATTTTGATCCATCAAAAGCAGTCTCAGTCTGGATCTCGACTGAATATGTTCGCGCTGCGCAAGGTGGAACAGGTGAAGCAAAGTGCGGTGGAAACTACGCAGCCTCTCTCGTTGCGCAAAAAGCTGCTGCAAAAGAAGGCTGTGATCAAGTTGTCTGGATCGATGCCAAAGAGCGCAAGTGGATTGAAGAGATGGGTGGCATGAACCTTTACTTTGTAAAAGGTAAAGGTGCCGATGCAACTGTCATCACTCCAAAGCTGACAGGCACTCTTCTTCCTGGCATTACTCGTGACTCCATTTTGTCTGTTGCAAAAGATTTGGGCTATAAGACTGATGAAGTCATGCTCTCGATTGATGATTGGCGCGAGGGGGTTACCTCGGGTGAAATTACTGAGATATTTGCTTGTGGCACTGCTGCAGTTGTTTCGCCGGTAGGACAAGCAAAATCAGCGCTTGGTACCTGGGTAACAGGGGATGGACAACCAGGACCAATCACAATGCAGATTCGCAACCACTTGCTCGGAATTCAACATGGAACCATTGAAGATAAGCATGGTTGGGTGAAGAAGGTTTCTCTGTGACGCTCGACAAAGAGGCGCTGCACATTTATGACACCACTCTGCGCGATGGCGCACAGCAAGAAGGTCTCAATCTCTCTGTCCATGACAAGTTAACGATTGCGCGTCATCTTGATGATTTGGGTGTTGGCTTTATCGAAGGCGGTTGGCCTGGAGCAAACCCAAAAGATACAGAGTTCTTTGCACTTGCTAAGAAAGAGTTAAAACTTAAGAATGCTACCTTCGTAGCATTCGGAGCAACACGTCGCCCCAATGTAAAGGCTGCTGATGATGTTCTTCTTGCTGCGCTCCGCGATTCTGGCGCACCGGCAGTTACTCTCGTCGCCAAGTCTTATGACCGACATGTTGATCTTGCACTAAAAACCACTCTCGATGAAAACCTGGCGATGATTCGCGATTCAATCACGCACCTGCGCCAAGAGGGACAGCGGGTATTTCTCGATGCCGAACACTTCTTCGATGGCTACCGCGCAAATCGCGCATATGCTCTCGAGGTAATTCGCGTTGCCATGGAGGCAGGCGCCGATGTTGCAGCGCTCTGCGATACCAACGGTGGAATGTTGCCCGATGAGATTGCAGATGTTGTGCACGATGTATTAGCCACTACTTCTGCTCGCCTTGGCATTCACTGCCACAATGACACAGGTTGCGCCGTAGCAAACTCAATGGCGGCAGTTGCAGCGGGCGCTACCCACGTCCAAGGAACTCTCAATGGTTATGGGGAGCGCACTGGAAATGCGGATCTCGTAACCATCATCGCAAATCTTGAACTCAAGAAGAAGAAAGAAGTTCTCCCTAAGAACGCACTCCGTGAAGCTTTCCGCATTTCACATGCAGTTGCTGAAGTAACCAACATTTCTCCATCACCACGTCAGCCATACACAGGTGTATCTGCATTTGCACATAAAGCTGGCTTACATGCATCAGCAATCAAAGTAGATCCTGCTCTCTATCAACATGAGGATCCATCTTCGGTGGGAAACGATATGCGTATGTTGGTCTCAGATATGGCAGGTCGCGCCTCTATCGAACTCAAATCAATGGAGCTTGGTGTGGATCTTGGGGGAGACCGCGAACTGATCGGTCGCGTTGTTGAGCGCGTAAAAGAGATGGAATCACGCGGCTTTACCTTTGAAGCAGCCGATGCTTCTTTTGAACTCTTACTCCGTGAAGAGGCAACAGGCAAGCGTCCTTCTTTCTTCACAATCGATCACTGGCTCACCACTACCGAACGTGGCGCTCAAAATGAAATTGTTACTAAAGCTGAAGTAACCGTAACGGCACAAGGAAAAGGAATCACCTGTTCTGGTTCAGGTAATGGACCAGTTAACGCTTTTGATAATGCACTGCGCGATGGACTTCATCAACTTTATCCAGAGCTAGCAGCCCTTGAACTCACTGATTACAAGGTACGTATCCTGGAAGGACGTCTAGGAACTGGCGCAGTGACTCGCGTCTTAGTTGAAACTTCTGATGGCAAGGGCGAATGGAACACCGTGGGTGTACATGAGAACGTCATTGCCGCATCTGCCATGGCTTTGGAAGATGCACTGACATTTGGATTACTTCGCCAGGGAAGAAAACCCGAGTAACTCTTACTTTTTGGGTCAACCCTGCTATATCTTTTCTGCTATGCGCACGAAGGTTGTGGGTAGGAGATATACCCAAGAAGAGTCTGCCGAATGGTTGGCACAGCGCCTCGTTAAGTTAAATATTGGAAGCTACGAAGAATTCGCATCCTTAGTTGGAATTGATCGCGGAACTATCTCACGCTACTTCAGACACGAGCGCCGGCCATCGATTGATGTGATTGCGCCGATGTGTGAGGTCTTGCAGGTATCTCCAGAAACTTTGCTCATTGCTCTGGGTGCGATCGATAAGAAGAGTTAGCGCAGATCTATATAGAAATCAGCCGTTCCTTCGATAGGGGTGAAGACCCGCTTGGTTTCATCATCTGCCCAAAGCGCAAAAGCGAGATCGCGTTCTCCGGGTAAGAACTGTTCGGCAATAAAGCTCTCAATATCTTCAAAAGAGAGTTCAGTGTTGATGCTCAAGATGACTGAACCATCTGCGTTGCGCGTCAGTGTCGGAATAGCGATTGATTCAGAGACGCGGATACGCATGGTTGCACGCTATCGCCTTTGATGCTTATCCGCATCAACGGCAGGCGGGGGTATCGAGAGGGTGTGGATATATTCTTCTTACATGAGCAATTTCGAGAAAGCGCATAGGGATTACACCCGCCATCTCGAAAAAGAGCGCAACCTTTCTGAACACACTATCCGTGCCTATGTCGGAGATCTCGATAGTTTCTTTGCACATTTAGCTCTGCAGAAAGTTACTTCGGTTGGGGATATCTCCATTGCGCATATTCGCTCATGGCTGGCAACGCAGCAGGTAAAAGGAGGAGCGCGCACCACACTTTCTCGGCGAGCCACATCCATTCGCCTCTTTACTAAATGGGCTGCTAAGAATGGCTACCTAGCTAAAGATGTGGGGATAACCCTTGCTACCCCTAAAGCCCATCGCACTCTTCCAGATGTTCTATCTGTTTCAGATGCAACGACTGCCATGGATTCTCTGGCAACGAGAGTGGCTGAAGATGAGAGCGCAATCTCAATCCGTGACTGCGCCATAGTTGAAGTGCTCTACGCGACGGGTGCGCGCGTCTCAGAACTCTGCGGGTTAGATCTTGACGATATTGATTATTCACGCAATACGATTCGAGTTCTGGGTAAAGGAAATAAAGAGCGAACAATTCCGCTTGGAGCCCCGGCTATGAAGGCGTTGGAAAATTGGCTGAAGAATGCAAGAGCAGAACTTGCAACCGATAAATCTGCGCGAGCAGTTTTCTTAGGTGCTCGTGGAAAGAGAATTGATCAACGAACCGTGCGCACTATCGTCTATGAAGCGCTATCGGCTCTCGAAGGTGCGCAGAAGTTGGGTCCCCATGCTCTGCGACATTCAGCGGCGACGCATTTGCTTGAAGGGGGAGCAGATCTGCGTACCGTTCAAGAAATTTTGGGACATGCATCTCTTGCAACGACGCAGATCTACACCCATGTATCAACCGAAAGATTGCAAAAGGCCTTTAAACAGGCACATCCTCGCGCGTAGTTGTGAGGGAGGGCGTGGATTTTGCACCCCTTCGAGGCAGGTAAGATTTGCCCTGCACCAGAGAGAAATTTCCGGTGACATCTCAGCACCTATGTATGACTCGGTTTATCCGATGAATACAAGCCACTTCGGTCCGTTCTTAAGAGGATGGTCGGCGTCGTAGGTGCGACGGTCTTAGCAAATCGTTAAGACATTAACCGAGCGGGTTAGTTGTGCTGCGCACAAAAACCCAAGAAGGAGCGTGCCGTCATGGCAGTTGTAACAATGCGCGAACTCCTCGACAGCGGAGTCCACTTCGGACACCAGACTCGTCGTTGGAATCCAAAGATGAAGCGTTTTATTTTCACCGAACGCAATGGCATCTACATCATCGACATCCAGCAATCACTAGCCCTCATCGATTCTGCATATGCATTCGTGAAGGACACCGTTGCTAAGGGTGGACATATTCTCTTTGTGGGAACCAAGAAGCAGGCTCACAAGCCAATCATCGACCAAGCAGCTCGAGTTGGAATGCCAACCGTTACTGAGCGCTGGTTAGGTGGAATGCTCACCAACTTCCCAACTGTCTACAAGCGTATTCAGCGCCTTAAGGAGCTAGAAGCTCTTGAATCAGCAAACGATCTTTTGCTTACCAAGAAAGAACTTCTCGTACTTCGCCGCGAACGCGAAAAACTTTTCAAGAACCTCGACGGTATTCGCAACATGACCAAGCTGCCTGCAGCTATTTGGGTTGTCGATACTAAGAAGGAACACCTTGCTGTACAGGAAGCTAAGAAGCTTGGCATTCCAGTTATTGCAATCCTCGATACCAACTGCGATCCAGATGAAGTTGACTACAAGATTCCAGGCAACGACGATGCGATTCGCTCCATCGAATTGCTTACCCGCGTCATGACCGATGCAATTGCTGAGGGCCTTAAAGCTCGTTCTGCAAGTGCACCAGCGCAGGCAACAGAAAACGCTGCTGCGGAGGAGCTAGAAAAAGAGATTCTCTCGCAAGCAACCCCAACTTCAACACCGGAGGCATAAGTAAATTGGCTAACTATTCAGCAGAGGATGTAAAGCGCCTACGCGAAGCAACTGCGGCAGGAATGCTTGATTGCAAGAAGGCGCTTGATGAAGCAAACGGTGACTATGACAAAGCTGTCGAAATCATTCGCGTGAAGGGACTTAAGGGCGTAACAAAGCGCGAAGGTCGCCTTACTTCTAATGGTCTTGTCGTAGCAAAGGTTTCTGGTGATGTTGGAGTTATGCTCGAACTCAACTGCGAAACTGACTTTGTTGCTAAGGGCGAACGCTTTATTGCGCTCGGTGATGAACTTGTTGATCACTTGTTGTCAGCAAAGACTTCCGATGTTGCATCATTTCTTTCATCAAAGATGGCTTCTGGCAAATCTGTTCAGGAAGTTATCGACGAAGGCAACGCAACTATGGGTGAGAAGATTGAGATTCGCAATGTTGCAGTTGTCGAAGGTCCAGTAGGTCTCTATCTCCACAAGACCAGCCCAGATTTGCCACCACAGGTTGGTGTTCTTGTCGCATTGGCTAAGGAAGCAGCTGAAATTGGCAAGGACGTTGCACAGCACATCGCAGCATTTGCACCACGCTTCGTACATCGTGACGAAGTACCGGCTGATCTCATTGAGACCGAACGCCGTCTTGCAGAAGAAACTGCTCGGGCAGAAGGTAAGCCAGAGGCTGCTCTCTCTAAGATCATTGAAGGTCGTGTGACTGGATTTGTGAAGGAAGTTTCACTTATCGAGCAGGCATTCGCTAAAGATGCCAAGAAGACTGTGAAGCAGATTCTTGATGAAGCAGGAACCGCCGTGAAGGCATTCCATCGTTTCCGCGTTGGTCAGTAAACTAAGTACACGTTGAGCGAAGGGAGCACTCATGCCAGGTTCTAGAGGGAATTACGGCAGAGTGCTCCTTAAGCTTTCTGGTGAAGTTTTTGGTGGCAACAAGGGCATAGGCGTTGATCCCGATGTCCTACAAGATGTTGCGAAACAAATTGCAGATGTTGTGCGCAGTGGCGTGCAGATTGCAATCGTTGTCGGTGGCGGTAACTTCTTCCGCGGCGCCGAACTTTCAGAGCGCGGCATGGAACGTTCACGCGCTGACTACATGGGAATGCTCGGAACAGTCATGAACTGTTTAGCACTCCAAGATTTTCTAGAAAAAGAGGGCGTTGATACTCGCGTCCAAACAGCAATCACCATGGGACAAGTTGCCGAACCATATGTTCCACGTCGTGCCATCCGCCACCTCGAAAAGGGTCGTGTAGTCATCTTTGGTGCAGGTGCAGGAATGCCATTCTTTACAACCGACACAGTTGCAGCCCAGCGCGCACTCGAAATCGGAGCTGGCGCACTCTTGCTTGCAAAGTCTGGAGTAGATGGCGTTTAC
>JACCDI010621085.1_pt1 | contig 10282 bp, 7 predicted proteins | sample 7442791 | NCBI WGS metagenome assembly JACCDI01 (sample SAMN15323434, study PRJNA562643) | freshwater metagenome | isolation source: river surface water | place: USA:Blue River Watershed | collected 2017-08-15
AACCTTCCCAAGATTTCTTCGGGCTAATTGTTGGAACCATTGGGTGCTTTCCAAGCAAAACTCCGACTACATATCCAAATGTGTCATTGCATGCGACCAACACGATCAAAGTCATAACTTGCGCCATGCCATCTGATGGCCGTGCTAATAAGATGGCAAAAGCCATCAAGAATGGCAGATAAACGAGAGCGAATACTGATGCGCTAGCGCTCTTTACAAAACCTTCAGGACCTTTTCTAAGTAAGCCAATTAGCATCAATGAAAGTGCAATTGCAGTGCTGATTGCCAAACCACGAATACCACCAAACCAAGTCGCAGCCGAGCTTCCGATTGCACTTAAGAGCAAAGACCTGTATGAGACATAGGTGTCAGTAGATGAGTAAGCGTGCGCCAACTCTTTAATAGCTAATGAGACCGCCACTGCCACCAAGATTGCAATACCGAATCTAAAGTAAGCAAGTAGCGCCCAAACTCCCGCGATTAGTACAACAGATACCGCGATGGATGGAAGTAATTTACGACCTGCCCGCTTATTGATTGCCTCGTTTATCGCATGCAGGTCAGACATATCTTTAAGTTTCTCTGTTTATACTTCTAGAAGTTCAGCTTCTTTATGCTTTAAAAGTTCATCAATTTTAGATGTGTGATCTCCGGTGACCTTCTCTAGCTCTTTTTCGGCTCTGGCTAGGTCGTCTTTAGAGATGGCGCCATCTTTTTCTAATTTTTCTAAAGTTTCTTTGACGGCGCGGCGAATATTGCGAATTGAAACTTTGGCATCTTCACCTTTGGATTTTGCAAGTTTGATGTATTCCTTACGGCGCTCTTCGGTAAGTTGTGGAAAATTAACGCGAATGACCACGCCATCGTTACTTGGATTGATGCCAAGATCAGAATCGCGAAGTGCCTTTTCGATCGAAGCCATCGCACCACGATCAAATGGAGAGATGATTGCAACTCGTGCCTCAGGGATCTGGATAGATGCCAGTTGATTTAGCGCTGTAGGTGCGCCGTAATAATCAACTACTACTTTGTTAAAGAGCGATGGATGGGCGCGACCGGTACGAATCGAAGCCAGATCGTCTTTGGCTACATCGACCGCTTTATTCATCTTGGTCTCGCCATCTTTCATGGCTGTTGCAATATCGCTCATCTACTCTTCCCTAACCTAATTTCTCTGGCTACTTAACCAAAGTTCCGATCTTCTCGCCGCGCACTGCACGTGCAATATTGCCATTGGTCATCAAATCAAAGACCACGATTGGCAAGTTATTCTCACGGCACAAACTAAATGCAGCGGCATCAGCAACTGCTAATGACTTAGAGAGCACTTCGTCATAGGAAATCTGATCAAATTTAGTTGCGCTGTCGTCTTTGCGTGGATCTGCGTTATAGACGCCATCTACGCCACTCTTTGCAAGCAATAGCGCATCCGCACCAACTTCTAGTGCGCGTTGCGCCGCGACAGTGTCGGTTGTGAAAAATGGCATTCCAGCGCCTGCACCGAAAATAACAACGCGACCTTTTTCTAGATGGCGAATTGCGCGACGTGGAACATAAGGCTCTGCAACTTGTCCCATGGTGATTGCAGTCTGAACGCGAGTATCAACGCCCTGTTTTTCAAGGAAATCCTGAAGGGCCAAGCAATTCATGACGGTACCCAACATACCCATGTAATCAGCGCGAGCGCGTTCCATGCCACGTTGCTGTAGCTCTGCACCACGGAAGTAGTTTCCACCGCCAACGACGATTGCTACTTGGGTGCCGTTCTTAACTACATCTGCGATCTGTTTGGCAACGCCTTGGACAACATCTGGATCAACGCCGATGCCTTTATGTCCACCAAAAACTTCTCCAGAAAGTTTAAGGAGCACCCTGCCATAACCTGACATAAGTGCTCCTTTCCTTCGAACTTACTACTTATTAAGTTCTATAAGTTTATTACTGACCTACGCGGAATCGGGTGAAGGCTTTCACTGCAGTGCCAGCCTCATCCAGAATCTGCTTTACGGTCTTCTTGGCATCCTTCGCAAATGCTTGCTCGACTAGCGAGATTTCCTTTACGAATCCAGTTACGCGACCTTCGATGATCTTGGCAAGGGCAGCTTCTGGCTTACCCTCTTCGCGCGCGGTCTCTTCTGCGATGCGACGCTCCTTCTCGATTAGATCGGCAGGAACTTCATCACGGTGCACGAACTGTGGTGCAAATGCCGCAATATGTTGTGCAACATCTTTGCCAACTTCAATCGCATCCTTAGTTAGTTGAACTAAAACGCCAACTTGAGGTGGCAAATCTGGGCTGGTCTTGTGCAGATAGATTCCGACTGGAGAACCTGCATGAACAGAGATTCGACGAATTTCGATCTTCTCACCCAATGTTGCGTTCGCTTCATCGATATGTTGCTGAACAGTGCGACCTGCTGAGATTTCGCTCTTAAGGTAAGAATCCAAATCTGCAGATTGAACCTTCATCAAGTGCTCGATGAGTTCATCGCCAAGTGCTTGGAAACGCTCACCTTTAGCAACGAAATCTGTTTCGCAGTTAAGTTCGAGCATTGCACCAAGATCGCCAACAACGCGTGCCACGACTAATCCATTAGAAGTGGTGCGTCCTTCGCGCTTAGTTACACCCTTTAGACCCTTAACTCGGATGATCTCTACCGCCTTATCGAAATCTCCACCTGCTTCATCTAGCGCCTTCTTGCAATCGAGCATTCCTGCTGCGGTTGCTTCACGTAAACGCTTTACATCTTCTGCTGTATAACTCACTTTGCTTCAGTCGCTCCTTCGAGAATTTCCTTCTCCCAATCAGCAAGTGGCTCTCCTGCTGCTACGCCAGCTTGCGCTCCATCTTTTCCTTCTTCTTTAACATCTGAAGCTTGTGCAGATCGAGCTTGTAGGCCAGCTGCAATTGCATCGGCGATAACGCGAGTTAGTAGACCGATTGAACGGATTGCATCATCGTTACCTGGAATCTTGTAATCAACTTCATCTGGATCGCAATTGGTATCAAGGATTGCGATAACTGGAATACCTAGCTTCTTAGCTTCTTGAACTGCTAAGTGCTCCTTCTTTGTATCGACAACCCAAATCGCTGCAGGAAGCTTGGTCATGTTACGAATACCATCAAGGTTCTTGGTTAGCTTCTCGCGTTCGCGGCGAAGTACCAAAAGTTCCTTCTTGGTAAGTAGCTGATCATTTGCTGCCTCTAGCGCTTCCAATTCCTTAAGGCGCTGGATTCGCTTGTATACGGTTGGGAAGTTGGTAAGCATTCCACCTAGCCAACGCTCAGTAACTGATGGCATACCAACGCGTTGTGATTGCTGGATGATCGGTTCTTGAGCTTGCTTCTTGGTGCCAACGAAAAGAATATTTCCACCCTTAGCAACAGTGTCCTTTACGAATTCATATGCTGAATCGATAAGACCCAATGATTGCTGGATGTCGATGATGTAGATGCCATTACGTTCTGTGAAAATAAAACGCTTCATCTTCGGATTCCAACGACGAGTCTGATGTCCAAAGTGAACACCGCTGTCGAGGAGTTCGCGCATTGTTACTACTGCCACTTGGGCACGCTCCTTTTTCAGTTTCGAGATTCACCCGAAACTGCACTCGGTTTTCGAACCAAACGATCTGTTCGGCTCCCTCGCATCGTTTGAACTGTGCTCACTTTTGTGAGACCGAGGATCACCCCCGAACAGATAAATCTGGAGGGTTGATGCTGTGATGTCACACAGATTCGCTTTTTGGGCTGACTATGTGCAGGCGAAATTCTATCTATGAGCGTTAGATATGGAAAATCAAGGAATATTCAAGCGGTAATCAAGCCCGCGGATGAGCTTGTTTGAATGCCGAATGAAGGCGTTCTGCTGAAACGTGGGTATAAATCTGAGTAGTTGAAAGCGATGCGTGGCCCAGGATCTCTTGCACCGTTCTTAGATCTGCGCCGCCTTCTAATAAATGCGTTGCGGCAGAGTGACGAAGTGCGTGCGGGCCAAGTTCAATAGTTTTATAAACCACTTCTCGAACTTGGCGTTGATCGATGCGTTTTCCGCGTGCACCCAAGAAGAGCGCATCTTTGCTTTTTTCATTAGCTAATTGAGAGCGAACCTCTAGCCACTTTTCTATGGCTGCAACTGCAGGTCTGCCAATTGGAATCACCCGCTCTTTATTACCCTTTCCTAAAACTCTAATTGTTTGGCGCTCCCAATCGATATCTTTAATGTCTAATCCGCAAAGTTCAGATACTCGCGCACCGGATGCATAAAGCATTTCAACCATCGCAAGATTCCTAATTGCTGTCAGTTCGCCACTCTCTTCTGCATAAGTCTCAAGTGATTGCATTGCAAGGTCTGCGCTTTTGACATCGAGAATTTCAGGAAGAACTCGATGCGCTTTCGGAGTTACTAAATTAGCGCCCGCATCGCTAGGGATAATTCCGTGTTTATGCGCCCACTTGGTGAAAAGTTTTATGGAGGTAGCGCGGCGCGACAAAGTTGTTCGTGATGACCCTTTGGTCTGTTGATTTGCAAGCCAACTACGTAAGTGGGCAATAGATAGATTTGAGATGTCTTCAACGCCAAGTGCCTGTAAGTGGCTAATCAGCGATTCAAGGTCTCCAACATAAGCCCTGATGGTGTTCTCTGAAAGGGACCGCTCTTGGATTAAATATGAATCGAAACGCTCCAGCGTTTGCTTGAGTGTTCCACTTGATTCCATAGCAAAAGGCTACCCCGATAACTTTTGGTTACGAGGTAGCCCTTCGCGTATTTGGTTAGCTACTTAATCAATTGTGTGTAAACCACCTTTTTACCTAACACAATTCGGTAATAGCTGCCCTTCACCGGAGCCTTACTTTGCGTAATCACGCCATCACCGCCCCCATTTAGCGCCAACCAATCTGTCGTTCGATAAACAACTTTGCCTTTGAGTTTTGAGCCCACCTTGATAGTGATTAACTCCCAGGCATATTTCTGAGCGAGATTGACATTTACTTTGTAGATTTTTTTGAACTTCTTCCAAGTAATTTGATTCTTGTTCAGTATCAATTGTCTTGCAGCTTCTGCCTTTGCAGCCTGTGATTCAAGAAGTGCTAGTCGATCTGCTTCCGCCTTTGCAGCGGCTGCAGCAGCGGCTTCGTCATTTGTGAGCGCCGCTGCCGCAGCATCTGCCGCAGCTTTATCTGCAGCCAATTTCTCAGCTGCAGCTTTAGCTGCTGCTTCATCTGCAGCCTTCTTATCAGAATCACTTACTGTTACGGTGATGTAAGGAGTATTTGCTTCAAGATAAGTACCAGAAGCGCTCTTAGTTGCCCGTACATTGCATGTGCCAGCCTTCAGACCGGTGACTACTCCCTCACTTGTTACTGAACAAATTTCAGGTGTAGTCGTTGAATAGGTCACGACACCAGAACCTGCACCACCAGTAATGGTGAGCTTTGTAGTTTTGGTGAGCTGAATGGTTGATTCAGCTGATGCGATTGAGACGGATGGCTGACTCAAATAGGTAACTGAGATTCCTCCCGAGCCACCTGTTGAAGTTCCACCACCACCGCCGCCGCCACCGCCCGATGACGCCGCGTTTACAGTAATTGATACTGCAGATGAAGTTCTATTTATATAAGCACCATTCTCTGGGTTATTCGCAGTAACTGAACAAGTGCCGACTGTCAGAGCCGTTACTACTCCAGATGCGTTTACAGAGCAAACGCTGGTAGTCGAACTTGCATATGTGAATGCGATAGTACCGCTTCCACCACCGGCAGTTAACTGTGCAGTTGCACCAACGGTCATGCTGCTCTTATCCGCTGAAAGTGTCACAGGTGACTGCAACTCTCTATAACCGAACTCAGAGATGTGGCAGGTATAGATAGTGATTGTCGAACCATTATCAATGTATCCATCGTTCTCCTGATCTGAGCAGAATGTTTCACCAGGCAGTGAAGAAATCTGCGGAATCAGCTGATATCCACCGGACACCAAAGAGTGGGCAAGAGTTGCGAATGCAGTGATATCTGGCATGTCGATAACCAAAGGCTTATCGAAATTATAGAAATTACTTGTAACATCTACGGTTAGTACTGGGAAATTAGCAGCACTGTCATTTGCGGCAATTACTGAAAGTTCGACATTCTGACCAGTTTTAAGCGCTGTAGGCAGAGTGATTATCACATCGATAGTACTTCCACCCAAAGGTATAGATACAGGCACGGTACTTCCAGCTTCAGATGTAGAACTCGCAAAGATCAAGAAGATCTGGTTGCTTGGAGACTCTGTTTCTGGAGCAAACGCTGATGTCTTTGCCTGAATAGTTATAAATCCAGCGGTAGCAGTGCCGTTTAGATTGATTGTGACCTGCTCTGAACTATTGCCAGTAACACTTGCCACTGTAAGTCCGGAACCATCAATCGCAATGTTCATATCTGCAGAAAGATCGCCAACTTTGAAGCCTGAACCTTTCAATACAATCGTTGGATTGACTGCGCCTACGTTCAACTTTGAGACGGTACTGATTACAGGGCCAGTTGCCACGAAATTTGCGGTGATCACACCTGAATCCGCAGAGTTAGTTGTTGATGACGCTCCAACTACCGTGAAGAAATTAGCGGCAACACCTTGCAAGGTGTAACCAGATTTCGGAGTCAAAGTAATTGTTGCGGTGTAGACAGTTAGTGGAGCAAATACCAACGGATTTGTGCTCCAAGAGACCGTTCCAGTGTATTGAGCGGTTTCATTAATCGTCTGATAAATGAGGAATCCAGTTAGCGGATTGCTCAACCCAGTGATCGCTGCGATGTCTACAGGAATGCCAGAACCATTTAGGTTCCATTGTGCGTAGAGAGTTAAATCTGCACCGAATGTATAAATAGCACCGTCACCGTAAGAAGTACCGCTGCCATCAGCGGCGGTATTCCAACTGGTAAATGTGTAACCAGCTCGTGTAAACGAATTGCTGGTGAGTGCAGTAGATACATTTGTTACTTGCGCTGACATTGTGCCAGTGCCGCCGTTTGCGTCAAAGGTCACCGAGTGGCTAGGAAGTGCATTCCATTGTGCATAAAGAGTCACATCCGCATTGAAAGGATAATTGGCACCATCTGCATATTTCTTGCCAGATCCATCAGCGACCTCGTTCCACTCAATAAATGAAAAGCCGTTGTTTGTGAAAGTATTGGAATTAAGGTTTGCCGGCCCTGAATCTACTTGCGCCACCATGGTTCCCGTACCACCATTGGCATCAAACATAACTGTGAATGTAGGTAGTGCAGTCCACTGGGCATATAAAGTCTGATCTGAAGCAAATGAATAATTAGCTCCGTCAACATAAGTTGTTCCTGATGCATCCGCAGCGGTGTTCCAATTTGTAAATGTATAACCGCTTCTTGTGAATGTATTCGGAGTTAGAGCTGTTGAACTACTGGCGCTCTGAGTTGCCATAGTTCCTGTTCCGCCATTGGCATCAAAAGTTACGGTGTGAGAAACCGGAATTAATGTCCACTGTGCGTAAAGAGTTAAGTCTGCTGCGAATGAATAGCTAGCACCATCTGCATAAGCAGTTCCAGAACCATCGGCTGCACTGTTCCAACCTGAAAACGAAAAACCAACTTTCGTTATAGCGCAAGTATTTGGAGCGGTGCAATTCAAAGTCAGAGTTCCTGGTTTGTTGTCCGTCTGCGGCGCAATGGTTCCAGTTCCACCATTTGCATTAAATGTAACTGTTTTCGGAGCAGCAGCAAAAGCGCTGTTGCTTTGAAAACTCACCAAACTAAGTATTGCAAGTACTAAAGCAGTGCCAATACTTGTCAATTTGGTTGTTTTATTTTTAGTTGATTGCATCAATTTTCCTTTCTAGAAAATTCATGCAGTTATCTTCAGCCCATTTTTTTCATTATGTTCGTCAATGACTTACTAGAGCAAAGTCAAAATATTTTGTTAATGAGAGGTATTCGCAAGCAACATTTGTAAGCATTGCATCGTCATTCCGACATATTCACCAAATTCGAAAGGCAATAACATGTTAATGGAACAAGTTGCAGACTTTGTTAATTTTCTTGGACAACGAAATCATTCAAAGGAGGAAGTTTTAGTGCATCTTGCACTTAGAACTTTCTCGCCACTTCAATGCAATGGAATCGTACTTGCTGAATTAAAACCAAGTGGAGTTATGGAAATAACCGCGAAATATGGAGTTGATGATGATTTCTTTGATGCTCATCCAAAAAGATTTAGATTAACTGAGCAAATGCCAATCACAGATTCAATCAAAACTAGAGAAACAATTTGGATCACAACATTGCCTTCATGGGGGGAAGATTATGAACAACTACAAAGCACTAGCTATCAATACGATGGAAAGACCTTTATTTGCTGGACTATCGAGCAAAGCGGAACTCCATATGCATCAATTGGGATTTTCTGTGAAAATGAAGTGCTCCCAGATGAGACACTTGAATCTTTCCTTCATACTATTAGCAATCTGTTGGCACTTTTTTTCTATTCTTTAAGTTCTACTGGAGAAAACAATAGAATTACTAATCGTGAGGAATTATTAAAGAGCAAAGATGTGACTGGAAATGCTCTAACCGAAAGACAGCTTCTGATCTTGAAGATGATGGCTGAGGGTCGTACCAATCTTTCAATCTCAGGGGTTTTGGGGTATTCCGAATCAACTATTCGTCATGAGACTATAAAGATCTACGCAAAACTTGGTTGTACCGGCAGAGTTGAAGCAAGCAACATCTACCAAGAGATCTATGCCAATATCAATCAAGAAACTGCGAATCCAGATCTAGAACTGCAAAGCGCTTGATTTATTCTGGTTTACGACCCTGACGGATCAGACCGTACGTGAGTGCATCTTGTAAGGCCATTGCAGATGCTGCGATGACGTTCTCGTGCACTCCTACGGTATTCCAAGCGCCGTTCTTATCTGATGTTTCTACTAATACGCGAGTAATCGCTCCGGTACCTAGGCGGCCTTCCAAAATACGAACTTTGTAATCCGTTAACTCCAGTTTGGATAGTTCCGGATAAAGTTGTGAAAGACCTGATCGCAGTGCGGTATCAAATGCGTTAACTGGGCCATTTCCAGATCCATTGCAGATTAATCGTTCGCCATTTGCGGAGACTGTTACCTCGGCATTTGTGAAGATGGTTCCGTTTGCATCACTTTCAACGCTAGTTAACCAATGCTCAACTGTGAAGAAGGTAGGTCGCTTTCTTGCGATCTCCTCTCGGACTAATAACTCGAATGAGGCATCGGCTGCTTCAAAGGTGAAACCTTGTGATTCCATATCTTTAACCCGTTCGACGATGCGAGTGATTAACTCTTTATCACCACCTAGATCTACGCCCAATTCCTGGCTCTTAAGTTCGATTGATGCGCGCCCGGCCATATCGGATACCAACATGCGCATGTCATTGCCCACGCTTGCTGGATCTTCGTGCTGGTAAAGATTTGGATCTACTTTGATCGCTGACGCATGTAACCCAGCCTTATGAGCGAAGGCAGAGAGACCAACATAGGGCTGACGTGGTGATGGATTTACGTTGGTTACTTCGGCGATTGCGTGCGAGATTCGGAAAGACTCTCGAAGTAATTGATCTGGTAAGACCTTCTGTTCTTTTTTCAACTCTAGATTTGCGATGATTGAAACTAAATCTGCATTTCCAGTGCGCTCGCCGTAGCCGTTGATAGTTCCTTGTACGTGAGTCGCACCCGCAGCAACTGCTGCCATCGAGTTTGCCACAGCGCAACCAGTGTCGTTATGGCAGTGAATACCGAGGCGGGCACTTGAAGCGCTCAAAATATCGTGCACCACATCTGCAATCTCATCGGGCAACATGCCACCGTTGGTATCGCATAACGCGATTACATCGGCTCCGGCCTCTGCTGCAACGCGGACGACCTCCAGAGCATATGCACGATTAGAGCGATAACCATCAAAGAAATGCTCTGCATCTAAGAAAACGCGTTGTCCTTCAGATCGAAGATGGGTAATCGAATCGCGAATCATATGTAGATTCTCTTCAAGAGTGGTCTTTAATGCTAGATCCACATGGCGATCGTGAGATTTTGCAACCATCGTTACGACAGGTGCGCCAGAATTTCGTAGTGCAGCAAGAAGCGGATCATCTGCCGCTTTAACGCCGGCACGTCTAGTTGCGCCAAATGCCACAAAAGTTGCGTTCTTTAATTTCAATTCTTTCTTAGCTAATTCAAAGAATTCTGTATCTTTTGGATTGGCACCTGGCCAGCCGCCTTCGATAAAACCTACGCCAAG
>JACCDI011656578.1_pt1 | contig 10279 bp, 4 predicted proteins | sample 7442791 | NCBI WGS metagenome assembly JACCDI01 (sample SAMN15323434, study PRJNA562643) | freshwater metagenome | isolation source: river surface water | place: USA:Blue River Watershed | collected 2017-08-15
CATTCATGTGAAGATGATAGTGATATCAATGTAAATTATCTATATATCTCCATTGAATGCTGCGAATTTTTCCTTTTTTATCATGTTACTTTGCTAATACACATCCTTTGAAAAACAACAATTGAAACCATTATTCTACAACAACGCCGTTCCAATCCGTTGGTAGATGCTCACTATTTCATTTTATTCGGAATGAAAAATGCACAATTTGTGAAATAACTGCAATTTTCGGTCAAAACACTCGCAATATAATTGCATTATTTTTACAAAGTTATTTCCAAAAATACATGAATTCCTAATAACATAAAACGTGCTTGTTCTCACACATCGACTTCAAATAAAACCCATCCAGGCATAGTACTCTTTCCCAGATCGCCCAGTATTTCTGGCAATGAGATTTCTGCCCAATGTTGCTTTCTTTTCTCCAGCAAAGGTTGCATTTTCTCCCTCGCCGCCTTCCTATTGCGGAGACGTTGGAGCCTTTCCTCATTTCGCTTCCTGGCTTCTTCTGCCAATCTTCTCAACCTGATTTTCTCCAACTGCTTATCAAAATAAGCCTCGATTGTTTTCTGCTCCTCTACATGCGCATTTTTCAATGAGTCAACGCTTAAGTCGAAATCGGTCACATCGCATGATCGCTTTACCCGCTCACAGATTGCATCAAGTGTCATCTCGTTCGCTGCCAGGTTTGTAACCGTAAACGAGCGTTCTCCAATCATCTCATGCATTGCCTTGCCGCAATCGCGCAACTGTCCAAACATTTTGACACTGGTGCAATGCTCACCGGTCCATTCAAGGGCCCACCAAATTTGACGACTTCCAAATGTCTTGCCAATGAATGAAACACGAGCCAATCCAAACAGAATTCGATCGTTGTACTCACTTTGCAATACTCTTGTAAGTTCGACCACTCCTCCAGAACCTGCATTTTCGACAATTAATTTTGTTTGGGATGGTTGGAATAGTACCCAATTGTATGGAATACCCATATTTTTTCGGACACATGCAAGTATTTCTTCTCCGGATGGCACTTCAGCGGATTCTTGATTTTGGATGGCATTTTTATACGCAGTGATTCCAGAAGAACTCAAAGATATCTTCTTGTAACTAACATTCATGTCGGGCATCGCTTCTGGTGTCTCCTCCTCAGATTCGACTTTGTCTTCGTGAACTTCGAACAATTCATCCAGTATCTGTGAGATGCTCTCTTTTACCATCTGGATGTTTTTGCATGCAATTGGTTGAAGTGTTTCGAACTTCGAATGATTCTTGCTGAATGCATTTATGTCGCGTAAATGTCTCCCATATTTCTCGGCATCAAAATTTTTCACTTTTGATCCTACGAATTCTATTGCGAAAGGTACGATAACATCATTTCTCTTACTAGAGGGAGTGGTTGCGAATGTTTCATCGTCCATCATCGCCTCTTGCGATGTAGTGAGAATTCCAAATAGAACCTTTTCGGCATCGAGTGCATCCGCCATCTGGTCCAAAGAATCGCCAAATGCAAATATCTTCGCTCCCCTACATCCATCAGGGAAAAGGACGCCTTCGTTAGGATCTATGGCTGTTTCATGATTTTGACTTCTGTCAGAAGCTGCTTCCGCCAACGCATTTCCGACTGCAGCTGCTGCGAAAGCAGTGTTTCCTGTGACGACTGCTACCTCTTTAAACGGGGGCATGTCTTGCGTAGAATCTCCCACTCCAAGATTTGTTCTCAATGTATCGATTGGGATGACATCGTCTATGTCACTGAATCGGATAGTCTTTCCGTCGCCTGCGCCGTCGCCGCAAGAACCTGGAGCCTTCAAAATGCGTTCCACTGCAGAAGAAGAAATTACCTGCTTTGACGCAGATTTCCCGTCATTCATACCACTGGTGTCTCCAATTTCATCCGGATCATCATCCATTTTTCCCTCTAAAGTTCTGTACTCAACATCATTGATTCCATTATTCTCTACTTTATCGTAGGATGCCATTTTTTGGTCGTCATGAGCAGCAGCAGAACCAAGGGCTTGCTTTTCTGCAAGGATGGAATTTTCTTGGACAAGTTCTTCGTCTAAGTTTGGTTTGCTGATGTCCTCAGTCTCCTTAGTTCCACCTTTCTCCTCACCTAGATTGAACCCTTCGTTGTATGGGAATTCACCTGACGGCTTCAAATCCTCTGGTCGAGATTGCGGACTAGTCATACAATCTTCCTCATTATCCGTTACAGCTACCCCGGCAGCTATGGCAGCTGCTCCAACCATTGGTTTGGCGACTGACGCTTGAATTATATCCACATCAGAAGCCCCTTTTCGAGTGAGGGATGAGTTGTTCTCATTATTTTCCAAGCTCTTATCCTGACTGGAGGATGTTAGTCCTTCGTTCTCGTTGTCTACCGTTACATGCTCGTTCTGTTCCATTTCTGAACTAGAAGCTTTAACTTCCATCGGTGTAACCTTGCTCTGCCCCATCGAATCATCCAAACCACCCACAATTTTGGCTTTCAGTTTTCTGAATGATCTTACCCATCGTTTAAAATCATCTGGGCCATTGGTTACTACCAAAATACGTTTTTGTTTTCCTCCCTTAGATTCTGGGACTGTAATATAAAAGCTATTATTGACGGAATCCACTATATCACTCATATCTGCGGTTTTCCTCACTCTTTCTATTTTGCAGCTTGCCACGTTCGTACAGACTAAATTTTCTTTACGATCGTTGTCTCTGAAGTAGACTAGTTTTCCATCATTGTACAAGATGAAGTAACGCGTTACCCATTTGAGAGTGATAATATGTAAGAGAGAAGGCGATGATTTCTTCTTCATCATGTAGCCTTGCATAATGATCGATGAATCTTCGCCGCCTGGGACTTGAGCGTGTGGTCCCTTTTGGAGAGACATGCTTTGAAATTCGTGGGCGATGGTATTTACCATAGGGATCTTATCTCAGTTGTGATTTTTGTGGCGAGATATTGAAATCGATATAGTCTCCTTGTATGTTGGACGGTGGTCCTCCAGCTACTCAACCCTTGGGCTCGGGGCAACTTTCCACGACGATTTAATGAGACAAGGTACAAGAAAGTGCCATCCAACAGCTTCTGAAGTGTCGTTATTATTTCTTATTTTATATTAAATTTTGCATGTGACAGTTGTCGGACTCATACATCATGTTGTGCGTGGGCTTAATGTTAAACCAGAAAACTCAGGTACTAGACAGTACGAAACGCAACAAGACGACACTACTCTAGTGGGAACAATTTCGCATCCGCGAAGTACGCTCTTAGCCCACTAGACAATCTTGTTTCTGCGCATGAACGAGGACAAGATGCTACTTCCTGCTTGATGTTGCTTGGTACAAAAATTGGAGCGTTTACAAAGTTTGAAGAGAAATTATAACTTGAAAAAATACATTATGCAACAATCCTCAATTAAAAACAGTTGCACCTACCAGTTGAATTTTTGCAATTACAAGCACTCCAAAAGTTTTTCAAATGATGGACAAGAACTAATGCTTTACATTTGGAATAGATAATATACACAATTATATTGGACTAATTATCCATGTAGAAATGATGTCATTCATTAGGTCTAAGTTGGTATGATAGAAAATAAACATTTCACTTCTTTTGGTCATTGGTCAGTAAGAGCCAACAAAACGTGCCAACCAAAATAATTGTCAAATGATGTTTGTGCCAGGACTACAGATACCAATACATTGAATAATATGTATTATATAAATTGAACTACAAAAATGCACCACAATAGAGTCTTCAAAATTTTTGACTGCAAAAAGCAATAAAATGCACAAGTCACAAATTGTTTGAATATTATCTCTAATTAGCCCAACTCATAACTCTTTATCTATACATAGTGCATAAGACTGTAAAATCATCATTTTTGTCTTTGGACTTAGTTGGAAATGATGATGTAGTGATATTGTCATGATGCAACAAACTGGGTTTGTTGTTAAAATGACAAAAAAGAGTGATGTTCAACAGCATCTTTCTTTTTATCATTTTGAGTAACGTGATGGAGATGTGTTATGCCAAAAATGTGTGACTGTTACTCTTGCTTTTTATGTCTTGTTAAGAATTCACTAATTCCAACAAAGAAAAAATCACTATCACCTCTCTTCCCTTGTGGTTTGTGCAGAGGAGGAGCCACAAAAAAGCCACTACCATATGGTTGGTGCCAAAGGACTTGCACATCTATGGTGGCAGCTATTTTTCAAGGAACTGGCCATTCTGACAGTCACTGCTGCACCTATAGGTGCTCCCCCTCCAGCAACAATACTGGATAGTTTGTTTGATGCTGCGGGTTGGGAGGCACTATTTAGCCAGTCATGCTTGCCATAGTGTGGCATCAACCATGGTAACACAATTTGATTAAATTCTAATTAAATACTTTATCTCATGAATATTTTTTATAATCAATTAGTTTATTGCTTTTATAGTCTAACAACTTAGTATTGTGGATGAAAAAACTTGAAATACCTTGATCTGGCTGTCTGAGGTAGCAAATGCCATGGTTGATGGTGTTTTTTTCTTCCTTGGTAAAAAATGGGAGGGAGGGAAAAAAGTACTAAGTGAAAAAATCAAGAGGCTTTGTATTATATGATTAAATTATTTTAGTACATTTTTATTGAATTGATTTCTAAGGCTAGTTAGGAAATTAAATAATGATATATTTTGATAATGCACAACAACATTGTTTTTCAAAATGCCTTAAATAGGACCCATGTGATGTAGTCCACAATGGACCGTATGGTACATAGTCATGTGTAATGATTTCATGATAATCATGTGTTGTACTTTTTCAAATCTTCATGTGAAACTGCATTTCCACCTAAATCTTTGGACAAAAGATATTTCCTTCACCATCAGGAGAGGTGCAATGGCCAGCTTCTTGATTATAGTGTTACATTTGTTCACCTAACCCCATGGAGCATTGCAAGCCAAATTCTTTCTATTTGTATTTTCTACTGCATGATTGTTTTGAAGGATGGCTTAGGAAAAGAGCAAATATCAAATGAAATTTCTTCTTGAGCCACAACTACTCTTGGAGACTATTTTACTCCTTAACAAGATTTTCTGTATCAAACTTAAGATCCATGAGAGACTTCACAAGAAACCAATTTTTGTGAACTTATGATAAGAAAACGTATTTTTTAATAAAATGGGAATGTCATAGATAACAAGTAAGATTTAAAAATGTATTATAGCATGTATATATGTTACATAATCTTATTTGTGAATGTCATTTATGTTAAAACTCTGAAATGTCATGTCTATGTAATGCAGTAAATGTCATAAAATGATAATTTGATTCAATCAAACAAAATTACAATCGATATGAGCATAGCAGAAGATTGTGTGAATACTAAATTCCATGATACCACTCAATGCTTTAGTGCAGTTTCTTTGCCACTAATTTTGACACAAACCATGCTTTATGGTGATATTTGGGGTCATACACTAATCTACACTGACATTTGCAAATTTCATGATGAAAAAATATTGTTTGCTGACTATTATGGCATCTGTATGAGAATACTATTTTTGTAATTGCTGAGATGCCAAGAAAAAATGTCTTTATTTAGAACTAAACTTTGGGTTTCATTAAAAATACATAGAATAACATAATCTGACAATGTCAGTATCATGAGAATTATTCAATATTGATGCATCCAATTCAGTCATGCAATTCCATATTAGTCACAAAATAGACCTCTGTTTAAAGTCTATTCATTTTCTAATATAGCATTCTAAGTTCATGTTCATAAGTTGCATTGATAGTTTTGTTGTCTCCTTGGTAGCCAAAATTTAAAGAACCAACTTAACAATTCAATATAAATTCTAATAGTCTTTGATTTTGAGGTAAAATCTAAGATTTGTTGCAGGAATGACTTTTAATCATGGTTAATTACTTTCAACACAGTGTTATTGTTATTTGTAAGTGTTGTTGCACAAGGCCCAAAAAACGCTCTAGCCTAACCTCTCAACTTGGCACCTCTCTAGCTATTAACATGATCTATGATGAATCATATAAGGTCAAATGCAGTAATGTCATCAGCATCAGATTTTGATTCAAGTATGGTTAGTCAAGATTGTAATCACTCAATTTCACACTATTGCAAGTAAACTTTTTTGAATTAACTGGTCAAAAATGGGCCAGTATGCAATTTGCAATGAATTGCCAATTGAGTAACACTTGATGTCATCTTTTTAACCATAAAATTGTTGTTTGAAATAGAAGAAACTTGCTGAGATATTTCAATTAGTATGAAGGCGGGGAATGTCCCATATTTTTATGTGCATGTTTTCAATTTGATACTGTTTCAAGATAGTGCCACAAGCCTTGCAAGAGAGAATGCAATAAAGTTAAATACAAGTTGTTTTGGGGTAAAAGGGCTCCTGTTGAAGGACCTCAAGAAATAATGTTTCTCTTGATCAATGAGTCAGAAACATGCAGTGATTAATTAATAATCATTATTTTCAATTTGGATATGAATTTTAGGTTATGCTCACTGAGATGGCATCTTGAAGACTGGAGTCAATTTGTAGCATTTTGTTGAATGTTGGGCTTCATTTCCCACAACCTTTGATGTAATCATATTCGACATAATGAACTAAATTACTTAGAAAGTTGCTTTATAAAAATGAGTAAACTGATATTGTCTTTGAAATCCAGAGGATAAGAGCATGGGGCTCTCAACGTAATAAGCTTGTTTTGATTATCACAGCTAAATAAATTGTTTTTGTTTGCAGCAGAAAACCAGAGATGAGAACTTGGACTAAAATGACATCTTGTAACATTGATATGATACAATGAAAAGTAGAATGTTCAATGTGAATAATTGGATTTCAAAGATGATGCAAAGCATCCAAAATAAAATTTGAATCACGAATGTTACAAAAAAAGATCAAGTTATGTTCATAAATATATTCATCTTCAATATTTTCTCATTGCCAATTGATAATACCAAGTTATTGGTACATACCATGTCTGAAATGATCACAGTATATTAACTTTAGCATGAAAGGAAATCATATTTGAATTTGTAATGTCCCTATCAAGCTGCTACTAGATGGTTGTCCTGTTGTTCCTTGTATTACCCATAATCTAAGGTTCATTAATACTGTGATTCAATTGGATGTTCCAGACAAATACACATAAAAGTACTGCAGATGGCAGCTGACTCAATGTATCTGTTCCCTGACTGGGTACATTCAGGTTCTAAAGTAGTCTTGCACCTGACACAGCCACTTGTTGAGTTGGATTGTCTTAGACCATTGCCAATGTTTGAGTAGGTTCAAATTATAGTCTTTCCCTGACATTGGTAATGTTAAAAGCAACAGTGGAGTATGAGGTAGAAAATTACCTATTGCAAGGTCATAATATCACTATCCTGATTGCAGACATTATTGAGAAACTAATGTCACTTGTCACTTCTAGGCAAAGAGATTTCCACACTTTGTAATGTTTCTAGAAGAAAAGACTATGTTTTGACATTGCAATATTATAAATCCAATAAGTCAACAAAAGATGGATCAAAAAAAGATTCAATAACATAGAAATCAGTAAAATCCACCAATATTTCAAGTAATCATAATCTATATCCATATTAAATTGATAACTGCAAAGAAGACTATTGGTTGTAATTTGGAGTTTGGTTTGTAATTTTTGCCAAAGTTGCGACATCATTTAAAATTAGAAGACTTTGTTGAAAGCACTTTTCTCTGATCAAATCATGAAAACTTTAACAAATCTTAGTGCACATTTAATTTTTCAATCATGGTGCACTGCAATGAAACATGACAGAATCATATCTCAAACTCAAAAACAGTGATGTGGATTCAAGCCATCTAAAAATATCTGACCAAGGCAATATTCCGGACATTCTTCATGGCACATCAGAGGGGCTGGTTTGAATTAGTGGTATTCTCAATGGCAAAATCCCAGAAAAATATACTGCTTTTTAGACCCCTAATTCAAGGTTGAGGCCTTTTTGCAAATTCTCCAACTCTATCCAGGTAATTATTTTGGACGTCATAACAAATATGTCTCAAACTTGTACTAAAACATTGTTTAGATTTTTACCATCCACTTGAAGAAATGTGTTAAATAAATATGTTTTTAAAACTAGTCTTTGTGTACATAATATATACTTTTTCATTCACAGAAAATTTTTCAAATACTCTAACATGGAAACAAGACAAAAAATTTTGATACTAATATATACATGCTTGTTGTGGTTTTTACAAAAATTAATATATTGGTATAATTTTACATCCAACATATTTTCATATTATTCCATTTCAAAGATAAGTTGAGTTTACACTACTTCTCTGCCCAATCATGTTTTCATATTGTCACCCAATTCATTGAAAATTTTGTTTTTGTGCAAAATGGCTGCCACAGTAACTCAGGAAATAGATCCCTGGACTTTGCAATTGCATGAATGATAGCCAGAAGGGAGGAAATATAACAATCATGCAGGTTTGAAAATGGAAGTAATTTGATAAAAATTGGACAAACTGTAGTGACAGAGAAGTTGAAGACAGTGACTGTCAGAAGGGATGGAAAACAAAGCAATCAACAGTGGCGTTTTGAAAATGGTGATAAATTATAAAAAAGGGGGGCTCTTGAGAAGTCAGAGCCAAAATCAAACTTGCTGCAGAAGGAAATTGTTGATGCAGGTGTTAGAAATGGATCTCCTTGCTCGGAGGCAGTGTGGATGATTGTCAGAAAGGATGGAAACACAAAAATCAAACAACAGTGGTTTTAATGTGGCTGAAATTTAAGGCAAAGAAAAATCTCTGTGCTGCTTGAGGAAATGGATGATGCTAGTGAAGGAAATTGATCTAAAGCCTCAATATTGGCATGGATAATTGCCAGAACGAGACAGTTTTGAATTGATTTGGTTCTTAACAGTGTGCTGCTCCCTAGGGAGCCTATGTTGAAAGAGTATTGGTGAGCTGTAATTAAAGTATGGCAATGTCATCATCCTTCTTTCCCCTTTCTCTGTGACCTAAAGGGTAGGTACAAAGTGCAAATTATCATATACTCAAAGTGGTCTATGGATGGTCAAGAGGTAAATGGATTTGACGATGAGTCTTTTACATACAATTATAAAAATAAGGTTGTACCTTTTATCACCTCTGTGTGTCATCATCAGAAGACGAATCAGAATCATAAGTATCTTTGTCAGGCTCACAGGCTCAATGACATAATGGAGGACTGCCAATAAGGAGGGAAACATAACAATCAAACAGATGCAATTTCGAAATGGAAATGTCTCAATGCAATTTAGTAATAACTTTCATAATGGAGAAGTCTCAACTAGTGGGAGAACTTTTGCAACAGAAAAGTCTGCAAACACAGCAGCCGAAATCTCTTGCCAACAGGCATGATTATGGTGTGTTTGAAACAGAAGTTGCAATTTAGATTTAAAAATCATGTTGTCTTTTAGCTCTTTGATCAAAAACTATTTTGGTTATATGCTCAACTGAAAATGATTTGCACTACCCCCTGGTATGAAATGGTAGTCACAGTTAAATTTAAATCATTCATTAGAGAATCACACAGTTCCATTCTTTTATCAAATTTGTGACAACATTCTACACTTATCTAGAAATTACTGGCTAATCACAAGGAGAGGGGAGCATACCACCACTAACAACATCTTGTATTGCCTTTCATTGTCTTCCATTTTCTTCAATTTTCTTCTGTTATGATCTAATTTTTTGTCATGCAAAAAATCTATTATTGTCATTGTCACCAGTCCCTTTATTTTCTCCATTCCACACTTGTTGATTTTACCATCACCACTGGCCTTATCCCTTCAAAGGCCTTGTTTCCACCACTAGCACCGATGTAATCTTTGGTTGTCATCTTTTTTGTCCCACAAAATATGAATTAACATTGTCATCACTCTCTACATATCACAGCAACGAAAAAAGGTTGGTATATGATTTTATATGGCTTTTTTTTGTTCACATACCGCTCATATACCAGATTTCCACATATACTAGTTTGTATACCAGAATTTTCAATTTTAGTCATTCTTGTGACTTTCACATACCGTTTGTATACCAGAACAGTCATATACCAACCACATACCAGAATTTTTACATATACCCGCTGTATACCAAACTGTGAAAACCCCCATTTTTGTTTTTTGCCATGGTCAGACATTTTTTTGGAGATATTGGTCATATTTCTTGGATACCTATCAGCATGTATAAGTAAGATATAGTTTTCAAGGATCCAGACAGACGCAAAGCCTGTCATGC
>JACCDI010670945.1_pt1 | contig 10278 bp, 8 predicted proteins | sample 7442791 | NCBI WGS metagenome assembly JACCDI01 (sample SAMN15323434, study PRJNA562643) | freshwater metagenome | isolation source: river surface water | place: USA:Blue River Watershed | collected 2017-08-15
ATGCTGGTGCATCAGGACTGGCCGACCTTTGGCGCGGATCTGATCGACGATGCCTCTGACCGTGAGATGACCTGGACCACCGGGTTGATCGATGAAATCCGCTCTGCCCGTGCGCAAATGCATGTGCCGGTGGGTCTGAAGATCGACCTCGTCGCCACCGAATTCGGGGCCGAGGCGCGGCAGGCTTGGGCGAATAACGAAGCGCTGATCAAGCGCCTCGCCCGCGTCGAGACGCTGACGGAGGCTGCGACCACGCCCAAAGGCTCTATCGCGGTCGCCGCCGAAGGGGCCGCTTTCGCCATCCCCTTGGAAGGCATCATCGACATCGCCGAAGAACGCGCCCGCCTGCAAAAGGCCTTCGACAAATTGGCCAAGGAAATCGGCGGCTTGAAAGGGCGGATCAACAACCCTGCCTTCGTCGCCTCTGCCCCGGAAGAGGTGGTCGATGAAGCCCGCGCCAATCTGGAAGCGCGGGAAGAGGAAGCGGCGAAGATCAAGGCGGCGCTGGATCGGCTCGCAGAACTCGCCTAGTTTTCTCTGTAAAAATATCCCGAGGGGGTGAGACGCGCCCGGACGACCTTCCAGTGGAAGGTCGTCAGCGTCGAACGCCCGATGGCCATGCCATCGGGCCGGAGGCGGCCCCTTGGGGCGAGGGGGGCGAGCAGCCCCCCTTTTCTTTTGCCGGGCAGAGGCGCAGACTTTCCCAAAGGAGTGTCCCCCATGTCCTGGCTCAGCCGCCTTGCCGAACGGCAAATCCTGAAAACGAAGCTCAAGGGCGGCCTGCAAGGGCTGGAAGGCGAAGGCAAGCCACTGCCCGACCGCACCGGGGATGCCTTCGTCAGCGCAGGCGATGCGGTGGGGTTTCGCATCATGGCGCAGGCGGGGGTCCTGCCCGAGGAGATCACGCTGAAAAAGCAGGTGGCCGAACAGGCGGCGCATCTCGCCACCCTGACCGACCCGGCCGAGCGCAAGGCCGCCATGGCGAAACTGGCCGACCTGCAGATGCGGCAGGCCATGGCCGAAGAGGCCCGCCGCCGCTTCTTGCGCGACTGACGCGGCCCGCCCCATGAAAAAGGGCGGCCCTTGCGGACCGCCCCCCGGATCTTGTCAGACCGGATCAGCGTTGGGCGATGTCGACATAATCCCGCTTGGTCGCGCCGACATACAGCTGGCGCGGGCGGCCGATCTTCTGGTTCTTCTCGCCGATCATCTCTTTCCATTGGGAAATCCAGCCCACGGTGCGCGAGATGGCGAAGATCGGGGTGAACATGGAGGTCGGGAAACCCATCGCCTCGAGGATGATGCCCGAGTAGAAATCGACGTTCGGATAGAGCTTCTTCGAGATGAAATACTCATCCGACAGGGCGATCCGCTCCAACTCTTTGGCCACTTGCAGAAGCGGATTGTTGTGTACGCCCAGAAGATCCAGCACCTCATCGGCGCTTTCCTTCATCACCGTCGCGCGGGGGTCGAAGTTCTTGTAGACGCGGTGGCCAAAGCCCATCAGGCGGAAGCCCGAGTTCTTGTCCTTCGCCTTGGCGACATATTCCGGGATGCGGTCCACGCTGCCGATTTCTTTCAGCATCTCTAGGCAAGCCTGGTTCGCCCCGCCATGGGCCGGACCCCACAGGCAGGCAATCCCCGCCGCCACGCAGGCAAAGGGGTTCGCGCCCGAAGACCCTGCCAGACGCACGGTGGAGGTGGAGGCGTTCTGCTCATGATCCGCATGCAGCATCATGATGCGGTCCATCGCCTTTTCGAGGATCGGATTGACCTCGTATTCCTCGGCGGGGACGGCAAAGCACATGCGCAGGAAATTGCCCGCATAGGACAGCGAGTTCTTCGGATAGACGAAGGGCTGCCCGACCGAATACTTGTAGGCCATCGCGGCGATGGTCGGCAGCTTGGCCACCATGCGGATCGCGGCCACTTCGCGCTGCCACGGGTCGTTGATGTCAAGGCTGTCGTGATAGAAGGCCGACATCGCGCCGACCACACCCACCATCGTGGCCATCGGGTGGCTGTCGCGGCGGAAGCCGCGGAAGAAGTTGTGCATCTGCTCATGCACCATGGTGTGACGGGTCACACGGCTGGTGAAATCGTTCAGCTGCGCTGCGGTCGGCAATTCGCCGTACAAGAGCAGATAGCAGACCTCCAGATAGCTGGACTGCTTGGCCAGCTGATCGATCGGGTAGCCGCGGTGCAGCAGTTCCCCGGCGTCGCCATCGATATAGGTGATCGCGGATTCGCAGGCGGCGGTCGAAGTGAAACCGGGGTCGAAGGTGAAGACATCCGCCTCGCCATAGAGCTTGCGGATGTCCAGCACGTCGGGGCCGACGGTCGGGGAAAGGACGGGAAGATCATAGGTCTTGCCATCCAGGGTCAGCGTCGCGGATCTTTTGCTATCGGCCATCTCTCAACGTCCCTCATTCGTGCCGCCCGTCCCTGGCAGGGGTGGGTCGGCGGAAGCTGCTCTGCGGGCCGAAGAAGGATGGGGCCGGGTCAGCCCGCGGCATCCTCCAGCCGCGCAATCGTTTCGTCCCGACCGATGATGAGCATCATGTCGTAAACGCTTGGTGTCGCGCTCCGCCCGGCAAGGGCGGTCCGCAGCGGTGCGGCCAGTTTGCCGAATCCGATGCCGTGGGCCTCGGCGGTTTCGGTCAGGATCGGCTCTAGACCTTCCTTCGTCCAGCTAACAGTTTGCAGGCGCGGCGTCAACGATTTCAGTATACCACGGGATACCGTATCCAGCGCCTTGGCACTCGCCTCATCGGCGACCACGGGGCGCGAGGTCAGCGCGAAATGAGCCTTTTCAAGCAGTTCTGGGAAGGTCTTCGCGCGATCCTTCACGCAGTAGAGCGACCGTGACAGCAGGTCGCGCTGGCCATCGGTCAGCGCGGGGCGATCTGCGGCGGCCAGATACGCCTCCAATTCATGCAGCAGTGCGGCATCCTCGGTGATGGCGATGTGCTGGCCGCAGAGATTCTCGAGTTTCTTGAAATCGAGTCGCGCCGGGCTGCGCCCGATTCCCGAAAGGTCGAACCATTCCATCGCCTGCGCGCTGGTGAAGAATTCCGCATCGCCATGCGCCCAGCCCAGACGGGTCAGGTAGTTGCGCATCCCCGCCGCCGGATAGCCCTGCGCCTGATAATCGCCGACCGCCGTCGCGCCATGGCGCTTGGACAGTTTCTTGCCATCCGGTCCGTGGATCAGGGGGATATGCGCCCAGACCGGGATATCCCAGCCCATCGCGTCATAGACCATCTGCTGCCGCGCGGCGTTGTTCAGGTGGTCATCGCCCCGGATCACATGGGTCACGCCCATGTCATGGTCATCCACCACCACCGCCAGCATATAGGTGGGTGTGCCGTCCGAGCGCAGGACGATCATGTCATCCAGCGTCTCATTCTTGATCACCACGCGGCCCTGCACCTGATCGTCGATCACGGTTTCCCCGTCGCGCGGGGCCTTCATGCGGATCACATAGGGCGCGTCGGGATGGGACGCGGGGTCGGCGTCGCGCCACGGGCTTTGGAACACGGCATAAGAGGCGCCCTTCGCCTCGGCCTCGGCGCGGAAGGCGGCGATCTCATCCTGCGTGGAAAAGCACTTGTAGGCCGTGCCACGGTCCAGCATCTGATGGGCGACCTCGGCATGACGGTCTTTCTGCGCGAACTGGCTGACGGCCTCGCCATCCCAGTCGAGACCCAGCCAGCGCAACCCTTGCAGGATGGCGGCTGTGGCTTCGGGGGTGGAGCGTTCGCGGTCCGTGTCCTCGATCCGCAGCAGGAACTTGCCGCCACGACCCCGGGCATGGAGCCAGTTGAACAGCGCCGTCCGCCCGCCGCCGATGTGCAGATAGCCGGTGGGCGAGGGGGCGAAACGGGTGACGACGGGGCGCGAGGACATGGCGGGTTAACCTTTCGGAAACCAGAAGGGGGCTAGGCTTGCCGCATCTCTAGGCAAACAGAGGGCGGGAAACAAGGTGCGCCTCCTTTCAGGGCCTGTCCGGGCGCTTGGCGATGCGCGCGGCCATCTGTTTCCCTTCGCCCCGGTGCTTTTGGGCCTGGGCATCGGCCTGTGGTTCGCCCTGCCGTGGGAGCCGGGCTTCGTCGCCTATGCCGGGATCGCCGGGCTGGCGGGGGGGCTGGCGCTTTGGGCACATCGCATGGAGACAGCGCTGCGCCCTTTGCTGATCGGGTTGGTCTGCCTGTTGCTGGGTCCCTTGGCGGGGGGCTTGCGCGCGCATCTGGTCGCGGCCCCCATGCTGGACTTTCGCTATTACGGCCCGGTGCAGGGCCGGATCGTCGAGATTGATCGCTCGCAAACCGATGCCCTGCGCCTGACGCTTGACCGCGTGGTGCTGGAGCGTGTCGATCCCGCCCGCACCCCCGCCACGGTGCGCGTCTCCCTGCGGGGCGAACAGCGCTGGCTGACGCCCGCAGCGGGTCAGACCGTGCTGATGACCGCCCATCTGGCCGCGCCGGAGGGGCCGGTGGAGCCGGGCAGCTTTGATTTCCGGCGCATGGCCTTCTTTGATCGGTTGGGCGCGGTGGGCTATACCACCACGCCGGTCGTGCTCTGGGCCGAACCCGCGCCGGGCGAGCAGATCATCGCCCGCATCCGCACGCAATTGACCGCTGGCATCATGGCGGCGATCCCCGGCGATCCGGGGGCCTTCTCGGCCGGGGTGATGACCGGGGACAGGTCTGGCCTGTCCTTGCAGGCGGTGCAGGATCTGCGGGATTCGTCGCTGGCGCATCTTCTGGCGATTTCGGGGATGAATCTGGCGTTTCTGATCAGCTTCACCTTTGCCGGATTGCGCGGGGGCTTGGCGTTGATCCCGCCGCTGGCCCTGCGGGTGGATGGCAAGAAGCTGGCGGCGGCAATCTCCCTGCCCATCGCTGGGTTCTACCTGCTGCTGTCGGGGTCGAATGTGGCGACCGAACGCGCCTTTGTCATGGTCGTCGTGATGCTGGGGGCAGTGCTTCTGGACCGGACCGCCATCACGCTGCGCTCTGTCGCCATCGCCGCGCTGGTCCTGCTGCTCTGGCAGCCTGAGGCGCTGCTGGAGCCGGGGTTCCAGATGTCCTTCGCCGCCACCATCGCCCTCGTCGCGGGGTTTGAGGCGCTGGCCAAGGTGGTGGAGCGCAAGCGCCTGTGGCGCGGCGTGCCGGTGGTGATGACGCTGGTGCTGTCCTCTGTCATCGGCGGCTTTGCCACCGCCCCCTATGCGGCGGCGCATTTCAACCGCTTCACCGATTACGGTCTGCTGGCCAATCTTCTGACCGTGCCAGTGATGGGGGCGGTGGTGATGCCTGCCGGGGCATTGGCGGCGCTCTTGGCGCCCTTCGGCCTCGCCGGGCCTGCGCTGTGGGTGATGGGGCAGGGGGCGGCGTGGATTCTCTGGGTCGCCGCGAAGATTGCCGCACTGGAGGGGGCCGTGACCCCGATCCCGATGCCGCCGGACATCGTGCTGCCGCTGATCACGCTGGGAGCGCTGTGGCTGATCCTTTGGCCTTTCCGCGCGCGATGGCTGGGCGTGCTGCCCGTGGCGGCGGCGGTCTGGCTGTGGTCAGATCACACGCGTCCCCTGCTGCTGATGGACGCCGAGGCGCGGGTGCTGGGCGTGATGGGGTTCGACGGGCGGGCGATCAATCGCGAAACGGGCGGGGGCTTTGCCGTTCAGAACTGGCTGGAGAATGACGGCGATCTGTCCGGACAAGCGGCAGGCTTTGCCCGTGCGGGGTTTGTGCAAACCGATGCCGGACTGCGGTTTGACTTGGGGCCTTGGCAGGGATTGGTTCTGATGAAGGGCCAGAGGCCGGACTGCGCCGGCGCCGACGTGGTGATCCTGCCCGCCGCCGTGCTGGAGGCTTTGGGCAGCGCCCCAGACTTGCCCTGCCGGGTGATCGAGCCGACTGTCCTGGAGGTTACGGGACCGCTGGCCATCCTGCCCGATGGCAGGCTGCGCCCGACATTCCTTGCCCAGCGGATGTGGACCCCGCCGGGGGCGGGGGGACTGCTGCCCCCACCGCTTCAGTAGGTGCGGATCAGGCCGACCAGACGCCCCTGCACCTTGACCGCCGTGTCGGGGAAGACACGGGTTTCATAGGCGGGGTTCGCCGCCTCAAGCGCGATCATGCTGCCTTTGCGGCGAAAGCGCTTCAGCGTCGCCTCTTCATCCGCGATCAGGGCCACGACGATATCACCATTGTCGGCGGTGGTCTGTTCGCGGATCACCACGATGTCGCCGTCATTGATCCCCGCTTCGATCATCGAGTCGCCCTTGACCTCCAGCGCGTAATGCTGGCCACGTCCCGACAACATCGACCCCGGCACGGCGACATGATGCGACACGGATTGAATCGCCTCGATCGGCACACCGGCGGCGATGCGGCCCATGACCGGCAGTTCCAAGGCATGCACCGCCTCGACCGGGATGGCGCTGCGCGGCGGTTCGACCACGGGTTCCGGCGCGGGTTTCGACCCGGCGATGACGCGCGGCTTGAAGCCCGGCTTTTCCATCGCTTCGGGCAGTTTGACGATTTCCAGCGCCCGCGCGCGATGGGCCAGACGACGGATGAAACCGCGTTCTTCCAGCGCCGTGATCAGGCGGTGGATGCCGGATTTAGAGCGCAGATCGAGCGCTTCTTTCATCTCGTCGAACGAGGGGGGGACACCGTCCACGTCCATGCGCGTCTTGATGAAGTCCAGAAGTTCAAGCTGCTTGCGCGTGAGCATGGGCCAACCCCGATAAGGAATGTTGATGCTATGTTCTGCCCATGTTCCCGCTTTGTGTCAAGCAAAACCGCCGCGATGGTTAAAGCGGCAGGTAATCCACCTCTGTGCCTGCCAGTTGCGGCCCATCGCCCAGCGGGCGGATCAGCAGGGCATCCGCCTCTGTCAACAGGGTGATCAGCGCGCTGTCCTGCCGGTCGAACGGGGCGATGCGCGGCAGGCCGCCGCCGGGCAGCAGACGCGACCGCATGTAATGCGCGCGCGGTCCGTTGGCGGGCACGTCCTGCGCCAGCACCGCCCGCAAGGGGCGCGGTTCCGGGGCCGGATCGCCCAGCATCGCGCGCAGCATCGGCAGCATGAACAGATGCGCGCAAACGATGGAAGACACGGGATTTCCCGGCAGCCCCAGCATCGGCACCCCGTGCAGCCGACCGGCCATCAAGGGCTTTCCGGGTCGCATGGCGATCTTGTAGAAGGCCCGCTCCATCCCCAAGCTGTCGGCAACCTGCGCCACAAGGTCATGGTCCCCGACACTGGCCCCACCGATGGTGACGATCAGGTCGGCATCGCGCGCCATCTCCAGCACGGCGGTCAGTTCGGTCAGGTTGTCCTTGGCGATGGGCATCAGCCGCGCCTCGGCCCCGGCGCGCTCGGCCAATGCGGCGAGGGTGAAGCTGTTCGAGGCGATGATCTGGTCGTCGCGCGGGCTTTCACCGGGCATCACCAGCTCATCCCCCGTGGCGATGATGGCGACCACGGGTTTGCGGGTGACCTGCACCGTGGGGATGTTCATCGCTGCCAGCAGGCACAGGTCATTGGGCCTGAGCCGTCGCGGCGAAAGGCTTGCGCCCGCGCGGAAATCCTGCCCGAGGGGGCGGATGTTGGTGCCCGCGTCCATGCCCGGTTTCACGGTGATGCGGTCGCCGTCGCGGGTGACATCCTCTTGGATCACCACATGGCTGGCACCCGCAGGCACCGGCGCGCCGGTGAAAATCCGCACGGCTTGGCCGGGGCCGACGGTGCCGGTGAAAGCATGACCCGCCCCCGCCTCACCCACCACGGTAAAGCTGTCGCCGGGCCCAACCCCCGCCGCCACGGCGTAGCCATCCATCGCGGATGCGGCGAAGGGCGGTTGATCGCGGGTTGCCACGGCGGGGGCGGCCATCCAGCGGCCATCGGCGCGGCGCAGGGGCACGGTTTCCGCAGGCAGGACGGACACCAGCGCCAGACAGCGCGCCAAGGCCTCCGCCACGGAAATCATGCGTCGGCCTCATAGCGGCCGGACTTCCCGCCGTCCTTGAGAACCAGCCGTATCCCCTCGATCCGCATCGATTTTTCGACGGCCTTGACCATGTCGTAGATGGTCAGGCAGGCGATGGAAACCGCCGTCAGCGCCTCCATCTCAACGCCCGTTTGCCCACCGGTTTTCACCGTGGCTTCAACCACAATTCCCGGCAGGGAGGGGTCCGGCGTCAACTCCAGCGCGACCTTGGTGATGGGCAAGGGATGGCACAACGGGATCAGGTCGGCGGTTTTCTTGGCCCCCATGATCCCCGCCAGACGCGCCACGCCCAGCACATCGCCCTTTTTCGCGCGGCCTTCGGTGACAAGTGCCAAGGTCTCCGCGCTCATCACCACATGGCCGCGCGCCACGGCGATGCGGTCGGTGACGGGCTTGGCGGAGACATCCACCATATGCGCCTGACCCTGATCGTCGAAATGCGTCAGGCTCATGCCCCACCCTGCGCGGTCAGGGGTTTGGCAAGGATCGCCCGCGTCGCCGCCGTCACATCGGCCTGCCGCATCAGGCTTTCCCCGATCAGGAAGGACCGCGCGCCATAGCGGGCAAGGTCGGCAAGGTCTTCGGGCGTGAATAAGCCGCTTTCCGAGACAATCATCCGGTCCTCCGGCACGCGGCGCGCCAGATCACGGGTGGTGTCGAGCGTCACTTCGAACGTATGCAGATTGCGGTTGTTGATGCCGATCAGCGGCGATTTCAGCCGCGCGGCGCGTTCCAACTCGTCACGGTCATGCACCTCAATCAGGACATCCATGCCCCATTCAAAGGCGGCGGCCTCAAGCTCCGCCGCCTGCGCGTCAGAGAGCGACGCCATGATGACGAGGATGCAATCGGCGTTCAGCGCCCGTGCCTCGACCACCTGATAGGTGTCATAGAGGAAATCCTTGCGCAGGCAGGGCAGGGACACCGCCGCGCGCGCGGCCATCAGGAATTCATCCGCCCCTTGGAAGGACGGGGTGTCGGTCAAGACCGACAGGCAGGTCGCCCCCCCGGCCTCATAGGCACGGGCCAGCGCCGGAGGATCGAAATCGGGGCGGATCAACCCCTTGGAGGGGCTGGCCTTCTTGATCTCGGCGATCAGGCCGTAGCCTGTTGTGCTGGCCTGTTTCAAAGCGCGGGCAAAGCCGCGGGTTTCGTCCGCGTTGCGGGCGGCGTCCTCCACATCGGCCAAGGGGCGCGCGACCTTGCGGGCGGCGACTTCCTCCAGCTTGTAGGCCTTGATGCGGTCAAGAATGGTGCTCATCGTCGGTCTTTCTGTTGGCGCTCAGCCGTGGGTGATGCGGGCGAGTGCCGCCACCTTGGCGCGGGCGGCGCCGCTGTCGATGGATTGGCGGGCCATGTCAACGCCCTCGGTCAGGCTGCGCGCCTTTTCCGCAACGACCAAGGCCGCGGCAGAGTTCAACAGCACCGCATCGCGGTACGCCCCTGTCGCCCCGTCCAGCAGCGCGCGGAATTCGGCGGCGTTCTCGGCGGGCGTGCCGCCAAGGATCGACTCAAAGGGGTGATAGGGCAGGCCCGCATCCTCGGGTCCGATTTCGAATTCCTTGATGAAACCGCCTTCGACCGCGCAGACATGGGTTTTCGCGGCGATGGAAATCTCATCCGTCCCATCCCCGCCATGCACGAGCCACGCCTTTTCCGACCCCAGCGCCAGCAGCGTTTCCGCCATCGGGCGGATCATCTTTGTGGAAAAGGCACCCGTCAGTTGCCGCTTGACGCCGGCGGGATTGGTCAGCGGACCAAGGATGTTAAAGATGGTGCGCGTGCCGAGTTCCATCCGCACCGGGCCGACATGGCGCATGGCGGGATGGTGCATCGGGGCCATCATGAAGCCGATCCCGGCCTCGGTCAGGCATTTCTCGACCACATCGGGGCCAACCATCACGTTCAGGCCCATTTCCGTCAGCGCATCGGCAGAGCCGGATTTGGACGAAAGGTTGCGGTTGCCATGCTTGGCCACACAGACGCCCGCCCCCGCCACCACAAAGGCGGTGGCGGTGGAGATGTTCAGCGTGCCCTTGCCGTCGCCGCCGGTGCCCACGATGTCCATGGCACCTGCGGGGGCAGACACGGGATGGCATTTCGACCGCATCACCGATGCGGCGGCGGCGTATTCGTCCACCGTCTCGCCCCGCGTGCGCAGCGCCATCAGGAAACCGCCCATCTGGGCAGGGGTGGCCGCGCCTTCGAACAGCGCGCCAAAGGCGGCCTCGGCCTCGGCTCGTGTCAGGGGACGC
>JACCDI010848842.1_pt1 | contig 10278 bp, 11 predicted proteins | sample 7442791 | NCBI WGS metagenome assembly JACCDI01 (sample SAMN15323434, study PRJNA562643) | freshwater metagenome | isolation source: river surface water | place: USA:Blue River Watershed | collected 2017-08-15
CCGGTTCGTCAAAGGTGGAGGACACAACCTCCCCCTTCACGGACCGCTGCATGTCGGTGACTTCCTCGGGGCGTTCGCCGATCAGCAGAACGATCAGGTAGCATTCCGGGTGATTGGTGGCCACGGAATGGGCAATGTTCTGCAACAGCACCGTCTTGCCCGTCCGTGGCGGGGCCACGATCAGGGCGCGTTGGCCTTTGCCGATGGGGCAGACAAGGTCGATGATCCGGGCCGAGCGGTCCTTGATCGTCGGGTCTTCGATTTCCATCTTCAGCCGCTCGTCGGGATAAAGCGGCGTCAGGTTGTCGAAGTGCACCTTGTGGCGCGCACGCTCCGGGTCGTCGAAGTTGATCTTCGTCGCCTTCACAAGGCTGAAGTACCGCTCATTCTCGCGCGGGGCCTGGATCACGCCCTCGATGGAATCACCCGTGCGCAGGCTGAACATGCGGATCATGTCGGGCGAGACGTAGATATCATCCGGGCCGGGCAGATAGTTCGCCTCGGGGCTGCGCAGGAAGCCGAAGCCGTCTTGCAGCACCTCCAGCACGCCATCGCCGCCGATTTCGAACCCTTCCTCGGCGTGTTCCTTGAGGATCTGGAACATCATCTCGCCCTTCCGCATGGAAGGCGCGTTCTCGATCTCCCACTCCTCGGCCATGGCCAAAAGGTCGGCGGGGGTCTTGGCCTTGAGGTCGGACAGGTTCAGCCGTTCGGTCGTCATGCGGGAAACATCCTGATCACGCGCCATGGCGCGGAACTTGCGGGTCGGTGACGCCAGAAGCGTCGGGCACAAAGGGGAGCGCATTGGGCCGGACGGCCCTGCATCGGCTGGCAGTTAAGCGCTGTGCCCGCAAAAGTCAACGCAAAGCGGCAGGACCGCCCGCATCACCATTTCACGATGACGGAAAACACGATGACAATCAGCAGAAGCGTCGGCACCTCATTCATCATGCGATAGCTGCGCCCGGTCAGCGTGTTCTGGCCGTCGACAAAATCCTTGCGGCGCAGACCCAGCCAATGGTGGAACCACGTCATCCCCAGCACCGCTGCCGCCTTGGTCCAGGGCCAGATCTCTGACCAGACGACGATGCCCGGTGTGAAGACCAGCGCCAGCCCGAAGACCCATGTCGCCACCATCGCCGGGTTCATGATCGCGCGCAGCAGGCGACGCTCCATCGTCTGGAACAGCAGGTCCGTGGGGCTGCCGCGACCGACCTCCTCGACATGGTAGACGAAGAGACGCGGCAGATAGAACAGCCCGGCCATCCAGGCGACCACGGACACCACGTGCAGCGCCTTGGTCCAAGGATACATATCCGCCAAAAACCCGTCCATCCTGCCTGCTCCACCCTGACCACAGCTTCTTCTTAAAGAAAAAGATTCTGAAAGGAAGATGATGATGAAGGGGCTGTGGGTAACCCTTGGCCGAATATGGTCCAGACAGTTATTCACAGCGGTGTTTCTGTGGGTAATCCGGTGTAGCGCATCGCACCGTCCTGTGAATCCTGCGCCATGATCTTACATGTTTTGCAATACCTTGCGCGACGGTTGGCTCTGTTTTCCACCCACAGCCCTGTTTCACGTGGAACGGTGGATAACCCTGTCGCCCCCATGATGCCTGAGCGGTCACGCACAGGTGGAAAAGCCGCCCGCTTTCCTTGACAAACACCGATGAACTCTGTCCCTTTCGTCCCCGACCCTGCTTTGCCCCCCGCTTGCCCCATGGTCGGGCCCCGAGAACAAAACGGCACTATCCACAGGCCCACCCCCAAGATCCTCTCTCTGCGCCGCAACCAAAGGCTCCGCCGCCGTCATGACCCCGCGCCTGATCCTCGCCTCGCAATCGGCCATCCGCGCCCGCCTGCTGTCGCAGGCGGGCGTGACGGTCGAGGCCCTGCCCGCCCGCATCGATGAAACCGCGATCCGCACCGCGCTGGAGGCCGAAGCCGCCACCCCCCGCGACATCGCGGATACGCTGGCCGAGATGAAAGCGCGCAAACTGGCCGAACGGCACCCCGATGCCGTGGTGATCGGCTGCGATCAGGTGCTGGAGTTCCGCAAGACCGTCTTTGGTAAGCCCGAAACGCTGGAAGAGGCGCGCGCGCAGCTCCGCACCCTGCGCGGCCAGACCCACCGCCTGCTGTCCGCTGTGGTGGTCTATGACCGGGCCGAGCCTGTCTGGCGCCACGTCGGAGAGGTGCGGCTGACCATGCGTGATTTTTCCGACGCGTTTCTGGACGAATACTTGGCGCGCAACTGGCCGGAGGTGCGCGATTCGGTCGGGGCGTATAAGTTGGAAGAGGAAGGTGTCCGGCTGTTCAGCGCGGTCGAAGGCGACTATTTCACCGTTCTGGGGCTGCCCCTGCTGCCGCTCTTGGCTTGGTTGGGACTGAAAGGGTACATCGCGTCATGACGGATCATCCGCGTATCCCGCTGGCCGGGGTCATCGGCTCTCCCATCGCGCACAGCCGCTCGCCGGCGCTGCATGCCTATTGGCTGAAACGCTATGGGCTGAAGGGGCATTACGTGCCCTTGGACATCGCGCAATCCGATTTGCGGGACGCGCTGCGGATGATGCCCAAGATGGGCTTTGTCGGCTGCAATGTGACCATCCCACATAAAGAGGCGATCTTGCAGATTGCCGATGTGGTCACCGACCGCGCCGCGCTGATCGGGGCGGCGAATACGTTGATCTTCCGCAAGGATGGCAAGATCCACGCCGACAACACCGATGGCGCGGGATTCATAGCCAACCTGCGCCAGAACGCGCCGCATTGGAAACCCGCCTCCGGTCCGGCCGTGGTCTTTGGGGCGGGTGGTGCCGCGCGGGCGGTGATTGCCGCGCTGATCGAGGTGGGGGTGCCGGAAATCCGCCTGACCAACCGCACAAGAGCGCGGGCAGAGGCGATCAAGGCCGATTTCGGTGCCAAGATCACCGTGCAGGAATGGGTGCAGGCCCCCGCCATGCTGGACGGGGCGGCGACGGTGGTGAACACCACCGCCCTCGGCATGACCGGCAAAAGTGATTTCAACGTCCCGCTTGAGACACTGTCCCCCACCGCCTTGGTGACCGACATCGTCTATACCCCCCTGATGACACAATTCCTGATCGAGGCCCAGGACAAGGGCTGCACCGTGGTCGATGGTCTGGGGATGCTCTTGCATCAGGCCGCACCCGGCTTTGAACGCTGGTTCGGCCAGCGGCCAGAGGTGGACGAGGCCACCCGCGCCGCCGTCTTGTCGGCATGAGTGCAACGCAGCCCTTCCGCCTTGGCCTGACCGGCAGCATCGGCATGGGCAAAAGCACCACCGCCGCGCTGTTCCGGGAACAGGGCGTGCCGGTCTGGGATGCCGATGCCGCCGTGCACCGGCTTTATGCGCCGGGCGGGGCGGCGGTGGCGCCTTTGGCGGTGCTCTGCCCCGCGGCGGTCAAGGATGGCGGGATTGACCGCGCCGGGTTGAAGGACTGGATTGCCGCCGATCCCACGGCGCTTTCCCGGATCGAAGCCGTGGTGCATCCGCTGGTGTCGGCGGATCGCGATGCCTTTGCCACCACGGCCACCGCGCCGCTGATCGTCTTTGACATCCCCCTGCTGTTCGAAAAGGGGACCGAGGCGATGATGGACGCCACCCTGCTGGTCACCGCCCCCCCGGCGCTGCAACGCGCCCGCGTCCTCGCGCGCCCCGGCATGACAGAGGCGCAGTTTGCCACCATCCTCGCCCGCCAGATGCCGGACCGTGACAAACGCGCCCGCGCGGACCATATCATCGAAACCCTGTCCCCCGACAGCGCCCGCGCCGCTGTGCGTGCGTTGATCGCCTATCTGGTGCCCCATGCGTGAGATCGTCCTCGATACCGAAACCACCGGCTTTGAACCGACCGAAGGTCACCGCATCGTCGAGATCGGCGCGGTGGAGCTGGTCAACTCCCTGCCCACGGGGCGCACCTATCATCAGTATATCAATCCCGAACGTTCCATGCCGAAAGAGGCATTCGACGTGCACGGGCTGGGCGATGACTTCCTGCGCGGCCATCCGGTCTTTGCCGCCGTCGGGCAGGACTTCCTTGATTTCATCGGCGATGCGCGGCTGGTGATCCACAATGCCGCTTTCGACATCAAATTCCTGAATTTCGAATTGCAACGGATCGGCCTGCCCGCCCTGACATGGGACCGAGTGACCGATACGCTGACCATGGCGCGGCAGAAGTTTCCGGGCGCGCAAGCCTCGCTCGATGCGCTGTGCCGCCGCTTTGGCGTGGACAATTCCGCGCGCGAAAAGCACGGGGCGCTGCTCGACTCCGAGATTCTGGCCGAGGTCTATCTGGAACTGATCGGCGGGCGTCAGCGCGATTTCGGGCTGTCAGCGTCTGACCGGTCCGGCTCTGCCGCCTCCGGGTCCGGGCCGTCACAGGAATGGCGTCCGCGTCCCCGCCCCACCCCGCTGCCGCCCCGCGTCACAGAGGCAGAGGCGGCGGCCCATGCGGCCTTTGTCGGCAAGCTGGGCGATGCGGCGATCTGGCGGAAGCGGCAATAAGAAAGGGGGCGCTCGCGCCCCCTCTGGTCCGTTCCGGCCCATTCACCCCCTGAGGATATTTCCGCAGAGAAAACGGGCGCCCAAAGAAAACGGGCGCACGTCAGTGCGTCAGTTGACCGTCGCGGCCTGTTGCGCCTGCGCGCGGCGGGCGAGTTCCTGACGATACATCGTGACGAAATCCACCGTATCGACGTTCAGCGCCGGGAAGCCACCGTCGCGCGTCACGTCCGAGATGATGCGGCGCACGAAGGGGAACATCAGGCGCGGGCATTCGATCAGCAGGAAAGGATGCAACTGCTCTTCCGGCACGCCGTCGATGTGGAAAATGCCGACGTAATCGCATTCCAGCAGGAACAGCGTGTCGCCATTGGCCTTGTTCTTCGAGGTGACCTTGTATTTCGTGGTCACTTCATACTGGTTCGGCGCCGGGCGCTTGCGCGCGTCAAGGCTGACCGCCACCTGAATGTCGGGCTGCAGGTCAGAGCCGGTCAGGCCCTTTTGTGCGACGATATTCTCAAAGGACATGTCGCGCACGAATTGCGCCAGTACCTGCATCCGCAGTCCCTGCGCGGTCGCGCCTTGCGCTGCGCCTTCGGCACCGGCGCTTCCGTTTTCCTCGGCCATCCGTTTCGCTCCTCATGAAACCGTTGGCGCGTTCCTATCACCAGTGGCAGAGCCACTCAATGCCGGGTCCAGCCTGACGGCGGGCGCGCAGAGTCCGAGCGGGGCGTGTCGTGGTCCACCTCGATGAATTCGGCGTCGATGATGTCGGGCCGACCCTCGCCAAAACGGCCGGTGGAGGGCGCAGTGGTTCGCGCGGTATGGGCGCGGATGCCGTCGCCCACACGCCGCGCGGCCCAGAGGATCACCAGCGCCCGCACCGGCGGCAGCAGCAGCAAAAGCCCTATGGCATCGGTCAGGAACCCCGGCAGGATCAGCAGCACGCCCGCCAGCATGACCAGCACGTCGCCGGCAAGCTGCCCCAAGCCGCCGCCGCGCACCACGGTCAGGCCGCGCCGCATCTCTGCCGCCGACCGCACCCCGCGCGACCGCAGCAGCCAGACCCCCAGAACCGCGCTGCCCGCGATCACGACAAGCGTCCACAGCAGGCCAATCGCGCCCCCCACGGTGACGAACAATGCGATTTCGGCCAAAGGCCACAGCAGGAACAGGGTGAAAAGACGCATGGACCCCTCCGATCACGGGCGTTTCAGTGGGTTTCCTGTGCCCCGGCATGGACAGGGGCACCCCTCGTCCCTACATAAGGGTCAATGGGCCAAGTTACCAACCCTTACCCCGCCAATCGCCAGCGGTCTTTTCAATGCCGCAGCGTCCGACAGAGGTTTAATGAATGAACAATTCCCTGCTCCAGCTTCTCGTTCTGGCCGGGATTGCCGTGTTCCTGATCCTGAAGCTGCGCTCCGTTCTGGGGACGCGTGAAGGTTTTGAAAAGCCGCCGCTGCCGGCGGAGGATCTGCGCCCCGCCCCGGTGCGCCGCAACTTTGACGTGATCGAAGGCGGCCCGGACCGCGATATCACCGATCACGTGGCCGAAGGCTCCGCCGCCGCAAAGGCCTTGGCGGCCATGAAAACGGCGGAACCGTCCTTTGCCTTGACCGGCTTCCTGTCCGGCGCGCGCGGGGCCTATGAGATGATCCTGATGGCCTATGAAAAGGGCGATCTGGACAGCATCCGCCCGTTCCTGTCCGCCGATGTGGCCGAAAGCTTCGGTGAGGCGATTGCCGAGCGCAAGGCGCAGGGTCTGACCATCGAGTCCTCCTTTGTCGGGATGCGCGAATTGGCGCTGCACGACGCCACCTTTGACAGCGCCACGCGCGAGGCTGAGGTGTCGGTGCGCTTTGTCGCCGAACTGACCTCGGTCGTCCGCAACGCGGCGGGCGAGATCGTCGAGGGCGCGCCGACTGAGATCAAGCGCCAGCGCGACATCTGGACCTTTGCGCGCAAGATGGGCAGCAGCGATCCGAACTGGCAACTTGTCGCCACCGGTGATTAACTGGCGGAATGCGTGGCCTTGGTCTTGCCCTCTGTCTCGGATTGGCCGTGATGGCCGCGACACCTGCGCCCGCGCAGGTTTTGTCGTTTTCCGATCTGGACGGTTGGCGGGATGATGACCAACTGGCCGCTTTGGCCAGTTTCCGCGCCACCTGCGATTTGCTGGATTCGCCGGAATGGGGGCCCTTGTGCAAGCTGGCCGCCGATATCCAGACCGCCCCGCAGGCGCGGGATTTCTTTGAACTGATGTTCCGCCCGGTGATGGTGGGGGACCCCCCTGCCCTGTTCACGGGGTATTACGAGCCTGAACTGGACGGCTCCCCCGTCCGGACTCCGCGCTTTGCCTATCCGATCTACCGCCGCCCGCCGGAGTTGCGCGATGGGCAGGTCTATCTGTCCCGCGCGCAGATCGAAGGCGGGGCGCTTCGGGGGCGCGGGTTGGAGCTGGCCTGGCTGGATGACCCGGTTGAGGTGTATTTCCTGCAAGTCCAAGGCTCTGGCCGCATCCGCATGACCGATGGCCGCACGATCCGCGTGGGTTACGCCGGGCGGAACGGGCATGAATACCGCTCGGTTGGCAAAGCGATGGTGGATCGCGGCACCCATACGCTGGATCAGGTTTCGGCGCAGGAAATCCGGTCCTATGTCCGCAACGTCTCGGGCAAGGGGCTGTTGAACCTGAACCCGTCTTATGTGTTCTTCCGCAAGATCGAAACGCTGGAGGATGACATGGGCCCCATCGGTGCGATGACCCGGCCCATTACCGCGATGCGGTCGGTGGCGATCGATCCGGATTTCACGCCGCTGGGCGTTCCGGTCTGGATCGAAAAGGACGGGCGCGACCCGATCCGCAGCCTGATGGTGGCGCAGGATACCGGCGGCGCGATCAAGGGTCCGCAGCGGGCAGATATCTTCTACGGCACCGGCGATGCGGCGGGGGATCGTGCCGGAACGATCCGCGATGGCGGGCGGATGGTGCTTTTGCTGCCCATCGACCGTGCCTATGCCATGATGCCGGATGGCTGACATATGGCCCGAAGACGCCACCTCCGGCCTGAGGAGGAAGAACTCTGGAACGCGGTCGCCCGGACCGCAAACCCGCTGCACCGCAGCCGCATCCTGCTGAAGCAGGTGGACGCCCCGGCGCATCCGCGCCCGGTGGCCGATCCGATGGACCCCCCGCCCTTGGCGCTGTCGAAACCCCGGCTGGAGCCGTTCCTTCTGGGCGAAAAGGCCCGCACCACCCCGCGCCATGACATCGCGCCCAGCCTGCGCGACCAGATCGCCGCCGCCCCCTTGGCGATGGATGCCAAGAAATTCGGCAAGATGACGCGCGGCAAACTGGCACCCGAGGCGCGGATCGACCTGCACGGGCTGACCCTGGCCGAGGCGCATCCGGAACTGATCCGTTTCATCCTGAACGCGCAAAGCGGCGGGATGCGGCTGGTGCTGGTCATCACCGGCAAGGGTAAACGGGGCGAGGATTTCGGCCCCATCCCGCAGCGCATGGGCGCCCTGCGCCATCAGGTACCGCAATGGCTGCGCCTGCCGCCTTTGGGGCAAGCCGTGTTGCAGGTGTCCGAAGCACATCTGCGCCATGGCGGGTCCGGGGCCTATTACGTCTACCTGCGGCGGCGCTGAGCTTTCCCCTTGCAACTTCGCCCCGCCCCGCCTATGTAGCGGTCAACAGCGGAGTCGGCGTCCAAACCCGGCCCCACCGAAGCATCCGATGCGGGCCGCTGGCCCGCTTTTTCGTTTTCAGGAACCTGATGACCGATCTCGTCGCAAAGACTGCCATCGACCGCCGCCTTGCGGACATCGTCGGCCCCGTGATTGAGGGGCTGGGGTTTGAACTCGTGCGCATCCGCCTGATGGGTGGACGGACGCGCGTGTTGCAGATCATGGCCGACCGGCCCGAGGGCGGCATCGGCGTCGACGAATGCGGGGCCATTTCCACCGCCGTTTCCGCCGTTCTGGACGTCGAAGACCCGATCGAGGAGAACTACGTCCTTGAAGTCTCGTCGCCCGGCATCGACCGCCCGCTGACGCGGCTGAAGGACTTCGAGATGTGGAAGGGCTGGGAAGCCCGGATCGAGACATCCGAACTGATCGACGGCCGCCGCCGCTTCAAGGGTGGGTTGATGGGCATCGAAGGCGAAGAAATCCTGATCGAGATCGAGGAAGCCGGGCAGGACATCACCATCGGCCTGCGCTTTGACTGGCTGTCGGATGCCAAGCTGATCCTGACCGACGAGCTGATCGCCGAAATGCTGCGCCAGAAAAAGGCGTCCGGCACCATCGACGAATCCCAGTTCACCGACATCGAAGAATTCGAAGGCGAAGAGGAAGAGATTTCCGACGCGCCCGAAACCAAACACTGATCCCTGGAGGCCCTTATGGCGATTACCTCTGCGAACCAGCTTGAACTTCTCCAGACGGCCGAGGCCGTTGCCCGCGAGAAGATGATCGACCCCGATCTGGTGATCCAGGCGATGGAGGAATCCCTCGCCCGTGCCGCCAAGTCGCGCTACGGGTCCGAGTTGGACATCCGCGTGAAGATCGACCGCAAGACCGGCCGCGCCACCTTTGCCCGCGTGCGCACCGTGGTCGAGGATGAGGCGCTGGAAAATCACCACGCCCAGATGACGGTCAAGCAGGCCAAGGCCTTCCGTCCCGATCCGCAGATCGGCGATGAGATCATCGACGAAGTGCCGCCGGTTGATCTGGGCCGCATCGCCGCGCAATCGCCCAAGCAGGTGATCCGGCAAAAGGTGCGCGAAGCCGAACGCGACCGTCAGTATGACGAATTCAAGGACCGCAAGGGCAGCATCATCAACGGTGTCGTCAAGCGCGAAGAATACGGCAACATCATCGTCGATATCGGCCGGGGCGAAGGCATCCTGCGTCGCAACGAAAAGATCGGCCGCGAAAGCTATCGCCCGAACGACCGCATCCGCTGCTACATCAAGGATGTGCGCCGCGAAGCGCGCGGTCCGCAGGTCTTCCTGTCGCGCACCGACCCGCAGTTCATGGCCGAACTGTTCAAGATGGAAGTGCCCGAAATCTACGACGGCATCATCGAGATCAAGGCCGTCGCCCGTGACCCGGGTTCGCGCGCCAAGATCGCCGTGATCAGCTACGACAACTCCATCGACCCCGTCGGTGCCTGCGTCGGTATGCGCGGCAGCCGCGTGCAGGCCGTGGTGAACGAACTGCAGGGCGAAAAGATCGACATCATTCCGTGGAACCAGGATCAGGCGACGTTCCTTGTGAACGCGCTGCAGCCTGCCGAAGTGTCCAAGGTCGTGATCGACGAAGAGGCCGGCAAGATCGAGGTCGTGGTGCCCGACGAGCAGCTGTCGCTCGCCATCGGCCGCCGTGGCCAGAACGTGCGTCTGGCGTCGCAGCTGACGGGCCTTGATATCGACATCATGACGGAGGCCGAGGAAAGCCAGCGCCGTCAGGCCGAATTCGCCGAACGCACCAAGCTGTTCATGGACACGCTGGACGTGGACGAGATGATGGCCCAGCTTCTGGTGGCCGAAGGGTTCACCAACCTTGAAGAAGTGGCTTACGTCGAGGCGGACGAGCTTCTGTCGATCGACGGCTTCGACGAGGATACGGCAGCGGAACTTCAGGCCCGGGCCCGCGACTATCTGGAAGAGCAGAACCGCAAGGCGCTGGAAACCGCCCGCGCGATGGGTGTTGAGGAAAGCCTCATTGAATTCG
>JACCDI010852463.1_pt1 | contig 10278 bp, 7 predicted proteins | sample 7442791 | NCBI WGS metagenome assembly JACCDI01 (sample SAMN15323434, study PRJNA562643) | freshwater metagenome | isolation source: river surface water | place: USA:Blue River Watershed | collected 2017-08-15
CTCTGCCACCACTTTGTCACTTTCCCAATCTTTATTCTTTTTACCAGCGGCACCATTAGAAACGCCATTTTTGGGCTTTTCAGCTCTCTTTTCGACGACCAAACGATACTTGGTCAAATGAGCATACCCCACAACTTCTGCCAGGGCCGCACGGATGGAAGCGACAGGTTCTTCGGCACGGAGTGGGGGAAGAGCCACCGCCATAGCGGCGTCAATTTCTGGATTGCATGTCTTTTGACGCGGGGGTAGGACGACGAGACCTTGGATCAAGGGTTCGATTGCAACGGGAATTACTTGTGTTTCCGTCTGTTCACCTTTGTAATCGGCGGAGGCAGCAGTTTCGGTGGGTTCTTCCGTCAAGGATGGAGGGTTGACGGCAGTCGTGGCCGCGGACACGTCTTCGTTGCTTGCTGTCATGGGTGGGATGAAATTTTTCTCGAGAAGAAGAGAACTACAATTCTTCGATCTTGTGGGTTGTAAATGTTGACGGGAGCGAGATAGAACCGATAGTATACCTCAACTCTCTCGTTCGAGGGATAGGAATTCAATGATATGCCGTCGCTTTTTTTTGTGGCTGAGACAGTTGACCGAGGACGGAGAATATTCTCCCCCATAACAAGCTGGCTGGCGGGGACGGACGTTAGCATCTACAATTTTATTTTAATAGACTCATATTAGCACTACAATGTACGTACAGGTATTGATTCCACAGTTCACGATCTTCATGTCTCGCTCTTCTCCACAGAGGCCAGTCCTGCTTTCATCCGGGATCATTTGGGCCGACAGCTGTCCGGCTGAACCAAGAAAATTTGCGGTCATGACGAAACGAAGACTAAGATACAAATATTTAAGGTATCCTTTGGACAAAAGATTTTTCATTAAGGAGATGGACAGATGGATGTCGGCGTGTTAGATTTCCAGGTCCACCACGCACAATCCATCCCCTATTTTGGCAGGTCAACATGAGTACGAATTGTAAACAATAAGAAGAACTAATTCATTCACACCGATCTAACATTCGCTTTTACCCCAATCAGCCTTCCCGAGGGCAGCACTCTAAGTAACAAATGAGGTACTCCAATTTAAGTCTCCCGTTTGTCACAACTACGCCTCCGCAATCATTGTTTCCGCAAAATCATAGTTTGTTTTGCTCGGTCCATATCATCAATCAACTTACAATCCCACGACAAAGTCATGTTAAATTACACTCTTCTTCAAATTCGCTTCCCTTGCATCGTTTCAACTTAGACACCAATCCACAAGTAATCTCACACGGCACAATGAAACGAGGCAAATGCAACGCCTCCGCCTCTTCGTCAGGGACGCCGCCACCAGCCTCTGAGCTGGAAATCGAGAAAAAGTTTCCCATTCCAGACGCCGCTACCGCAGCAAAAATAGAAGAAACGCTCAAATCACTTGGATTTCATCAAGTTCGCAACGAAGAATTTGTTGATTGGTATTTTGATTTGGCGGCTCCAAACTGGTGTTTCTCCATGAAGGATTGCTGGATAAGATATCGTGAGAAAAAGATCAACATGGGCGGAAATTGGGGATGGAGGGGGGATTGGCAGGTAAAACGGGGAGGAAGAATGGTAGATAGTGATGGTACAGGAGATGGTTCAAGTACGGGGAGGGAGAGCGATGGTATGACTTCCTATCAAGAATTTCAAGGAAAAGTTGCCAAGGAAATGATTTTGGAAATGCTTTCAAGAATCGACAACGTGGAGGACTCCTGCAGAATTGAGAGAGGAGATACAATGCGCACTTTTGGTGACGTTTATGAAGGACACGACGTGCCACTTTTGTCGGGGGGCGAGAGACTTGTTCCATTTGCTAGATTTGAGACCAGGAGAAGTAGTTGGGAGTCCATTGAGGAAATGACTTCCAGTTTTCGTGGCTTGAAAATCGATTTAGATCAGACTGACTTTGGATATGCTGTCGGTGAAGTAGAGGCTGTATTTCAGGATAGTAGGGAAGAAGCCGTAAGAGAAGGAAAAGAAAGGATTCGTTCACTCGTTGATTTGATAATGGAAGTGGCATATGGCGACGGTGTGACCACGAGCGCAAACCAGTATATGCACACAGCAACCATTGGAAAATTGGAATATTATTTGATTAATAACCGGCGAGATCACTTTGATGCCTTGGTTGAGGCTGGAGTTCTGACAAATTAATGTTATACTGGTTTGAAATTTAATTAGAGTAAAAGCATTTGGGTTTCACTCTTATCATTTTAGGAATATTTATCTATTTTGAACCTACAAGGGATTCTCAATTTTTCTATTTTTACTATGCAAATAATAACAGTATAGGGGCACAAATACTATAGTTGGTGTGTTGTACACTGAAATCTGGGATGTTGCAACACATGGCATGGCTTGACTTGGCATCATAAAAAAATATCACATAGTCCAGGAATTGCTTGCATAAGTCATTCTTCAGAGAGATATTGCAGATCATATATTCTTAAATTTCCAAAATGACTACTCAATATGTGTGAAAAATCTTTCAACCAATTGAAGTCCTCCATGCTTGCCTACAAATTACTTTCCACCTATGCTTGTACATTCAACCTTATGTTACAACATTTGATGTTCCAGTGTGAAATTTAAATAAAGTCTATGTTTTACAATACATGTTGTAACATTTTTATTTTGTGGTATCCTCCACTAAATATATAAGAGGCTGCAACAAAATTCACTTTGATCTTTATTTTGGATCCTACATTCATTTCATAAAAAATGATGACTGGAAGATGGGTACAGTAGGACTCCCACCAGCTCCTCTCCTTCCAATGAGTTTGTGGTGGTATCATGGTGAAAAATACAGGCTGAAACCCTGACAAAACCATTTGAAAACAATTGTTGCTGGGGTTTAATGAACTAAAATAAATTTTATTCAATGTGCATTGTTGGTGTTGGAACTTCTCTTAACATTTTGTGTCATTTGTTTAGAATCTTAATGATTTTGGGCACTTGATTCTGATCGGGATAAAAGCTATTACTATAGCATCCCATTTTGAACATGATATAAGTGTTGTTATTTATTGTAGCTTTCTCTGAGTTGCAAATTATCCTATTTAATGTTTGAAAATTATTGACTGATACAATTTTTATCAATTCCTATTTCTTTGCAATAATCTTATACAGCCAAAAAAATCATTGTTTGGTTGGTCAAATTCAGAACACTAACCAAAAAATTTGGGAAATAAAAATGACTCTCAATCATAATATGAACAAATTTCCAATGCATTGCTGAATTTTGTTCTTTTGTCAATAAATAGTTGAGGTTACTTTATGTCTATGACTAAAAAATTAGGTTACTTGTGCAGGATTAAATTAAATATCTTGAATCAATTGTGATTGAAGTTCTTGTGGAATTCGTTACATAATCTCTCATTACACAATTCCAAGGAATCTTGCACCATACATAGTAAATACCCTCTATTACAACAAAACAAACTGTTTCAGTGAGGGAAAGTATGGTGTCCAAGAAACCAAAAAAACTTTCCCATAACACTGTTCCTAGAAATCCCTAGTTTCATAACTCCTCCAAATGGTTACCATTTACTGTTTGCATCTTAGCAATAGCCAGAAAAATGGTGTCAGGTGTCAGGTGTCAGGCGTCAGGTGTCAGGTGTCAAGTGTCAAGTGTCAAGTGTCAGGTGTCAGGTGTCAGGTATCAGGACATCATTTTAAGCATTTTGTCAGTGTTCTCTTTATGTTAGACATGCATAGAAAACATCATAAATTCTATTTCAATTCTTTAGAAGAGTTTTTCCCCTTTTCCCCTTGATGTATCAATTGTATATTCATTATTCATTTCCTTCAAATAAAAAACAAAAAGTCTACAGCAAAAACATATATATAAACCAGGTTGAAAGTTTCAGAAATTGAATTAGGTAAATGATTAAATAATCAGTAAATGAAACAAAATAGTTTGTGCATTGATAGAAACACAGTTTTGTTTTAATTGTTTGAGTTGCCATCATTCATATCACATTTGACTCAATATCCAGGACAAAAATTGTTGCTAGATAGCCTAAAAAATCCGTTTTATGTACTCCTGATCAAGTTTTGATAAGAAAAAAGACCTTGAAAACTTTGATTGCTTTGATTTCTCACCTTCAAGGATTATTATGATATTGTGTCATTTTTTCAGTAATTGGTGGATGTAAAATATTCTTATTGAAATCTGAATAAAGGATGAGGAAAGCAAGTAGAGACATGAGGAATTCCTAAAAATGTGTAGAATGAAGTGGGGGTACCCACATGCCCTAAAAACGATTACCATTAAAGTATTTTTGCTACTGAGATGGAGGACTTTGAGGTGCAAACAAATGTTATTGAAAAAATGTGCAGATCTTATAGCTGAAAATTTTAACTCATGGCTCAAATTTCAAGATGGGTGCTTGGAGATGAATGTAGACATCAGTAATGATATACCAAAGAACTTTTTGGACCAAATCAACATTTGTAGGAACATTTCAATTCACAAATTCTTTTTAAATTTCTTACATTACCTGCTCAAGAAATGTTAAATATTCATTTTACAACATGCTTATGTCACTTATGCTACAACATTCTACAAAAATTTTCCAAACTGCAATATTGTAAAGTTCAAGGTATTATACCTCCTAATTGATTTGTAAACAGAAGATTGTTTTAGTATCTATTACATGAGACTATTGAGCCCACAATCATGTTTGATATCCCCCAGAAGTAATTGGCCTGATCCTCCATCTAGGCCAACTTTCCATCATCAATACAACCAAGATAGAAGGTCAATTCCCCTTACCATCACATTCAGGGAAAGACTCTAACTGCGATTGTTAGTGGGGAATGGACAATGCTAGGACACTCCATAGCTGATGTGGTAGTGTCCCAAGTATTGATTCTTCAACACCATATTAGTGAGGTGGTGACACTCCCCTTCCCCCTGTTTTGTCTGAAATAATACAGGATGGCAGGGATACATGTGGAGATGAATCACAAATTGTTACATGCAAAACTGTAGATACAGAGGAACCTAATCATGTTTGATGGTGAAGGTGGAGTATTGTTTGCTGTTGAATGCAACTGTGGGCTCAATATTATGATAATTTTATGATTCCATGCAACACTATTTTTCAGTATGCTATGACATAGTACAAAATGCTCTGACACGTTCTGTTATGCTTTGACATGATATGGCACATGCTATGGCACATGCTATGGCACATGCTATGGCACATGCTATTGTTATGCCCAGTTGTGCTTACCATGGATTCCTGGGAATCCTTTTTTGTGGATTCCCATGCCTCCTGTCTCTCTGTATTTTAGTGATGTCATGTTCACCACGTGAACCTATCCTTCTCATAGCATTGCTGATGTAATTCAACACATGCTGCGTTGCCTCACATACAGCTTTTTGCTACACCCACATTATCATAATTCTAAAGAAATAAACATTTACATCACTCAAATATGGGTTTATCACAGGTAATTACCTAATCCTAAGGGGACGATCAATTTTGGGTCTGGCACATTGCCACCCTCATCAAATACTCCAAGAGTACTGACACCTTAGAATTATCAATCCATGCTGTTGACAATGTCAAACACTTCAAACCAAACTCCATGAGTTAAACCTTTTAGATTTATCAACACACAAAGCCAAGTGCTAAAAATGTTATCATGCTGCTGGTAGGGCCAAGCCCAACATTAAATATTCCTCAAATGGAAAAATTTTAGAATTATCATCACTGGTGCTTGCATGGCCAAGTGCTACAAACATTATCATGCTACTGGCGAGGCCAAGTGCAACATTTTTTTTCATGAACCAAATAAATTTTGAATACCACCCATGCTGCTGGCAATGCCAAATGCAAAACCTAAGTAACTAACCATACTTAACTTAACCTATATCCATTATAACCATGCTGCTGGTGATGCCAAACAGTGCTATTACCCCATGAATAACTGTGGCCATATATATGTTGCCAGACAACACATCAAATGTAACAAAACTCACACCACAACAACACTTTCTCCAATACCCTTTGCAGCCTTGACATTGTCACCTGCTATATCATTGTTACATTTTTTAAAACAAACACTATGTTCCTTAAACAGTTTATTTTGACAAAACCACAACTTAGTCTTGCTGCGAGCCATCATGACCCAACCCTACTCTATGACTGCACCACACAATGTGTCAGTCCTACCCACAACTAAGTTCTATTGCCTCATGATGTGAGAGCACAATAACACATTTGAATTAACAAACTTGCACAAAAAACAGAATACTAACCTGCCTCACCATGTGAGCAAGAAAAATATAATTCTATAATTACCCTATTAACACAATTATTTTTTGTGTTGACAACACAACCCTTATCATCCACAATGAAAACGTCCTATCACACCAAATATTTATTTACTGCTCCCACCACCTCACACCATGGGGATGACGCAAGACATAATTTCATCACAACTCCAACATTATTTCTCTCAATGTTGCTGTCGATCCGCTCACAGTGCTCCAAAACAAACCTATTATCTATTTTACTTCTTTTTTGATAACCACCACTTGACGTGAAATTATCTTCTTTTAAAAATTTGGCCTCACCAGTTGAACGACCTATGTACAAAATTTATGTTGTACCTCCTCCTTTTTGGGCATACTTCACACCATGTAAGAACACTTTTGAGCACTTTTCCTGTGAAAGCAATCATGTCGTGCCCACATTTTCCTTTTTCCTCTTTTTTTGGGGGGGCTAGAATTTCTGTTCTGCACACCTTGTCATACAAGTGGGGCTCAGATTTGTAATCCTACTTTGGATATCATGCGTTGATTACAGGGAGGGAGAGTGTTATGCCCAGTTGTGCTTACCATGGATTCCTGGGAATCCTTCTTTGTGGATTCCCATGCCTCCTGTCTCTCTGTATTTCAGTGACGTCATGTTCACCAAGTGAACCTATTCTTCTCATAGCATTCCTGATATATGATTCAATGCATACTGCGTTGCCTCACATACAGCTTTATGCTACATCCACATTATCATAATTCTAAAGTAATAAACATTTACATCACTCAAATATGGGTATATTAGCTATGACATGCTATGTCATAATTTTCATGCATGATCATCTCTAACACTACCTCTCTTTTTGTCATAATTTCCCTTGAGATTGGTAATTGTTATATGAATTTGATATTTTTGAAACAATTCACAAAAAATGTGGCAAGCATTTAAGATACAATAATTATGTGTAAATAGTTTTATATTACATATAAATTTAGTAGAATGAAATCTGTTTTTTCTCTTCATTGTTGAAAAATTATAGCTTAAATTTTTAGGAATTTTTCTTACATATTTTATAAATACAATAAATTTATTGTGTGGCTGTTTCTTTTGTTCACTTCACAGTTTATCAATAAACCTTAACAATGACTATTAGACCTGTCATATTATTTTTGGTATTTTGTAAACCTCAAATATACTACTGGTGGTACCAAAATCAGGTGACAGATGACAAGGACATACCATAAACATTTCAGATGGTTTCCCAAAAACCAAAATGAGCCCTCCACCAAACAAAATTCTGTTGACAACCATACCAAACATTATCATTACACTTTTTCTTGTAAATTGCTATATTTTGATAAAACACTACTTACACTTCAAAATGTACTAAAAATGTTGTTTGTAAGTTCAAAGAAATGGAATAAAAATTTATTTTCAGTATCAAATTTGCAGCTAAATAAATAATTACATACTCAAAACTGAATTAAAAAAATCTCGAATATTTTCTTTGTTTTGGCAATCTTAAAGATGTATCTCCAATTTTAGCTGTATCTTAAAAAAAACCAACTATTAGTACTTTTTAGAACTAATTCAAATATATGTAAGAATAATATGAACTTTTCAACAATCAAAAAGACCTTGCGCTATTTTTAGCTAAATCTTAAACCCATGCAATCACAAAAACTTCTTTAGAACCAGTTCACATTCATAAAACTAAAATCATATGATGAATTAATATCAAAATAATATTTAATTAGTTCAATCAAATTAGATATTATTTATGATAATCCAATATTAGTCGTCAACAAAAATGTTAAAATTTAATCAACACAGATGTAGCATAAATCAAAGCAATAATTTAGAACAAAATACTCAAATAGTACTATTTTAGCAACCATAAAGACCTAGTTTGAAACAATACAAGAAGTAAAGACAAAGTGTGAACTTATGTATATATTACACCAACCAAAATAACCACCAATGAATATCAAAAAACATCATCAATGAGTTGAAACAAAGTAGTTAATCCTTATCATGATATAAAATATTTATCTAAATGAAAAAAGATAGAATGAAGTGAAAATTAAAAAAACATGAAAACTTTCATTGAATCATGAAATCTTGATTTTAACAATCACACATACCTAGAACTCATTGGTTTAATATTCCAATACAAAGTAATTAAGAAGAACAATTCTCTGAACAATATCCTTATTTTAGTTTAACACAACAACTAAATAACAAAGATTTCAAGTTATATTATATGAAACTCATAATAAAACTAACAACTATTTATTAAATATAAAATACTATTGAGTTGAAACAAATTAACAAATTTAAGTATCTAAAATAGGAAATATTGATGAATAAAAAGTTAACTATTGGAAATCTTCCAATTATTTTTTACAATGATTGGTTAAGCTATAATACATACCTAGTTCTAACCAGTGTTAAAGAATTCACAAAGAACTGATAAAAAGATCTCTTGTAGCAACCATGCAAACTACTTTAGATTCACATTAGAACTAAAGAAAAACATAATTTTATGTTTCAATAGTGCTACCAATTACACTTCAAGGTTTACCAATAATATTATTAAACGGTCATCACTGATGAGTTTAAACAAATTCAGATATTATCTACAAATTAGTAATGAAAAATAAATTGACAAATCTAATACTTCTTCAAAAAATTGACCGTGAATAGTAGATGGTGTTTTGTTATCAAAATTATTTCCAACAGGTGTTGATAAATTTTTTTCTGATTTTAGTGCAACATTAAGGTTGGTATAACCAGTAGATTATGAGTGAGTCAATGATCAGGTCAGATGTTATTTCCTTTGCTTGATACAGTATAAGTAAAAATGATTTTTATCAGTATTACAGCTTTTGAGAATTGTGACATGAGAAACAATATTAATTGATATTTTGTGAAAATTACGAGAAAATTTATTCATGCCAGATGTTTTTCCCTTGTATTATATAGTATTTGGAAAGGTGATTTTCATCGGTAGCACAGTTTTTGAGCTTTGTGATGCGACGAATGACTTGAAAACAGTGATTTTTGTGAAAATCACATATGTTTAGGCTCCACCAAGGATACCTTTGTAACCAGTGGATGAAGTGTAGAGACAATGAATATCACTTGTTACTTTCTTGTTGTAAATGGCATTCTGAAAGTTCTTTTTTCTCATTAGCACAGCTTTTAAGCTTTGTAAAATGTAAAATGAGGAATAACTTTATTTCAGTGACTTTTGTGAAAGTCAAACCAAACATTGGGTTTACACCCATGTTGGTTTTGTAATTAGTAAATGATGATTGCAGGTAATGGCTATATCAGATGCATTTCCTTGTTTTATATGACATTGGTAAAGGTGTTTTTAATTAACATCTAGTTTTTGATCTTTGTGTACTAGGGAAAAATATTAGTTCTTTCATTTTGTCTATGAAAGCACACTAAAATAATTAGACTACATACTGCACCAAGGATACTGTTGTAACCAGTGGAAGAGTAGATGCAATGGCCAGGTAATAAATATTCCCTTGTTGGGTATGGTAAGTGAAAAGGTGCTTTTTATCAGTAGCACAGATCATTAGCTTTGTGAAATGAGGAACAATATTATTGTTTTTTTGTGAAAATACATCAACCATCAAGGCTGTACCTAGGGTGGTTTTGTGACCAGTAGATGATGAGTGGAGGCAATGGCTTTATCAGATGTTTTGGTAAAGTATTTTTTTAGATGAGCACTGTGAAATGAGGAACAACATTTTTCAGTAATCTTCATTTGCAAAAAAAACAAAATCTAAAGCTGTACCAAGGATACCTTTTATAACCAGTGGGTGAAGAGTGGAGGTACAGATGTTTTTCTATTGTTGAATGTGGAAATGGAAAAGACGTTTTTCATCAGTAGCACAGATAATGAGCTTTGTTGAACATGTTACATGTTACTTGAAAACAATAAACTGAATACTTTTTATTGATGTTCAACA
>JACCDI010124140.1_pt1 | contig 10276 bp, 11 predicted proteins | sample 7442791 | NCBI WGS metagenome assembly JACCDI01 (sample SAMN15323434, study PRJNA562643) | freshwater metagenome | isolation source: river surface water | place: USA:Blue River Watershed | collected 2017-08-15
AAGCTAAGTCCTTTATTTGACCACCCTTCAGGATAATCAGGCTTCAGATTTAAGGCTTGATTGAAATGATCAATTGCCTCGTCATAGCGCTTGAGTTGATTCAAGCTAAGTCCTTTATTTGACCACCCTTCAGGATAATCAGGCTTCAGATTTAAGGCTTGATTGAAATGATCAATTGCCTCGTCATAGCGCTTGAGTTCATTTAAAGTGACTCCTTTATTTGACCACCCTTCAGCATAATCAGGCTTCAGATTTAAGGCTTGATTAAAATGATCTATTGCCTCCTCGTATCGCTTCAATTGGTGTAAGCTGAGCCCCTTATTAGACCAGCCTTCAGCAAAGTCAGGCCTGACGTTTAATGCCTTGTCAAAGTGGGCAATTGCATCTTCGTACCGCTTTAGTTCATGTAAGCTGAGCCCCTTATTAGACCAACACTTCTCATATTCAGGCTTTAAGATTAATGCTTGGTCGTAATGAGCTACAGCTTCAGCATAACGTTTAAGTTTATGTAATGTATTGCCCTTGTTATACCAGGCCTCGTAATTTTTAAAATCTACTTTTATTGACTTATCATAATTTTCTAAAGCACTCTGATAATCTTTAAGCTCAAAAAAAACATTGCCTAAATTACTTAAGGTTGCTGAATTTTTTGGAGATGCTTTTAAAGAATCATTTAGATAATTTAGAGAATCTGAATACCTCTTGCGTTGAGCAGAGATAACTCCAAGAAGTCTTAAAACATGTGAATTATTAGATTGTAATCGGAGTGCCTGCTTTAAATAAATCTCAGCGGATTCTAAATTTGAATTGCTCAGAGATTCAAGCGATTTATTTAAAAGAAAACTAATTTTTGGATTCATAGCGCAATTTTAATTAAAAGAAATCACAGGCTACAAACTCTCATTAGTAATAATTGATACTGAATTGAATGCTGAATTTGAAGAGTACTTTTTAGATATCCTCATCTTATTTGAAGACCAAGATATTAAATATATTTAGACTCTCTTAGTAAATCGTTTTAAATTTATTTTTTCAAACTATCTCTTATCTCCCTAAGGAGAAGCACATCCTCCGGGGTGGGTGGAATTGGTTTCGGTATTTCATCTTGTAGTCTTATTTTGTTCACAATCTTTACCATCTGAAAGATGACAAATGCTAATAAAATGAAGTTGATCGAGATGGTGATGAAATTACCATAAGCGAAGATGGGAATACCTGCTTTTTTTAGGGCATCAAAGGTTCTTGGAACGTTATTTGGAATTGTGCCCAGCACAATAAAAAGGTTGGTAAAGTCAATTCTGCCGCCAAGAAGGGAAGAAATTAAAGGCATGACGATGTCGTTGACTAGGGAATCAACGATTTTCCCAAAGGCGCCACCAATAATGACACCGACCGCTAGATCCACCACATTTCCACGAACTGCAAACGCTCTAAACTCATTCATCATCTTGGATGGCATTTTTCTTTCCTCAAAAATCAGGGGTTTACTAGAAATTGACCAAAATTAAGCGTTCAATTAGCTTTTTACCTTAAAATTGAGAGTTTGAGCAATTTGCGCTTTTGAACCCTTTATTTGACTTAGGCACAAGGATAGATCTTACATGAGTGATACCCCAAAAATGGATAAAGACCGCCGAACTTGGTTAATAGCAACTTCTGCTGTGGGTGGTTGTGGTGCCGCTGCTGTTGCATACCCATTTCTTGACAGTTTCCAGCCCTCTGAGCGTGCCAAGGCAGCTGGTGCCCCTGTTGAGGTCGACATCTCTGGCATGAAGCCTGATGAGATTCGTACTGTGGAGTGGCGTGGTAAGCCCGTATGGATTCTGCGTCGCACCCCAGAGCAAGTAGCTCAGCTCCCGAAGCTAGATGGTGATCTGGCTGATCCTAAATCTTTGCGCGATCCTGCTGCTCTGACCCCACCTTATGCCCGTAACGACCATCGCTCGATTAAGCCTGAGTATCTGGTTGCGGTTGGTATTTGCTCGCATTTGGGTTGTTCCCCTACCGCAAAGTTACAAGCAGGACCACAGCCCTCATTGCCTAACGATTGGCCCGGAGGTTTCTTGTGTCCCTGTCATGGCTCCACGTTTGATTTAGCCGGTCGTGTTTACAAAAACAAGCCAGCTCCGGATAACTTGGAAGTTCCTCCTCACATGTATTTGAGTGACACCAAGATTTTGATTGGTGAGGACAAGAAGGCTTAATTCATTTATTCAATTATTAGTTACTGATTTAGGAAACTAACCATGGCATTCCAAGAAATTAAAGTCCCAGAAAACGCCTCTGTTGCCCAAAAGGGTCTGGCCTGGGTGGATTCGCGTTTTCCATTGAGCAAGTTATTCAAAGAGCATATGAGTGAGTACTACGCTCCTAAGAACTTTAACTTCTGGTACTTCTTTGGATCATTAGCGATTGTGGTGTTGGTGATTCAGATTGTGACCGGTATTTTCTTGGTCATGAACTACAAGCCCGATGCCATGAAAGCATTTGACTCGGTTGAGTACATCATGCGTGAAGTGCCTTGGGGCTGGCTGATCCGGTATATGCATTCCACTGGCGCCTCGATGTTCTTTGTGGTGGTCTACTTGCACATGTTCCGTGGCTTGATCTATGGTTCGTATCAAAAACCACGTGAATTGATTTGGATCTTTGGCTGCACTATCTTCTTGTTATTGATGGCTGAAGCATTCTTAGGATATCTCTTGCCATGGGGTCAGATGTCCTACTGGGGTGCCCAGGTGATTATTAATCTCTTTGCCGCCATTCCTTTAATTGGCCCAGATTTGGCTTTATGGTTGCGCGGTGATTATGTCGTAGGTGATGCAACTCTTAATCGCTTTTTCTCCTTGCACGTCATTGCCTTACCATTGGTATTGGTTGGTTTGGTTGCCGCTCATATCATTGCTTTGCACGAAGTGGGTTCCAACAACCCAGATGGTATTGATATCAAGAACAACTTAGATGCCACCGGTAAGCCAGTTGACGGTATTCCATTTCATCCTTACTACTCGGTGCACGACATCATGGGTCTTGGTGTGTTCCTGATGATCTTTGCAGCAATTGTGTTCTTTGCTCCCGAGATGGGCGGGTACTTCTTGGAGGCTAATAACTTTATCCCAGCTGATCCATTGCAAACGCCATCGCACATTGCGCCGGTGTGGTACTTCACGCCGTTTTATTCAATGCTGCGTGCGACTACGACCCCGTTCTTAATTCCCTTGTGGATTTTGTGTGCGGTGATTTTAGGAATGGTCATTAAGGGTAGTAAAGACATTCGAGTTAAGGGTGCCTGCGCTGGAATTTTGGCAGCTCTTGCAGTGGGCTTTTATGTGTTTGATGCGAAGTTCTGGGGCGTTGTAATCATGGGCGGTACAGTTGTGATCCTGTTCTTCTTGCCTTGGCTCGATAAGTCCCCAGTGCGCTCAATCCGCTATCGCCCCGATTTTCACAAATACATTTATGGCACCTTTATTGTCAGTTTTGTGATCTTGGGTTACCTTGGCATCAAGCCGCCTTCCCCACTCTTTGAAAAGATCTCGCAGATTTGCACGATTTACTACCTGGCATTTTTCTTTGCAATGCCTTGGTGGAGCAAGATGGGCAACTTCAAACCTGTCCCCGATCGCGTGACTTTTCATTCGCACTAATTTAGAAAAACAATAGAAGATATTAGGAATCCAGATGAACCATTCTCTATACATGATCGGTGTACTTAAGAAACTTATCGCTGTGGGCCTGGGTAGTTTTGTAATGAGTGCCGCATTTGCTGCTGGAGGTGATTTTCCCCTTGATAGCGCACCCAATCGTGTCAACAATAATGCTTCCTTGCAAAATGGTGCCAAGATTTTTGTGAACTACTGTTTAGGTTGCCACTCCGCAGTGAACTTACGTTACAACCGTCTGCGTGATATTGGCTTGAGTGATCAACAGATTAAAGATAACCTGATCTTGGGCGATCAAAAAGTTGGTGATCTAATGACGATTGCCATGTCGCCCAAAGATGCTAAAGCGTGGTTTGGCAAAGTTCCGCCTGATTTATCTGTGGAGGCTCGTGCTCGTGGTACCGATTGGCTGTATACCTATTTCCGCACATACTACAAGGACGAAGAGAGCCCAACGGGTTGGAATAACTTGGTCTATCCCAATGTAGGAATGCCCCATGTGTTATGGGAATTACAAGGTGAGCGCATTGCTAAGTTTGAGAATGTCAAAGATATTAAAGATCCCAGCAAGAGTACAAAGGTCTTTAAAGGTTTTGAGCAGGTTAGTCCAGGAATAATGAAGCCCCAAGAATATGATGATAATATTGCGGACCTCGTTTCATTTATGTCCTGGATGGCTGAGCCTACCCAGCTTCAGCGTAAACGAATCGGCGTGGTTGTCCTTCTGTTTCTCGCAATCTTTACCTTGATTGCATGGCGTCTGAATAAGGCATATTGGAAAGACATCCGCTAAGCAATAGCTTGGCGCATTTTGATTATTTGATTTGAAGGATATTTGCTTATGATGGTGTTGTACTCGGGTACCAATTGCCCATTCTCACAACGCTGCCGCCTAGTTCTCTTTGAGAAAGGTATGGACTTTGAGATTCGCGATGTTGATCTCTTTAATAAGCCTGAGGATATCTCAGTCATGAATCCCTATGGTCAAGTTCCGATTTTGGTTGAACGTGACTTAATTTTGTATGAATCCAACATCATTAATGAGTACATTGATGAGCGCTTTCCTCATCCCCAATTAATGCCACCTGATCCGGTGGCTCGGGCTCGGGCACGTTTATTTCTCTTCAACTTTGAGAAAGAGCTTTTTGTGCACGTTGGTGCACTTGAGAACGAAAAGGGTAAGAGCGCTGAGAAGTTGCATGAGAAAGCGCGTATTGCGATTCGGGATCGCTTAACACAATTGGCGCCTATTTTTGTGAAGAACAAGTACATGCTTGGCGACGAGTTTTCGATGCTAGATGTGGCGATTGCCCCTCTTCTGTGGCGCTTGGAGCACTATGGTATTGATCTTTCCAGAAACGCTGCCCCACTACTTAAATATGCAGAGCGTATCTTCAGTCGTCCGGCTTACATTGAGGCTTTGACCCCTTCGGAAAAGGTCATGCGTCGTTAATTGAGGCGCCTTGGTAGCTAGCTTAAAATAGAGTGATGGCTAGCGAAACCCCGAGTACCAAACCCTATCTAATCCGTGCACTACATCAGTGGTGTACGGATTTTGGTTTTACACCGTTCTTAGCCGTTTTTGTTGATGAACGGGTTGAGGTGCCTATGGAGTTTGTGAAGAACAACGAGATTGTTTTAAATATCTCTTCTGAAGCTTGCCATCAACTTCATATTGAGAACGATTCGATAAGTTTTCAGGCAAGGTTTGGTGGTATGCCGAAGAAAGTATTAGTGCCGGTGACCCATGTTTTGGCGATTTACGCAAGAGAAAATGGCCAAGGTATGTCCTTCCCTTTTGATACCGAAAAATTGACCACTAAAGAGGTTAAAGAAAAGATTGATACCGCTCTCAAAGAGGATAAAAAACCTGTTTTAAGAATAATCAAATAAAAGGTTTCAAATATCATCCCAATTAGTTAATGGGCTCAGGTTATGGGGGTCACAGTGCGTGGATCTGCCCGGTATCGTTGAAGCCACATTTCTTCCTTTTTTCCCCAAACTTAAAAAAGCTTGAAAATCATATGGGTGAGGACCTGAGATATGTGGAGCCCATAGGGATAAATCCTCTTTTAAGGTTTTAGAATAAGCTGCGAAAGTTAAAGTTGTAGAGTTAGTATATTTCCAATGCGAATTGGCTGTTAAAAAGACACCCGTAAACTCAACACCGGTATCAGATATTTTTGGATTACCACCTTGGCTTGGTGGAATGTACTTATCTGGATGATCATAGAGAGTCACATAATCAGCCTTTTCAAGGCCCTCAATAACTAATGAATGATTAAGTTTCTGATCATCTGTGTCTAGTGAGCATGATTTATACAAATAATCATCCTCATGCAAAAAAACAATTTCATTTTCTGGGATCTGATTAACCAAATTCAGTTGAAGTCTAAAACTTGCCCCATTTGATCCGGTATTAACATTAAAAATGTGACCACCTGCGGGAAGATTGGTCTCGAGAAACTTTTGAAGTTCTCCGTTTATATTATCTGCAATAACATAGAGTTTGTCATTTGACGTATATAAATTTTTAATAAAATTCAAAAAACAATACTCTTTTGATGAATTTTTTAGACGATCTTTTTTGTATGAATTATTACTAATTCTATAGATGAATCGCATTTGCTGTGAACCACGAGTTATAATTAACAAATAGCCCCATTAGCTCATCTGGTAGAGCAACTGATTTGTAATCAGTAGGTGGTCTGTTCGAGTCGGACATGGGGCACCAATCATTTTCATCTTAATTCTGTTAGTTAGATAAGTCTACTTCCCTAGTCTCAGGAAGATAAAGAATAGCCAAGGTGGCAGCAATTGCTAAGAAAATAGTTGGATACCAAAGACCTGCAACTTGACTGGCAAACTCTTTGTTAAGCCAGGTCACAATCAGCGGTAAAAGCCCACCAATCCATCCAGCCGCCAAGTTGTGCGGCAAGGTAGCTGCGCTATTGCGAGTTCTGGCTGGAAAAAGTTCCGCCAGCAGGGCTGTTTGGGGGCCCACAACTAACGCAAGTGGAAGTGCCAATCCGACTAGAGTTGCGCTCATCAGAAAATAATCCGGAGTACTTTGTATCGACAAGCTTTGCAGAAATTGGTAAGCAGGTTGAATCAGGATTGTGCCTAATAATAAGCCGCCTATTACCACTGGACGACGTCCAAATTTATCTGAGAGCGCTCCCGCAATAATCACCATAGGAAATAGAATAAGTGTCGTAGTAATGGTGAGGGTATCGACAATTTGTGAACTTATTTGAAGAGAAGATTTCATAAAGATACCGGTATAAACCTGGACGCAGAAAAAGAGAACAGACCCACCCGCTGAGATACAGAAAAATAGCAAGAACATTTGTTTACGAGTTTCTTTATCTCTAAAGTTATCGCGTAGCGGCGATTTGGCTAGCTCACCCTTGGCGAGCATTGCTTTAAAGATTGGCGTTTCCTCAAGAGTCACTCGAACTTTTAGGGCAACCAGTAGAAGAACGATGGAGAACCAAAAAGGTACACGCCAGCCCCACTCTTTAAAACTCTCTGGGTCTAGATAGTGCTTGAGTAATACGAGTTGCAAAATAGAGGCTAACATGCCAAGCGGCCCCATGAGTTGTAAGACGCTTGTTTTAAGCCCCCGGTTTGCGCTGCCCGCATGCTCTGTTAAGTAGACGGCGCTGCCACCAATCTCTCCGCCAGCAGATAGACCTTGTAGGAGTCGCAGGGTTACCAGGCAAATGGGTGCCCAAATCCCAACTTGCTCATACGTTGGTAAAAATCCTACTGCAAAGGTAGCCCCACCCATTAACGTGATGGTGATCAAAAAGACTGGACGGCGTCCAATTCGATCACCCAGGGAGCCAAAAATTGCCGCGCCTAGGGGTCTTACTACCATCCCAGCCCCGAAGGTCGCAAGACTAGCTAAGAGCCCGGTCATTGGGTCAGTACTTGGAAAAAAGAGCGGAGCAAAAGCAACCGCTAGGGTGGCAAAGGTTAAGAAGTCGTACCACTCCAAAAAGGTACCAAAACAGGCAGCGGTAGCAATTTTGGGATAGGAATGCTTGGTTTGTGGGGATCTGGGCACAGTTGTTTTACTATAACTAATTGATTTAATTGAATATTTATTTGAATATCCTAGTATTTTATTGTAATGAACACATATTTATTGCAGAGCAGCAAATAATGGGGTATATTTTCATGGTGCAGTGCAATATTGAACAAATTAATTAATTGGAGAGTACACCATGAATCAAGATCAAGTAAGCGCAAAGTTTTCGCAAATCCAAAGCAAAAACCTCGAGACCATATTTTCATTGAGCGAAGCTGCTCTTGAGAATGCTCAGAAAATCGTTGAATTGAACTACGATGCCTCTAAAGCAGCGTTGTTAAATGCTCAAGAAAACATTCAGGCAGTATTGACAGCAAAAGATCCTAAGCAAGTCGCTGAACTATTACAAGTCGATTCTTTACAAGACGTTGGCAACCAAGCCATTGCGCATCAGCGTAAAATGACCAAAGTATTGCGTGAGAGTGGTAAAGAGTTTACTAATGTGGTTGAAGCTAGCATTGAGCAAGCTCAAACTGGTATGCAAGACTGGGTAAACACCCTGGCTGCAAATGCACCTGCTGGTTCAGATGTATTCGTATCGGCATTCAAAACCTCGATGAACTCTGTCATGCAAGGGATTGAACAGTTCCGTGAAGCTAGCAAGGATGCATTGTCAACCGTTGAGAAATCCGCTGACCAAGCTTTTGAAGCGTTTCAGGGTCAATTAGCTCAAGCGAAAAAAGCGGCCGCACCTGCAAAGGCTCGTAAAGCTGCTTAAGTTTTGTCATTGCCATTAGAACCCGCTCTATATGAGCGGGTTTTTTATTAAAATAAAAATCATTAAAAATTGTAGTAAAAATATTTAGATAATTGACTGAGTAATGTTAAATTTTGTATTAACTTCAATAGTAATATTGCTTGCAGCTTTGCCATTGAGGAATTGGTTGGAAATAAGGTGGGTACAAAAAGAGGATGCAGATTGGTCTAACTGGTTATCAAAGAAACCAAGTAAAGATGAGTATGCTTTGGCAACAAATCAACAAAGTGATAGCATTAAATGTAATTTTTGTGGATCAAGCAGGCATTTACCTAGGTTAGAAAAAAAAATAGCTTATCAACCAAAATTCGGTTTCATAAATAACAAAATAGAAAAATATTCCTATTTTAGAACAATCATATGTTCAGGTTGCGGATCACAGATTTATCGAGAGCGATATGAAAAATAGTAGAAAATTAAATTATGAAAATAATGATTCTTGATCATGAAATAAAAGATAAAAGTAATTTAGGCGTACCATTTTTAATCAAAGTATTATTTAAGGGACTAGCTGCAAAAGGTTATAAGCCTACGATAATTACCTCAAAAGAAAAAGCAGACAATTATCAGATTCAAAATGCAAATATCATCGATATTCCATTTACAGATATAAAAAAAATAGTAAATGGTACGATAGCAATTAGAAAATTTGGCAACCATGATCTTTTTCATACTCACACCTCAGGATCGCACGTAAATTTTGACATGAGAGAATTTAATGGGCGTTGGGTTGCCACTTGCCATGGCAGCGATCTAGAGGATGCTGCAGCGGAATTCATAGTTTTTGTGAGTAAGAGTCAAATGTTTCGACATTGCGAAAGATTCAATTCTCATCTGAGAAGTAAAAATATGTATCTTGCATATAATTGTTATCAATCAGGACTTGAATATAGGTCAGGAACACACAATAAACTTACTTATTTAGGTGTCTTAAGAAAAGATAAGGGAATACACCTTTTACCAGAAATTGCAAAACTAGCAGGGAGAGCAATACATATATATGGTCCTGTTTTGACATATGACAAGGAATATGTTGAAAAATCATTATCTAAACATTTGGGATATTCAATTCATTATCATGGCCCAATTGATACATTGGACCAAAAAAATAAAATTTTTTCTGAGGCAGAATTACTCGTGCATCCAGCAATATTTCATGAGCCATTTGGTATTACATTAATAGAATCCGCGGCTTGCGGAGTCCCGTTTATAGGATTTAATCATGGATCATTGCCAGAATTAAATATTGATAAAAACTTATTAGGAAATAATGTCGATGATTTAGGTGAAATCATAAGGCAAAAAAAACATAAAAAATACTCACCAGAAGATTTAATTAATTATGCAAAATCTTTCTCTGAAGAGAATTTTGTTAGAAGATATGAAGCAATTTATAAAGACAGCCTATCTTTTACTTACGGCTAACTTTTTTCTGTGGGTTTTTAATTTACAAATTTTTTATAAAACTATGTCTAAAACACTTGATTTAGGGTGCGGACTCAATCCCAGAAATCCATTTGATGCAGATGAGTTATACGGTATTGATATACGACCTCATAAAAATCAAAACATTAAAGTGGTCGATTTAGCAATAGAACAAATATCCTTTGAAGAAAACTACTTTGATTATGTAACTGCTTATGATTTTATAGAACATATCCCAAGAATAATTTACAACCCAACCAGAAGATTTTGTTTTGTTGAGTTGATGAATGAAATATATAGAGTACTTAAAACTGGGGGTACTTTTGCCTCATTTAC
>JACCDI011543279.1_pt1 | contig 10275 bp, 8 predicted proteins | sample 7442791 | NCBI WGS metagenome assembly JACCDI01 (sample SAMN15323434, study PRJNA562643) | freshwater metagenome | isolation source: river surface water | place: USA:Blue River Watershed | collected 2017-08-15
CGCTGGTTTGTTGACCTGATGACGATACCGCTGGGTGATTTCGGGCGCGGTGATCTTGTGCAGCCTGCATTTCGCGTAAAGGATCAGTGGGTTTTACCCAATATTTGCTACGAAGATTTGTTTGGCGAAGAAATCGCTGCGCAGTTGTATGCCGCGACAGAGCGCCATGCGCCGGTACCCAGCCTGCTTTTGAACGTTTCTAATATTGCATGGTTCGGCGATACGATCGCCCTGCCCCAGCATTTGCAGATTTCGCAGATGCGTTCCCTGGAAACAGGGCGGCCCATGCTACGCGCAACCAACACGGGCATGACCGCCATCATTGATGCGCGCGGCGACATCAGTGCGCAATTACCTGCGTATACGCAAGGCAGCCTGGCCGCCAAGGTGCAAGGCACGCAGGGCACAACGCCTTACGTCCGACTGGGTAATGTGCTGCCGGTCGGTCTGGCCTTGATACTGCTTCTGGTGCTGCTCTGGAAAAGCCGTCGCGACAGCAAAAAAGGCTAAAATTCTGCTTTTCCTGAGCAATGAATCCGCTGGCCACCTGAGCGCCGTCGGTCACTGCTGGCCAACTCACACGTACCGATGAAAACCCCCCCAAGCTTTCAGCAAATCATCCTCACCCTGCAGGACTACTGGGATGCGCAAGGCTGCGCGCTACTACAACCCTACGACATGGAAGTCGGTGCAGGTACCTCGCATACCGCCACCTTCCTGCGCGCAATCGGACCCGAGCCCTGGCGCGCTGCTTATGTGCAGCCCTCGCGTCGTCCGAAAGATGGTCGCTACGGCGAAAATCCCAATCGCATGCAGCACTACTACCAGTACCAGGTCGTGCTCAAGCCTGCACCAGAAAATATCCTTGAGCTGTATCTGGGCTCTCTGGCCGCTCTGGGCCTCGAACTCACTGAAAACGATGTGCGCTTTGTTGAAGACGACTGGGAAAATCCCACATTGGGTGCGTGGGGTCTGGGCTGGGAGGTATGGCTCAATGGCATGGAGGTCACGCAGTTCACTTACTTCCAGCAAGTGGGTGGCATCGACTGCAAACCGGTACTCGGTGAAATCACTTATGGTATCGAGCGTCTGGCGATGTATCTGCAGGGCGTCGAAAATGTTTTCGACCTGGTGTGGACTGAATGGGAAGAGCATGGCGTGACACGCCGACTGACCTATGGCGATGTGTTTCACCAAAATGAAGTCGAGCAATCAGCCTACAACTTCGAGCATGCGAATACGGAATTCCTGTTCTCCCTGTTTGGCAATTACGAATCCGAAGCACAGCGCCTGATGGCCGTGCCGCTGGCCTTGCCCGCTTACGAGATGGTGCTCAAGGCAGCACACACCTTCAATCTGTTGGATGCGCGTGGTGCGATCTCGGTGACCGAGCGTGCCGCCTACATCGGTCGCATACGCAATCTGGCACGCGCTGTTGCACAGGCCTACTATGCCTCTCGCGAACAATTAGGTTTCCCCATGCTGGGTGACGCGACACGCGCGGCATAAAAATACGATCAAAGCATTCCTACAAGCGAAGAACATGAAGCAAACACTGCTGGTTGAATTACTGACCGAAGAACTGCCACCAAAGGTCCTGTCCAAACTGGGTGATGCCTTTGCCGCCGCAATGCTGCAAGGCTTGACCCAGCGTTCGCTGGCAGATGCTGATGCAAATGCCGTCGCCTATGCATCGCCCCGCCGACTGGCGGTGAGCATCACTGGTGTGCATGCGGTCGCTGCAGACAAACAAATCCGTGAAAAAGTGTTGCCTCTGTCTGTCGCGCTGGATAAAGAAGGCCAGCCCACGGCGCCATTGACCAAAAAGCTTGCGGCGCTGTCGCTGACGGCAGGACGCGAATCGATTACCTTGTCTGAACTCGAGCGTGCCAGCGATGGCAAGGCCGAGAGTTTTTATTTCAGCTATACCGCCAAAGGTGAGTCACTGGCTGCAGGCTTGCAGGCGACGCTGGAAGAAAGCATCGCGAAGCTGCCGATACCCAAGCTAATGACGTATCAGCGTCCTGATGGCGAGACGGTGCAGTTTGTCCGGCCGGTACATGGCCTGATGGCCTTGCTGGATGAAACGCTGATACCGGTGTCTCTGCTGGGCCTGCCATCGTCACGTACAACCCTGGGCCATCGTTTTCTTTCGAAGAAAACGGCGCTCAGCATGCCGTTGGCTTCGCATTATGCCGACTTGTTGAGGGAAGAAGGCCGTGTCATTGCCAGCTTCGCTGAACGCAAGGAAAAAATCCGTCAGGATCTCAAGGCGAAAGCAGGTAACGATCAGATCCTCATGCCCGAATCGCTGCTCGATGAAGTGACCGCGCTCGTCGAATGGCCAGTAGTGTATGAATGTCATTTTGATGCCGAGTTTTTGTCGGTGCCGCAGGAATGTCTGATTCTCACGATGCAAACCAATCAGAAATATTTTGCGCTGACGGATGCCCAAGGCAAATTACGTTCGCGCTTTTTGATTGTGTCGAATATCGAAACCGGCGATCCTCAGCACATCATCGGCGGCAATGAACGCGTGGTTCGTCCGCGCCTGTCGGACGCCAAATTCTTTTTCGAGCAAGACAAAAAGAAAGCACTCATTGATCGACTCTCGGGCCTCGGCAATGTGGTGTATCACAACAAGCTGGGCTCACAGGCGCAGCGTAATGAACGTGTCGTGGCGCTTTCCGTCGCCATCGCCAGCGCACTCGACGCCAATACCGAACAGGCCAAACGCGCAGCGCAGTTATCCAAAGCGGATTTGCTGACCGATATGGTGGGTGAGTTCCCTGAACTGCAAGGCATCATGGGCACCTATTACGCACGCCATGATGGCGAGGCTGATGAAGTGGCGACTGCGATTGGCGAACATTACCAACCTCGCTTCGCGGGTGATGCGCTGCCATCGACACGCACCGGTACGGTCGTGGCCATGGCAGACAAGCTGGAGACACTGATCGGTATCTGGGGCATAGGACTGGCGCCTTCGGGCGACAAAGATCCGTTTGCCTTGCGTCGTCATGCCCTGGGCATCATCCGCATGCTGATGGAACAGCGTCTGCCGCTGTCGATTTCGCATCTGCTGACACAAGCAGCACATCAGTTTGCAGGGAATGCGCATTTCAGTGATCCTGTCGCTGATGCAAAAAACTTTGTGTATGACAGACTGCGCGGCCAGCTGCGCGAGCGGGGCTATGCGCAGGATGCGATTGAGGCCGTGGTCGCGCCCATGCCGGATCGACTCGATGACATCATCGAGCGTCTGGATGCTGTCAAAGCGTTCGCTGCCCTGCCCGAAGCGCAGTCGCTGGCAGCAGCGAACAAGCGCATCACGAATATTCTGAAAAAGAACGAAGGTGTGCAGGGAGAGGTTCAACCTGGATTGCTCGCCGAAGCTGCCGAGCAGCGGCTGTATGGCGCGATGACAGAAACTCGTATCGCCGTTGACAAGGCCTTCGCCAATGGTGACTTCACTGCCACCCTGAAAGCATTAGCCAATCTGCGCGATGATGTAGATGCGTTTTTTAATGACGTGATGGTCATGGCCGAAGATGCCGCGCTGCGCGCAAATCGTCTGGCCTTGCTGCAGTCGCTGCATGCGATGATGAATCGCGTCGCCGATATTTCTCGACTCGCTGCGTGAATCGGGCATATCCACTGTGACTATGGCGACTTCCAGATTGATCATCCTCGACCGCGATGGCGTGATCAATGAGGATTCCGATAACTACATCAAGTCGGCCGCCGAGTGGCGGCCCATTCCCGGATCGCTTGAAGCAATTGCACGCTTGAATCAGCATGGCTATCGAGTTGCTGTTGCGACCAATCAGGCGGGCCTGGCCCGCGGTCTGTTTGACATGCACGCGCTGAATGCCATTCACCAAAAACTGCACCTGACAGCGCAAACCGTGGGCGCCCATGTCAATGCCATTTTTTTCTGCCCTCATGCGCCCGAAGATTTTTGCGACTGTCGCAAACCGCGCCCGGGTATGCTCAGGGCGGTTGGCCAGCGTTTCGGTAGCGAACTGGCCGGGATACCTTTTGTGGGTGACTCACTGCGCGATCTGCAAGCCGCATTCGAGGTAGGGTGTACGCCTTATCTGGTACGTACCGGTAAAGGCAAGCTTACTATCGACAAGGGTGGGCTGCCACCGGGGACGATTGTGCTGGACAGTCTTGCCGCTGTCGCAGACAAACTGCTGCAGACCGATCAGCTGGTTGGTGAAACCGTCGAACTGGCGCGTTCTGCGTTGCTGAAAGAAAAAAACAAATAACATCATTCAGACGGTCTTCATTTGTCGTCTGTGGAGCTCGTATGTCTCGCCCTGTTCTGTTTCTGCGCGCAAGCCTGTTCATGCTGCTGGTTGTCATCGCTACGGTCGTCTGGGCGATCGCCTGCTTTGGATTTTTTCTGCTGCCTTATCGGCAACGCTACTACATGATCACGCGCTGGAATGTCTTCGTGACTCTGGCAGCTCGCGCGGTATGTGGCATACGATGGGAAGTCAAAGGTCTGGAAAATCTTCCGGATGCGCCCGTGATTTTGCTCTCCAAGCATCAGTCAGCGTGGGAGACTATTTTTTACTGCTGGTTGATGCCACGTCCACTGATTTTCGTATTCAAAAAAGAATTGCTGTACATACCCTTCTTTGGCTGGGGCCTCGGCATGATGCGCATGATTGCGATTGATCGCAGCAAAGGACGCGATGCCATGTCGCAGGTCATACAAACGGGCCGGCGCAGACTCGATGATGGTCAGTGGGTGATCATGTTCCCTGAAGGTACACGCACACCAGTGGGACAACAGGGTAAATACAAGGCAGGGGGTGCCATTCTGGCCATTGGCACGAAAACACCGGTGGTGCCAATCGCCATGAATTCAGGTGACTGCTGGCCACGGAATGCCTTCATCAAAAAACCGGGATTGATCACCGTCTCCATAGGCAAACCAATATCGCCTGAAGGTCTTTCATCTGCAGAACTCATGGCCCAAGTCGAAAATTGGATAGAATCCGAAATGCGTCTGATAACACCAGCGGCCTATGCAGTCGAAACGCCTGCAAGCGCCGTGGCAGACGAGGCATGAGCACTTCAACTTCAATACGTACTTGATCGTAAACGGCCATGTCACTCAAGCAGTACCTTCGCCAAAAATTTGCCGATCCCAACCAGCTATCGCTGCTCGATCTGCTGCCGGGTCACAAAGTCGATCCCGAGCCACCGCGCTCCACCGTCCCTGAATCACCCATACCGGCGGGCCACAGACGACTGCGGCTTGATGAACATACGCTGGATTACCGACTTCTGCGGTCAAAGCGACGTACGATTGGCTTCCTGATTGATGACGAAGGTTTGCGCGTGACGGCGCCACGCTGGGTGACGGTGGCTGAGATCGAATTGGCGATCACGGAAAAGCGCGCGTGGATTTTTAAAAAAATCAATGAACAGCGTGAACGGTCCGTCAGACGCCTGCAACCCCCCATGGAATGGCGCGACGGCGCACGCCTTCCTTATCTGGGTGCTGACATTGTGGTGCGTATTGCTGACTCAGCGAACACCGGTATACGCTTTGATGAGCAAACCCGCGAGCTGCATGTCAGCTTGCCAGCCTCAGCGACAGAGCAGCAACTCAAAGACCGTGTTCAGGGCTGGCTACAGGCAGAAGCGAAGCGCATCTTTGCAGAGCGACTGGACATCTACGCAGCCAAACTCGGGGTGACATTCAAGGGCTTTGCGCTGTCATCTGCAAGCACGCAGTGGGGCTCGTGTACCGCCGATGGGCGCATAAGGCTGAACTGGCGATTGATGCATTTCGCGCTACCCAATATTGATTATGTGGTGGCTCACGAACTATCTCACTTGCGCGAAATGAATCACGGTCCGCAGTTCTGGGCTACGGTGCAATCATTACTGCCGGAATTTGAAACAGCGCGCAAGACACTGAGAGATCATGAGCTGGCGAGCTTGCCGGCCTTCTGATTCAGCGATGCGTTAGCGCGACATACTGCTCGAAGGATACTGTCTCGGGACGCGCCTGAGGATCGATACCGGCAGCGATGAGCTGCTGCTCCGTGAAAAGTCCACTCAGGCTATTGCGAATCACCTTGCGTCGCTGGGAAAATGCCTGAGTCACCACCTGCTCAAGCCGCGCTTGCTCACAAGCCAGCGGTGATGCAATCGGTCGCATGCGAACAATCGCTGAATCAACCTTGGGCGGCGGATCGAATGCCGAGGGCGGCACGATGAACAGCATCTCCATCTGATAGCGCCATTGCAGCATGACCGACAAACGTCCGTAATCCTTGCCTCCGGGGGGTGCGACCATGCGCTGCACGACTTCTTTCTGCAGCATGAAATGCTGATCCTCGACTTGCTGCGCATACTGCGCCAGATGAAACAGCAAAGGACTGGAAATGTTGTAGGGGAGATTACCGACAATACGCAGCTTGCCTTGCGCGGGCTGCAAGGCACCGAAATCAAACTGCAGTGCATCACCGGAATGAATAATGAGTTTGTCGGTACTGAATTTTTTTTGCAGCATCGCGACCAGATCACGATCGAGTTCGACCACATGCAAGCGAGACAAATGCGCGAGTAGCAAGGCTGTCATCGCACCCTGTCCGGGACCAATTTCCACCATGGCGTCATCTGCGGTGGGCGCGATTACACGAATGATTTCAGAAAGCACATTCTGATCGGTCAGAAAATTCTGCCCGAAGCGCTTGCGGGGTATGTGCTTCATTATTGGGTCATGGCCATCTGCGCTGCAATCGCGATGGCTTCGACCATGCTGCTTGCATCGGCATGGCCATATCCTGCTGCTGCCTTGTCCAGTGCCGTGCCATGATCTACCGAAGTACGAATCACAGGCAAGCCGAGCGTAATGTTGACGCCCTGACCAAAGGTCGCGAACTTCAATACCGGCAAACCCTGATCGTGATACATCGCGAGTACGCAATCCGCCTGATCAAGATAACGCGGCTGAAACAGCGTATCGGCAGGATAAGGGCCAGATACTTGCCAGCCACGCGCGATTGCTTCGTCAATCACGGGTCGTATGACATCAATTTCCTCACGCCCCAGATAGCCTTCTTCGCCCGCATGGGGATTGAGTCCAGTAACCAGAATGCGCGGATGGGTGATACCGAAGCGCGTGATCAGATCATGATGAACAATCGCCAGCGTTGATGAAAGGCTGTCATGCGTAATCGCACGCGGCACATCGGATAGTGCCAGATGGGTAGTAGCCAGAGCGACTCTGAGCATCTGTTTGCCATTAAGACCGGCCAGCATCATCACCACCTGCGGTGTGTGCGTTTTTTCAGCGAGATATTCCGTGTGCCCGGTAAAGGCGATACCGGCATCATTGATCGTGCTTTTTTGTACGGGTGCAGTTACGATGGCATCCACATCACCCGCCATGGCCGCTGCGAGTGCTGCATCAAGCATGTCGAGTACGGGTTTACCATTACGCGCATCAAGCCGTCCGGGCACCGGCCTTACTACGAGCGGGCAATCCATGATAGCGAACTGGCCCGGCTGATCTTTCCAACTGGCTGCCGACGTCACTCGCTGCACGGAATACTGGGGCACCAAAGCGCTCGCCAGCGACTGCAACTGTGTGGCATCGCCGATCAGCAGGCAAGCTACCGAGCTTGACTGCACGGCTGCCCGCACGGCGATTTCCGGCCCCACACCGGCGGGCTCACCACAGCTGATCGCTATCCGCGGACGGGACATGAGTATTGATGATCAGGGACGATTGATATCGTCCAGGCGATACTCGACGTAGGCACGATCGCGCAGCTGTCGCAACCAGTCTTCGTAGGATTCTTCGAGTTTCTGTTCACGCAATGCCTGTCGCGCGATCAAACGCTGACGTTCGCGCGAGATTTCCTCGGATTTGCGCTCGATGACTTCGATCAGGTGGTAACCAAACGGCGACTCGACAGGTCCACTGACTTCACCGGGCTTGAGCGCATTCATCGCACGCTCGAACTCGGGTACGGTATCACCGGGATAAATCCAGCCAAGATCGCCACCTTTGCTGGCAGAGCCATCGTTGGAATACAGTCGTGCCAATTCCTCAAACTTGGCTGCCTTATTATCCAGTCGCTCTTTGAGTTCAATAAGTTTACGACGCGCTTCAGACGCAGGCACAATCTGATTTACCTTGATCAGGATGTGACGTGCAAGCGTTTGCTGGACCACGGTACCCGCCCCGGCCTTGACCATATTGGCGCTGCGTCTCCCAATAATTTTGAGGATATGAAAGCCGTTCGCACTGCGTACGAGAGGCGCGATTTCGCCCTCTTTGATTTTCTCAGTGGCGTCCAGAAAAAGCTGGGGCAAACGCGAGGCGCTGCGCCAGCCGAGTTCGCCGCCACTGAGCGCATCACCAGCATCCGAGAAACTGGCCGCGACCTTCGCGAATTCGGCTCCTGAATTCAGCTGTGCGAGAGCCTCGTCGGCACGTTTGCGGCGTTCTGCGATCTGCTCGGGCGTGGCTTTCTCAGGTACGCGCACCAGAATCTGCGCGATATTGATTTCACTTTGCCCACCCTCGGCGTTGCCAGCTGCCGCTGCGAGGAAGTTGTCAATCTCAGCATCGGTGATCTGAATTTTGTTATCGACTTCGCGTTCGCGCAGGCGCTGCAAGGTGATTTCCTCACGTACCTCTTCGCGAAAACGTGCAAACGAAAGGCCATCGCCCTCAAGCTGATCCCGAAATGCCTGCACGTTCAACTTGTTCTGCTCGGCAATGCGTGCGATCGCACGATCGAGCAAAAGATCATCGATACGAATCCCTGTTTCTCGCGCCAGCTGCATCTGCGCACGGTTGACGATCATTCGCTCGAGCAGTTGCTTTTGCAATACCTCGCGCGGAGGCAGCTGTATGTTCTGACGTTTCAGCCTCTGCTCAACCAGACGCAAACGTTCTTCAATCTCTTTAAGGGTAATGACATCCGTGTTGACGACGACAGCGATTGCGTCGATCAGCACGGGTTGACGAGGACTGGGCGTTTTGGTTTCCGCAGACGATGGACTGGTCAGGATCAACAACACAAGACTCAACAAGGTGCCGGTACCGAGACATTTACCCGCCAGCGAACGATAAATCTGAATAAGCGTCATCGTGATTTGAATGAATTGAAAGATGTGAATCGGTTATTGCCGTTGCTGATGTTACTGCGGTTGCTGCAGGGGTTGATACCCCGGCACGCTACCACGTAGTGCCTTCATCGGACTCGAGCCGAGCGTCGCCAGGCCACTAAATTCCAGCTGCATGAAGAGATGCGTTGTCGCAAGTCCTGCTGCGGTTGGTATGCGCTGTCCTACCATGCGGAAGATCCAGCAATCGGCTAGGTACTCGACACCAAGCAGTGACTGACCCAGTCGTTGGTCATCCAGCAGGTAATTGACGCGCCCCACACCATACCAACGCCGGCTGATGGGCCACTGTCCCGACAAGTCGATGAGTTCGTAGTTGGTATAAGGGTAGCCCGGAATGTTGCGCGAGTCGCGCCGGTACTGGGCATTGACAACCTTCATCGGTCCCGCCTGCCAGAAGACACCCGCGTTCATGCGATTGACATCCCGATTGGTCTGATCATACTGCAGGTTGGCATCCAGACGCAGTTCATCTGTGACACGGCCCGACATCAGCAACAGGATATCTTCTGCTGCAGCCTTGTCTGTAATACCCAGACTTACCGTGGGGTCCTTGAGATTAATGCGCTGTGCCACCGCCAGACGCAGACGCTCTGCGCCCGAGGTTTCAAGGAAACGGGAAGTGAGCGCGAGCGTGAGCTGATTGGAGTCACCGATACGATCATGACCGACAAATCGATTTTCCCGGAAAATCTGCCCATAGTTCAGATCCGCCTCGGAGGTGTCGAATCGCGGATAGAGTACTGACGTCTGTTCCTTGTAAGGCGTGTAGGTATAAAAGGCGCGTGGCTCCAGCGTTTGAATCGCCTCTCGATTGAAAAACGTGGCATCGCGCTCAAAAACCAATCCTGAATCCAGCGAGAATGTTGGCAGCATGCGTGCCGGCGCTGTCATGCTGGCATCCGCCTGATCCAGATTGTAGAGCGTGCCGTGCAAAGACAGGCTGGGACGAATGAAGAAGCCAGGACGTTGCCATTGGTTATAGGTCATTCTGGGATTGACTACCAGACGATCGCCCTGCACCAAGGTCGGATGAACAAATCGGGTGTACTCCGAGTTCATGGTCAAATCGAGACCACTTTCGCTGTAGTGAAAATTGTTGAC
>JACCDI010360515.1_pt1 | contig 10274 bp, 3 predicted proteins | sample 7442791 | NCBI WGS metagenome assembly JACCDI01 (sample SAMN15323434, study PRJNA562643) | freshwater metagenome | isolation source: river surface water | place: USA:Blue River Watershed | collected 2017-08-15
GGCAGTTCAACACAACTAGAAGCAACAATAGCACCAGCAAATGCATCGAACAAAAACATAACTTGGACTTCGGATAATACAGCAGTTGCTACCGTAAGTTCAACTGGTGTAGTTACTGCCGTTTCGATTGGAACAGCTAACATAACCGTAACTACAGAGGATGGTGGAAAAACAGCTACTACGGCAATTACTACAACTGAACAGATATTTGTGAGCAGTGTAGCTGTGTCTCCTTCTACTGCAACTATTGCAATGGGTAACCAGCAACAACTTACGGCAACTGTCTTTCCAGCAAATGCATCAAACAAAAATATAACTTGGACCTCGAGTAATACTAATGTGGCAACCGTTAGTTCGCTTGGGTTGGTTACTTCAGTAGCACCAGGCAATTGCACTATTACAGTAACTACTCAGGATGGCGGCAAAGAGTCTATTGCTTCTATAACTGTAAATCCATACCCCGTAAATAAAATTATTTCTAATTGCGATTCGAATAGTGGCTGGACATCGGCCAACACACTAACAGTAAACACTATCGACGAAAAAGAAGGGACTGGATCTCTGCAATCGGTTGGAACAAATAATGGAGATTTTACAAAAGTTTTTTCGCCACCTATTAATACGGGCTCAACACTAGCAAACGGAAACCTGCAATTCTGGTATTTTGTATCGGACATAACCGCATTTGGTACAAGTAATCAAGTTGAACTAGGCAGTGGTGGAAAAGCCGACACAAATGAATTTAACTGGAATATTGGCATTGGCACCTTGCAAAATGGATGGAATTTGGTAACATTGCCTTTTAATACTGCCTCAATAATGGGTGGCACTCCTGATTTGAGCGCCATCAATTGGTTTCGTATTTATCGCACTAAAACGGCAAGTGTTACTACTAAAATTGATCAAATTATTATTGATGGCTCGTTAAACACAGATACAAATATTTTATTATCAGGCGTTAGTGTTTTTCCAAATCCGTTGCAACAGGACAAACTTACCATAAAAGTAGATGGAGCAACTGAATCTGAAAATTTTAAAGTAATTATATTCAATCTTCTAGGACAAGAAGTATATCAGACCTATTTTTCAGACAAAAATTTCATTGAAATAAATACTGCCGGTTTGTTGAAAAGCGCTGTCTATCTGGTTTCGGTACAATCGGGCCAAAAAATAAGTAATACAAAACTAATCGTACATTAAACAAGTATCAATAACAAACTAGGCTGTATAATCTCAAATAAAATATCAAAAGTAAAAATGAAATATCGTTTGTATAGAAAGATTATACTCTTTATTTCTATTGTTGTTCAAGTCGTTACATCCAAAGCAAAAGCAAGTGATTTAACTAAGTATGTCAATCCTTTTATTGATACGCATAAATCGCGCTGGTTTTTCTTTGCTTCTGCTGCCCGACCATTCGGTATGGTGAGCCTGAGTCCGGATACTTGGGTAAAAGGCGACTGGAAAGCAGGTTATCTTTATGATACACTTTCAGTAAGATGTTTTTCTCATGTGCATGAATGGCAATTGTCGGGTATTCCTGTAATGCCAACTGTTGGTAAATTCAAAGGGCATTTGGGAATGGAGGCTTATAAATCTTCTTTTAGTCATAGTGACGAAGTAGCTCGACCAGGTTACCATAGTGTTTACCTTAAAGATTACAATATCCGTGCAGAGTTAACATCAAGTAGCAGAGTGGGCTTTCATAAATACACATTTCCGAAAGACACTAGCAAATATGTTATTTTCGATGTTGGATCGCAATTAGGACAAGGATCTATGGACTATGCCATGGTGGAAAAAATAAATGAATATGAAATAGCCGGTTTCAGTTTGATGGCTTCCAATATTCGTAGGTCGAAACCCACTTATGTCTATTTTGTGGCACGCTTTAACCAACCAATATCTAAATTTGGAACTTGGGAAAAGGGAAAATTACTCAACTTGCAATCGGAAAGTATACAAGGTGAGGGAGTTGGAGCCTACGTCAATTTCGCTAAAAATCAGAATAATAAATTGTTAATGAAAGTGGCCATTTCGTATACGAGTATTGAACAAGCCCGTTTGAATATGAAAAGTGAGATAGCGCATTGGGATTTCGAACGAGTTGTTGCTGAGTCGAACAAGGAATGGAACAATTATTTGAGCCGTATCAAAATTAAAGGTGGTACCGAAAAACAGAAAGTCAAATTCTATACCGATCTTTGGCATTCTTTACTTGGGCGTAAAATTAGTAGTGATGTAGATGGAAAATACTGCGACATGACAGGGAATTCTCCCGTTATTCGTCAGATTGAGCTTGGAGCCAACGGGAAGCCTAAACACAATCAATACAACTTTGATGCTTGGTGGGGAAGTCATTGGAACCTGAATGTACTTTGGTCAATGGTTTATCCTGAGATTATGGATGAATTTTGTGCCAATATGGTAGAAATGTATAAGCATGGGGGGTTAATTCCCCGAGGCCCGTCCGGAGGAAATTATACTTTTGTAATGATAGGCGATCCTGCTGCATCGTTCTTTGCTTCGGCTTACAACAAAGGAATACGAAATTACAATGTACAAAAAGCCTACGAAGGCCTTTACAAGAACGCATTCTTAGGTGGAATACGTGACCGTGCCGGTTACGAAATTGGGGAAAATCCAAAAGGTGGGGGAATGTCGTACTACCTTGAACGAGGCTATGTACCCGAGGGTATTGAAGGCAAAGGAATGCATCTTGATGGCGCTTCTATGACTTTAGAATATGCCTATCAAGATTGGTGTGTTGGTCAATTGGCTAAAGCACTTGGAAAAAATTCGGATTTTGAAATGTTCAATAAACGTGCAGAAAATTACAAAAACCTATGGAATCCACAAACTCAATTCATGCACCCACGAAACATTGACGGAAGTTGGATTGCGAATTTTAAACCCATTGGCGAATCATTTAATTCACCAGGATTTTGTGAAAGCAACTCAGCTATTTACACCAATTTTGTTCCCCACGATTTAGCCGGATTGATCAAGTTATTTGGAAGTAAAGAGAAATATACTCAATATCTTGATAGTTGTTTTGTTAAAGCCAAACCAAACCACTTCGTAGCGCCCCATAACAATCACGCTATCAGCTGGGTAGATTACGAAAACCAGCCTTCGTGTCAGATGGCTCATCTGTTTAATTACAGTGGTGCGCCATGGTTAACTCAAAAGTGGGTACGCGAAGTAAAAGAAACTGCATTTGGAGATATTACTCCTTATGGTGGCTATAATGGCGATGAAGATCAAGGGCAAATGGGTGCATTAGGGGTATTGATGTCAATCGGACTGTTTCAAATGGATGGTGGTGCGTCAGTAAATTCACAATATGAAATTACTTCACCACTTTTTGATGAAATCAAAATAAGGCTCAATACTAAATATTATCATGGAAAGACTTTTGTCATCAAAACAATAAATAATTTACCTGAAAACATTTTCATCCAGGATGCTGAACTAAATGGACAAAACTGGACAAAATTTTGTTTTCCACATGAAATTTTCAAAAAAGGAGGTACTCTTAAACTGAAATTGGGGAAACAACCCAATAAAAATTGGGGGATACTAGAATAAAAATCCAACTCAAAATAGCACTATTCTAACAAAATAAAATTGGAGAAAAAACAGAATGCGAGATGCTATCAATACGCAACTATCACTAAATTTGATATTTTTTCTTAACTTTCGAGACCACACTTGAATTCTAATTTACAATTCAAAGAATTTATAATTCCTAAACCACTAAATAACTTTTTATTATATTTAACACAGATACTCCATGTTTTTTTGACGACAAGATGCTGAATTTAAGTAATTTGAGTATTATCTAATAAATATTTTACTTAAATAATTAAACTCAACGGGTAACTCATTAATGTATTATTAATAAATAATTAAACGTTTTGATTTTTATTTGTAATATAATTATCAAAAAATATATTCAATAAATAGATGACCTATGAAAAATAGTAATTATTTAATTTTTTATTCCATTTTTTTTCTCCTCTTAGGATTAAACTTGACATATGCACAATACGAATCTTCTATATTGTTTCATAATAATTTAAATCAGTTAACTTATGTTTCAGACAAAGACGGTAATCATATTCCTGATTTTAGTTTTGCAGGCTACAAAAATGGTGATGCAGCATTACCAAATGTAGCAGTTGTTAAACAAATAAGCCCTATAGTAGGAGATAATACAGCACATATTCAAGCTGCAATTGACGAAGTGGAAGCACTTTTACCTAACGCTAATGGACATAGAGGGGCTTTGTTATTATTACCAGGAGAATATCGTGTTAATGGCGTATTAACCATAAATAAAGGTGGAGTTGTACTTCGTGGTTCTGGCAATGGTCAAGATCCTGTGTCAAATACAGTTATTATTGGTGTAGGAAACACACCCTCCGAACGAACCTTAATTACTATTGGTACGAATATCAAACCCGGTTTTAAACCAGAAGTTGCAGGAACTAGAAAAAATATAACTAGTCCTTACATCCCTGCTGGTAGCAGAACGATTGAAGTAGAAAATGTATCGGGTCTTGCCATAGGCGATAATATTATCATAAGGCATCCTAGCACAACAGAATGGTTAAATGCAGTTGATAATGGTAGTGTAGGTGCTGATACTCCTTGGCAGCCAGGTGAAATAGATTTGGTTTTTAACAGATACATTACTAACATTGTTGGAAATAGAATTCAAGTGGATACACCAATTTACGATGTGTTAGATAGATCCTTATCTCAATCATTCATTTATAAGAATAGTGGTACAAGCCAAATAAAAGAGTGTGGTGTTGAAAATTTACGAATTTTTGTAGAATCCTCTGGAGTCTTAGGCAGAGCGCATGTCAATACTTGTATTAATATGGTAGGTGTTGATAATTCTTGGATTAAGGGTGTAACTACACTAAGAATGAGTTATTCTGGTGTTAAATTTGACGAAGCCACTCGTTGTACGATTGTTAATACCAAAGTTCTTGAGGTGCACGGTCCACTTGATGGCGGGTGGAGGTATAATTTTAATGTAGGGGATAACTGTAATAATATTCTTTTTGATAATTGTACAGCTTCAGATGGCCGGCATTCTTTTGTTACCAATGGCGCAAGTGATGTTAATGGAATTGTTTTTACCAATTGTTCATCTACTGGTGACTATACTAGTTCTGAGTCTCATAGACGTTGGGGGCAAGGAATACTTTTTGATAATATTTCTTGGAGAAATACCAGGGCAGGTTTTGTTTTAGGGTTGCACAATAGAGGAGATTATGGAACGGGTCATGGTTGGACGCTAACCAATGGTGTAGCTTGGAATATTGATACTGAAACCACAAATAAAATTGTAGTTCAAAAACCACCCATTGGGCAGAACTATGCTATTGGTTGTAAAGCCGGCTATGTAAATGGTAATGGTCCTTTTTTAAAACCAGTAGGCTATATTGAAGGAACTGGAAAGGCTTTAAAAATTCCTTCCTTATATGCGGCACAACTTAACGATAGAAAAACGTTTGGTATATTACCTGATTCTCCAGGAAAGTTATCTGTAAAAAATTATAAATTTACTGATACAGAAAAGTTTGTAGAGCTAAGTTGGTTTGATATCTCTATAGAGGAAACCAATTATATTGTAGAACGTTCATTAGACGGGGTAAGCTTTCAAACAATAGCAACGCTTCCCTCAAATACTGAATCTTATATAGATAACACTTTGCTACAAGCTAACTATTTTTATAGGATAAAAGCGAAAAATGCAATAGGCATCTCTCCAGCATCTAACACAATTCAAACTCTTAATTCTCAAGGACCAAGTACTTACTATGTAAAAGCAGGTGGTTTAGATACTAATAATGGCTTAAGTGAAGCAAGCGCTTTCTCTACTTTAAGTAAATCTATCGCAACAGCTATTGATGGCGATACAATTATTGTAGTGGGATCAATTAGCCAAGTTGAACAAGTTACACTTTCTAAATCTGTCTATTTTGTAGGACAGAATAATGCAACCATAAACGGAGTTGATGGAGGAACTGTTGCTAAGATGTTTGCACTTACAGGAGCAGGATTAACGATTTCTTTTACGGATGTAATTTTTAAGGGAAGTACTAATAAATCGGTATCAAATGGAGCTGTGTTTTCAATAACTGGTGATTCAGATATTTATTTTAGCAATTGTACTTTTGATGGCAACTCTATATCAGGTTCTTTTTCAGGAGGTGCTATTGCTATAAGTAATGGAAGTTTAACTGTAACCAATTCACTATTTAAAAATAATACAGCTGGAAAAAGTGGAGGTGCAATAAGTGCTTTTGCCACCCTATTAATCCGACCTCAAGTTACCATAACAGGAACTACTTTTTACAACAATTTAGCTCAAGGCACAGGAACTTCTGATGGTGGTGGGGCTATTTTTGCAGAAGGACCTTCTGCAGCTACTGTTTTTCCAACTGTTTCCATTACTAACTGTACTTTTTTTGAAAATAAAATTGCTAGTACTAATATTGATTATGGAGGAGCAATTAGATCGTCATTCTTCTCAATATCAGTGTCTAATAGTTTATTTTATAATAACAAAATTAATGGTGGTGCAGGAGTTTCTAGTGATTTTGGTTCAGCCACGGGTGGAGAAAATTCATTTACATATTCTATAGGTCAGTGGATTACTAATAATTTAGATACTAGATCAAATTTTATTTCATTTGTAAAAGGAAATCTTAATCCACTCGAAGTAGCAGCTAATTTGACATCTTCCAATTTACGTTTTGATGCTACGCTTGGAAAAGTGATTTATGACAGTGTAGCTGTAGGTGTAGACAGTCCAATAGATTTTGGAGACGATGGTAATGATGTTGGGGCTTGGGATTCAGAACTCACATTAGGTGTTGAAGACTTTGTTGATAAAGATTTGATGATTTTTTATGAAAGTAAAACCAAACGATTAAATATTCAACCTTCAAGTACTGATCCGCTGAACATTGAAATTTACAACCTTTTAGGCGCTAAAGTGTTTACTATTAAAAACATTAGTAACGCTCAATCAATATACTTAGAACAGTTAAAAAATGGAGTTTACATATTAGTTGGAAAAGTTTCAGGAAAAACTTTTTCCAAAAAAATATTAATTGGTGGTTAAGGAAATTTATATTGTAAATGAGGTAATGTGGTCAAAAATATTTGGTGATTTTTCATTTTAGATTGGTTAAATTACATGCGTCAAATTGAAGAGACATTGGCTCAGTTGAGGAGCAATCAACTAGCAATAGATTTGATACATAAACGAAAAATTAGGGCAGTTTATCTGCCCTTTTTTTATACATTTTTTGGTATGTCTAATAGCTAAAGAAAACCTACTTATTATTTTGAAGTTTAATTTTTTATTGATTGTCCTCAATTACACATAATTAAATTAACAACAAAAACGATGAATCTATTCTGTTTTACAGCAAATTTTGGTAGCGAAGAATCTTGCTTACTTCATTTAAATAATTAATCTAGTTTTTCTTTGAGTTAATTTTGAGCACATCAACAAAAGAATGTTTATATTTCTGACCGTAAAGAATTTCATATTCCTTAATGAATTTCTTATATGTACTTTCAGCATTACTATGCTTACCCATTACATTTTGAGCTTTACATTTGAAAAACATGGCTTCTTCGTTTATTGAATCAAAATTAAATATAGAATCAGCCAAGTTAATCATAAAATCGGGTTCTTCTTCAATAGTGAAATTTTCTCCAAAATCCACCAAAGTATCAACTATTCTATCCGAAATGTCTGATTTAAAACTATCCAACCATTCATAATTTAAATTAAGCAAAAAGGAGCCCTTTTTAGTTATTTTTATCAAATGTTTAATTTGCTTTTTATTGATTTCCCTTTTTTTAGTTTCTACAATTTGCAATACTTGAAAATAATCATTTTTCAGAATTTTAGGATCAAATTTAATTTTCCAGTAGCCAGTATCGTTTGTTAATTTACAATTACCAACCTCAGTCAATAACCCTTTTAATTTAGCGATGTTAACAGATTTATTATTTTGAGCACTTTTAGTATCTTTATCATACCATAAGATTTCTATTAATTTATCAGGTGATATTCCTTTATTGTTTTTAAGGCTGTATAACCATATTAATAAAAATAGTTCTTTTAAAAGTGGTGAAAACTTACTCGTAATATCATTTTGTTTATGATCTATAATTTGAAAACCTCCAAAAAATATTATTTGATAATCCAGGTTACTAGAAATTGGTTCGAAATCAATTTCTTCTACTTTTGAAATAGAATCATTAAATTGGATTGTATCAATTTCATCAACTTTAACATTAATTCTGGCTTTGTATTTTTTTGAGTAAAAATACCATAAAATCACTGATAGAAATAGCAACAGAAAGGCTATGTAATAAAGTATATATTTAACATTTTTTGTGTCGGATTGGACTAGGATATTATTATTATTTATAGGAGGATATTTAATAGAATATATTTTAAATTGTGTCTTGATTGAATCCGTAAAAAAAGAAGTATATGCCAAAAACTTTTTATTCTTTGGAAAATAATATAAAGTTGCAAAAGACTTAACATCAAAAAAATTATAAGGTATTTTGCTTCCTACTAATTCCGCTTTAGAATTATCTATATTTCCTTTTAATATTTGTAAATAGCCTTTAGATTTTGTTTTATCCGAAATTAATGCAAAAAAATCTCTATTTTTTTTATCAATCCAAATATTGTTACCAACAATCATATCTTCTAACACATGTGGTATTTCAAATTTTTTAATGAATTTTTTTTCCTTAATAACATATCCTAATAAATCAAAATAGCTTTTAGGATTTAACAATTGGCTACCCGAATGACTGCCATAACCACCCAAAATATAGATAGTGTCGTTAAGCTCTCCTACTCCAGCCAAATATCTAGGATGAAATATGGAGGCGTTTGTTTTTATAACTTCAGAAAAACCTTGTTTTAAATTAATACGCCTGACTTCATTATTATATGAATATTGGCCATAACCCCCAAAAGTATATATAGAATTATCAACCAAACTATAAATACTGTTATGTTGTTGGTATTTTTGTTTATGTTTTTCTTTAGTAAAAACAGCTTCATTTTCCCAAACTCCTGTTTGAATGTTTAATTTAGAAACTACATTTCTATCAATTAAATAGCAATATATATTTTTGTCTTGATAATTATAAACAGCCCTGTGATCTAAGGTTAAATAAATGGGATGATTTTTATATTTAATTGATATTGGTTCATTCTTTTCAATATTATAAACCAATAATTCTTTATTTCTAAGTAAATAAAGAACGTCATTAACCGTATCGGCTGTTATTAATTGAGTACCGTACACCTCATTCTCAAAAACCTTTTCCCATTCTTGATGTCTATATAGTATCCAATTTGAATGGGTTACAATCGCTTTATTTTCACTGTAATTATCATGAGCAAAATTTCCTTTGATTTCATTTAAAGGATAGTGAGACTTGAGTTTATTATTAACATATAATTTGATGTCTCGAATACTCATATCTGGAACATCGGTAGACGCAAAATGCTTATAATTATTAGCCCCAAAATTAACTTTAAATGAGTCTGTATTATTAAAACTTATATACTTTTTAAATACAGTAGCATCTTGAATAGAAAATAACAACGATTTTTGAATTAACGAAAACTTCAACCCTAACTTAATCCATTTATTTTTATTAAATATAGTATTATCAATTGGAACCACTGCTTTTGTAGTGCCAATTATAATATTTAAACTTTTAACCGTACTATTTGATGTAGCATTGTTGGAAATAATTAAATCAATATTTTGATTTTTATCATTTATTACTCTTAATACATAACCAAATAAACGTTTTTGCATCAAGTCAATTTTAATATCGAATGTGATACTAAATTCATCATTAAAATTCTCAAATCCGTTTGGTGTTAAATTAAGACCTGTTCTTTCGTCAAGTGAGTAATGCTGTCCATTAAATGTTAACCCATAGTCTTGTGAAAAAGCCCTGTAAGAGTTTAAGCTAAATATAAAAACTATTAAATGTACGATAGAAAAACGATTCGAATATTTTATATTAAAAATACTAAACATATTTTTTTTTATAAACATCAATTCAGTACACGACAATAAATTCATAAACATTGATATTGAATACATTAACATTTGAGATAACTACTCTTGACAGATATTCTAATCCGTGTTTAAAAATACTTATTTCTCTATGTCCATGTTTTTTAA
>JACCDI010762424.1_pt1 | contig 10269 bp, 9 predicted proteins | sample 7442791 | NCBI WGS metagenome assembly JACCDI01 (sample SAMN15323434, study PRJNA562643) | freshwater metagenome | isolation source: river surface water | place: USA:Blue River Watershed | collected 2017-08-15
CGTTATCATTTACTTGCAGTGGATGGTCAACCTTGATGCAGTGACGAATTCCGAACAATCAATCTCCCAAATCACCGTCTACAACCGCCGAGATCGTTACCTCTCTTCTCTCTCCTACTCGTACGTGCAAATCATGGATACCAACATGAACAATGTATTCATGCAAAAACTCCCAGCCGGTTCGAGTGATGCATCATGGACATTCCATTTTGATATTCCAGTATTGGGACGATTCGTTCGCGTGCTAGCGTATTCCTTCCAAAGTTTGGGAATCGCAGAAGTGGAAGTGATTGGTGTCCCTGCCTCGAAAGAATCGAGGGGCTTGTTGAAGAAGTTTCCCAATGCAGTTGCCACTCAATCGAGTACTTGCTCCGCGTCCGAATTTGACACACCGGGTATTGCGAATAGGGCGATTGATGGTATTGTGGAGGGATTCTTGCCGCATTATACGTTCAGCTGCGTTGCAGTTGGAGAATATCAATGGGTGAGTTTGAGGGAGTTTCGAGGCCTTTGCGTCCATCCCTCGTGTAAGATTTTCGCCGGCACGCTGAAAATGTAGTGACGATTGGAATTCGGAGAAAATGCTGATTGAAGTACCGGGGGGCTGCATCATACATTACAGTCCCGTGCTATATACTCACGTAACTGACATTTCTTTCGCTGCTTGAAAGTAATGTTTATCTCGCTTACTTTGTTTCGTTCGTTTCCATTCATGAATTGCACCAGTGGATGGTCGACCTCGACTCGGTAACACATGTTGAGCACACCATTGGTGAAATAATTGTATACAATCGTCAAGATAAATCCCGTAAGGCACTTTCCAGTTCTTATGTGGAAGGTAAGATTGAGCAGTTCCACAAGTGAAGTATAGCCCAATTCAATAGAAGCACACTTACATGGTGATGTTTTGTTTTTCTACATGACTGTTCTCGATAGTGTTGGATAGCGATATGAACACAGTCTTTTCACAAAAACTTCCAATAGGCTCGAATGCTCCGTCGTGGACCATAGCTCTGGATCCGCCTGTGGCTGGAAGATTTGTACGCATTCGCAAATATACCGATGATATTTTGGCCATTACTGAAGTGGATGTTATCCCGACAGTAAGTATATTGAAACTTTTTTGGTTTACAGTAGGTGACATGATCGTTGACCGAAAGATTGTTTTGATTATGAAATCGAAAAGGACACCACAACAAGGACGGCAACGACTGCTGCCACCTCTACCACCACCACGATTACCACGACGACAACGACAACGGCTGCCGCCACCACTACAACCACCACGACTTCCATAACAACACGTCCTCCAATGTGCCCGCCACCCTTTGATCGTCCCGAGGGGCTGCAACCAGAAGCACAAGCAACCTTGGCCGCGGCATTGGACACATTGTACCAGCACATGGTCGCAGGACCCTCGAATCCGATCCTTAACCAAACTGAAATAATTCTGGCCACTAATGACGTAATCGCCAATTCGCATCAGCTTACTGCGAGCTACGAATTGATGGCAGCAGCGTTGTCCCTCGTGGAGGCATACGAAGGGTTTGACGGATCTGGCCCACCAACTTCATATGGTCCTCCAGTATTGAAGTCCCAGCAATTCTCGCGCGTGCAAGGCACTTTGGACGATAGAGAAGTGGATCGAACCATGATGATGATCCAGCAAGCCATCCTCGATCAGATGTTTCACGCAAGTCTCTGGGGCATCGACGGCGTTCCAACTGAAAAAACTTCTGAGATGGTAAGTGATGAAATATATTTGCTGTGCTGTTATGATTTTTTTCTCATTTTCCACTATATATCAAATAAACATGACTCCGCCGGATGTCGTTTCAGATGGACTGGGCCTACAAACCAGTTGTGAAGGAGTGTCAAGACTTGTTTAGAGGCAGGAAATTCTGGGCTGGTGAGTGCTGCATTCATTCGAGTAAATGACGATTTCTCTTTACGCCTTCCTCACCTTCTCACTGCGCACTTTTGAAGCTAAATATATTCCTGGACTGGTAGACCCACCCGCCGATCCCACCATAGTTCATGCCGAGGTGGTCAAAGCCGATTTCCGTCGACATTGGGGCCGTCCTGCTGGTTTCTCGGATACTCGTCGGGCTATCTATCCCATCGGTGGATTATACCTCGCACCAGGAGGCGTAGCCTCGATCACTGTTCCTCAAGAAATTGTGGACCATGGAAATTACTACATCCAAATCGGATCCCATTCTGTTGATTGCAGCAAAGAAACGAAAGGATATACTCGCCAGAACAGGATGACAACTGCTTTTCCAATTGATGAAGTGACGACCTATGTTGCCAATCCGTTCGGAGGTACGAAAAAATTTTGCTGATGAAAATTTCATTTCTGTGCGCAAAATCTAACTTTCTTAAAAATGATTCCATTTTAAGGTGAACTATACATACGACCACCGTATGGTTCTGCGATAGAAGCGGCTGAAATCAAAGTAACTGGAGATGTTGTTCAAGGAGCTACATTTTTCTATTCATCGTTCAGGAACACAACCGAAGAAGAGTGGAACCATTTGCGGGAGAATGCGCCTGCGCCTGTGAGTGGGTAATTTTACTGCATTATGGTTTGTGTTCTCAATTTGGTGATTTGTTTTGGACTATGCCATTGGCAAATTTGGTGAATTCTGGAGTTCTTCTGGTTTTATCATTTTTTCTTCAACCCCATTGAAGTTTACTAACTAATATTCATTATCTGCCATCGGACGAATATTTCCCTGACGAAACAATGCTTATCAATGCAATCAGTGGGTCCACATTGTCACCAATAGTTACTTGAGGCAGTGGCACGCCAAAACCGTCAAATCTCAAACTTATTCATTCATGATCGAAAGGGCGAAGAGGTATACAGGCAAGCAAGACACATTCGATAATGCGATTCTATTCATTTCTGCCTATAGTTACTGACGAAATACCGTGATTGATATTTTGCTCCGTAAATGTGAAAAGATACATACAACTCCGTGTCCAAGATCATGGGAATTCCTCCTGAGAAACGTAATACATGGGTCCTCTATCAAGCATTTAGTAGCAATGCATGTTCACGGTTGAGTGTGGGTAGTATGGGGTACCCAATGAATAATGATGCCGTGACACGAGATGAAAACGGTATAATAGTGTCACGTTACGATTTCAGTGAATTCGACCCAGTTCGCGGCAGACCGCCATGCTGTGGCACCCCAACAACAACTCATGCTCATGATCCCCAAGGTCAAAACGTGAATATGTTTCAACAACTTGACTTTCACGAACTTGGCCATAGCGCATCGTGGGGTTGTTCCGGTCTGTATAATGGTGGAGAAAAGGAGTCGATTAATCACATGGTTTTGATGGCCGCGAGGTGGGCCCTGGAAAAGGAGAACGACAGCAGTCTTGTCGATCCAACTGGAGTTGATACTGCGTTCATGCTTTCGTGCTGCAGTCTGCAAAATCCTTATGTGAGTGTTCGGTCATGAAAATTACCATTTCTTCTTACATTACACTTTTACAAATCGTCCCGCCAGACGTATGCCCCAAGATTCACTATCGATCGTCAGGCCATTGAATGGATGACGAGGGATAATTTCCTAAATAGGTCACCGATGCATTCAGACGAAGTTAAGTATCAACACCGTGGCCATGCCAAGTATGCTGATATTGCTCGACTGACGGGTAGCTTATCGTACTTGGAGGAGTTCATGCTTGAGGAGCACGAGGTATATAGACTGTGTTTCTTCGTTTTTTTGAAGTCTTCTTTATTCCTAATGACAGAATCTTTTTGCACAATATTCAGCGATGGGAGACTGAGGCGAGAAAAGCGAACTCAACCAATAATGGAGGGCTTGGTACAGGATCGTGCTATTGGTGGAGAAATTTCGATGACTCATTTTTCACTGAGTTTGATGACAAATCGTCGGAATCGCGCACACTGCGCCTCTCTATCAAGGCAGGTCAGGATTTGACACCGATTCTTCATTTCTGGGGTGTTCACCATTCGGATTATCCCCTTCTTAAGGAAATGCATGTTGCAAGGGGCCTTTTTCCATCAAAGGAACAGAAGGATCTTCTTCTCAAGTACAAGTCACTTATTCCTCAAGAGAGCAGCAAGCTACAAGCTATTCACTATGATGTCTGGGTTCCTAACATTACGAAGAAATGTTATAGTGGGTGTGACGAGTTTTTGCAGCGTACACTTAGTTGGAATCAGACGATGGCCGTTCAAGCTCAAAGTCATGTTGATGCAATCATCGATATGTTCTGGCCATCCTCTGGTCGTCGCCTTGGTATGCAGGCAAGCTCAAAACAAAATTATCTTCGCATATCATCTCCTCCTCATATCCACCCATTCAACCCGGTCATCAGCCGCAACCTCCAAGTAGACGACGAATTTGAGATTAATATCAACAAGTGGATGTCCTATGGGCCGGCTGCCAAGTATACGTTCACTTTTGAGCGTGAGTGCTTGTGCACAGATGGAGAGCACGGTCCATTCAAAGTCACGGTCCAGAATGGCATTGTTACCGACGCCAAATATGCTCTCGATGAGTTGGAGGCGTCCATTTATACAGAGGTTGACCTCAATGACATGCCAACCATAGAGGGACTATTTAATTTTACTGCCGAGAGTATGAAAGAGCCCAAAAATATTGTCCGAGTGAAGTATAATAATGAAACTGGCTATCCAATCGAAATCAGTGTGATCCGAGATGATGATTATGAAGAAGAAGAGAGATTTGAAAACGATATGGACGAGGGAGACATTGATTGGATAATTATTTATGTATCCTATGTCACGTTTGGCATGAAGGACGAAGCCTAGTAGTGCGAAATTATAATAAAACGAAGTAGTCCTTACTTTTTCAGGTGACAGACCTCATCGAATCATTAAAAGTTTTCATGGTATACTTAAAGATTCTTCGAAATATATTTTGATTGGATTCGTATTCAAGACGCCAAGAACTATCATAGCCGTGATCTAAACCGACACATTTCGTAAGACTTGGAATCAAATAACTCGACTTTCCAGCGGAGATGGAGATGTTTGTTGGAAATTCTGTTCTGTGGAAACACGTTTCCAATCTCCATATAAGATAGTATCCACTATAGAGAAGAAGGCCCACAAGAAATGCGCACGTCTAACTATTTTTCTAGTAAATGTTCTGCTAACTTCAATCCTGCTACCAACTGTTCTTCGTTCCCGTCTTCTCTGACAATACCATAGATGATAAACCTCCCACACGTGGCTTCTGGCCAAATAACGTTGTCAAAGATATAATGATCACTATCAATAGGTTTTGCTTTGGCTTTTGCCTCATCCCTGATCATGACATCATCAGTCGTAGTCGCTATTTCTACCATTGGTCAAACAAGGATAACCGATACAACTTAGGCACTGGAGCTTCTTCCTGATGAAATGTCGTTTCCTTTTTTTTTGGGCCCCCTTTCTACATGAATAGCAACAGCAGTCGTTGGCAACTCGCTGATTCTATCAAATCTGTCCCTTCTTTTCCTCTATTCTTGGTTTTTCTTAAGTTTGGAGGATTCAAATTTATGCAAACTTGAAAATTTTATTTTGGACGTCATAATAATTACAGCTGAAGAAACTAGGAAGAATATAAAACGATTCATGATGCCATGGTTTTATGTCATCAGCTGTTACAAAATATGATTATTTCATCCAAAGATTATTGTCTTGTTCAAACATTCCCTGTAGGTCTTTGTATTATTCTAATTTTGTAGTTTTTCTATGAGATCATCAAGACGATGAATCAACAACCTTGACTTTTGACACAGAGAATCACAACTACATTGTATGCCAACCATCAATCAATCAGGCAAACAAAATTCATTACTAGTACTCTTGATGTGGATTTTGAGATCTTTTCATTCCATATTTTGAATCAATGTCAGAATATACTGGAAGCATCAATCATAGTATGATTAATGATGATTAATGATCAGCACACTTCAACACAAGATGGTCAACACATGAAACCCTTTCTTGCTGCCATATAATTCACAAAAATTCCATGGCTACCTATTTTTTTGTTCCCTACAAAATCAAGTAAAATTAATTAAGCAATATTTTTATCCATCTGCTAGTAGAATTAGTTAAAGCAAATATAATTCTTGTGGAGTATTATTCAAAACTCAACACTTTATTATTTATGTAGCAGAATATTAATGTAATTAAACAAAGTTCAAATTAGGGTTAAATACCAAATTCAAAATGTATTTGGCTATTTGAATAATCTTGACAATATCACCCACTCCAAAATGAGGAACAAAAAAACAATATTGAGGATGGTAAGGGACAAATGGACTGGTTCCAAGGTTGCAAAAAATTTTACTTTGTAAGTATATTTTTGAAACACAAAATGCATTGCATGATGTACATGTGAGATAGACGTAAGATTTACAGTGGTACATTGGTGCAGAGTAGCCAATGAAAGGTCAGATTCTACAATTTAATAGTAAATGGTAGTATACATTGGGAGATGAATTTCGGTTTATTTTTCCTTACTATCATATTAGTCTAAATTGGTTGTTGACAGCTTGTTCTTCCAGCCAAGATATGGGTATTGTTTGAAGGGTGCTTACAAGAACAAGTGCACAATCAAGCAAAAAACTCAAATATACTGTGTTGAATATTAATGTAAACAATTCTAAAATTGTAAAAAGAATACGGTGTGTATACTTCATCCTTGATCCTTCATCCTGCACATAAAATATGGCTAATATTTTGAATCTCAAGGTACTGAATGACAGTATGTTCACAATACATTTTGAACAGAACTGGAGTTGACATCAACCCTTGCATTTTCAATCACATCAACAGCAAATGATGTCAATGGATGAATGATTATGGAAACATGTGAAATGAATGGCATCCCCTAACTTGTCTGTAGTTGGACTCTGCTTCATACCATTAAGAGACAATCCCATTTTCAGAATTGTGATGGTTGAATAATTTAGTAACACCAAACAATCAACTATAACAAACTAAGCCAAAGGTTCATCTTTCTGAAAATGTAGAATCTTTTTTCTAAATATGCATAGAAAAACTTCCCAGTATAGTTACTTATTTAGAAGAAATACCTTCAAGAATAATAGATAAAAATGGTGCATTCTGGGATTGTATGGGAACTGATTCTGGAATCTAAAAATTGATACATGATATCACTCTCAATTTTTCTGAATTATATCTGACCATTGTGTGCAATATTCCACTATAACTGAAAGGATCTGAAAGAAAAGGTGCAAGAAAATGTAACACTGGAACACAGATATCAAAATAGTCTTTCTCATATCATAGTAACATGTCTTCCATGTGTGTTTTCTTGCAATGACAAAAAGATTTCTGGGCCATAGAAATATCAGTATTGTCTGCAGACTGATCATTGGTATCAATTCAAAACATCATGACATCCCCATGATGAATATGCATTCTGATGTGATGGTAACATTTTTGAATTTTCTTGGTATAGTATCTTAACTTTGAAGGCCTCATAAGCTTATGTGAACATGAATCAGAACACAGCAAAAATTTGGTCATCTACATATACAGTCATGTCACATACCTTCCACATCAGTCCAAAATAGTAATTTTAAGTAGCCTCTGGTATTACCTGTATCAGTTGTGTAATGAAAAATACTCACTAGGGGCTGAATAACAGTTTTTTTGATAAACCTGGCATATACCATAATTTTAAGAAATCTGATCAAATATTATCAGAAATTTTTGATATTCTTCAAGTGCATACAACAAATTAAATTCAAAACATTTGAAAATGTTACAGGAGGCCATATATTGTCTTTTTTATTCCTGGCTTAAATATTGAAGTAAGATCAAAGTTTTGAATTGAATTGATTTATATTATGCTCTGTAATGATATATTAAATAGAAGGTCCTTACCTTGACATTGTTATTTATTGCTTTCAACAAAATTCATAATGTTGGTAGATTGTTTTTGAAATGGATACCATAAGTCAGAGCAATAATTATGCCCTTTTGTAAGATGATGGACAGATTTTGAAATTGCTTGGATAAGTATGTACTTCCATACAAATGCAACCATTGTGGTCTTTGGTAGTTGCAACTAGTATACCACTAATGCAGATATTTGCTTGATCAAGGGCCCTTTTGAACAAGGAAATTATTATGATCTGATGATATTCAGGATGGGACTTGATCATGGTGAACGAGCAACCAATGATTATAGTTACCTTTTTGAGGCATCAAGATCTAGAATTCAGATTCAGGAAAAGCTCATTTGAAAAGGAAAGCTTTGCTCAAGGCATGAGACATATTTGAAAGATTCAAACAGTAAGGAATGTTAAAAAAGATGTACCAGCATCATATTACAGAATATGGAAAATTTTGATCAGTCAAAGATTGCTTTTTCACAGAAGTTGGTGGGGGGGCTTATTACTTTTGAACTAGATTACAAAAATGGATATTTAATTGCAACAGATGTGAATGAAAAATTTTGAAAAGCTTTCACCATGGCATCAATGAAAATTGTTTCTGATAAAAGATTTTCCTGAGATTAATACTGGTATGTGGATTTTAATTAATTATTTAATTAATGCTTCTCAAAAACTTGATCCAAAAATCAACTGTAATGCATCATTACCATTGTATAATTGTTTTGTAGTTGCAACTTTGAATGCATACTGTAGGTATTGTCTTTGACTTTTGTGATGAAGTTGATCAGGTTTCTGACAACAATTGATAATTTTTTATTGTATAGAAAACAATGAAATATGATATTGGATCAAGCACAATCTCAATCAATGAATCCATAATTCATTTGTTGATTTGTGAGCAAATTGGAGCAAAATCATCATACCACGTCATAATTAGTAATCAATTCTTGCAGGCTTTAAGAAGTCTCATGAATGAACATCTATCTCAATTCAATTCGACAAGAGGTATGAGTGTAATAGTAGGTCAAACAGTCAAAAACAGCTCCATTCTCAATTCATCTCTTCCTCAATCCTTCCTGGTTCTACCTATTCATGTTGCAATTGACATAATCACACATCTTATTCCATTCCACATTATCTCTGCTGCAATAGCACCATGTCTTCTCCCCATGCTTGGTGTTTTCAATATTCTCATTTCCACAAAATCACTGTCCATTTAACTCCCTTGCAAGCTTACTGATTTTCATCTTGTCAAATGCTCCTTGCAGACCATGACAGTATCTCCCTTCCACAGAACTTGGTTAGGGTTTGGGTTTGATGAGGGTTACATTTATGCATTGTGATAAAATGATGCATTCCATGGGAATAGCCACTGATTAATCCTTTCTGACTTACCTTGGCTTTCAAAATGCATTGCTACTGGATTGAACATGGTATCACATTTCAAATTGTAACATGAAAATTAAAGAAAGACCAAAAATTGGCCTATGGTTACCAAAATCAGTGAAACAATGGGTTAAATTTTTTGGTCCCTACTGGAAAATGATTATTTTTGATCCCCCTGGACTACTGTCCCTTGCTTGCAAAGGTCATTACCACTGAATTGAACATGATCTCAGAAATTGAAAATGACCCATATTTGACAGTAATATTTGATTTATATTATTTTTGACTGGTCCTTGCTTTCATAAGTCATTGCCACTGAATAGATCATGATCTCAGCGTCTTAACCGCAATATGAAAATTGAAAACAATCCACAATTTTCCAATTTTTCAAAAACTTGTGTTTTGGTATTTGTTTGCAGGTGGATGGTTGGGAATGATTATCATTGTCTATATGAAGGAAGTGTAGGATTCTTTGTTTGAATTTTTTGTCAAAAAATGCTTATTTCTCAGTTTGAGTCTTCTTATTTCTGCCGTCTATAATTATATTTGATCATGCCGGTGATGCTTAGATATTATTTTAGTGATCAGTGTAGTTGACAGTGCAAGCAATAAACATTCCACGGATCAAATATCATTTGTTTGTGATTTGTTAGAACATGAAATTCACAATGATTATCCTCTAAAAGATATGAAATGATCCTTTCAACAGATGGCCTGATTTGCATAATACCCATAAAAATCTACAAAAGAAGTACAAAATCGGATATCATTCCAAGACACTGCAAGTGATATGATGCTTCTGAAAGAAAGAATCTTGAAAAAAGTTATGCAACAACACCGTTTTTCTGAAAAATGTGGACTAAGTGACAAAAACAAAAATAATCTTAGCAGTGTAAGAAATCATCCAACTTATTTTAAGCAAGAAAAATCAAACAACATAATCTTGGAAAACAC
>JACCDI010880669.1_pt1 | contig 10269 bp, 11 predicted proteins | sample 7442791 | NCBI WGS metagenome assembly JACCDI01 (sample SAMN15323434, study PRJNA562643) | freshwater metagenome | isolation source: river surface water | place: USA:Blue River Watershed | collected 2017-08-15
AACAATAAAAAATCCAAAATTTATAAAATATGATAATTTTTGGAATATGTATTATTTAAATGAAAAACTTTTTCATGATTTTTCTTTTCAATTAAAATATTATAATCATAATTGTATTCAAAACAATGAAATTAATTGTTGTAAACAAAATTTTAATTTAATCAATACAGATTTAGAAATTAAAATAAAAGATTTTGAAATGAAAGAATTAACATTTACTTATTTTAATGAAAAGAATAAAGACGATGAATCAATTAATATTGAAAAATATATTTTAGAAAAAAAAAATAAAAACGATCACACATCATCATTAAATCATTTATTAAACAAAGATTATGATATTTTACAAAATTTACATTTATATTCATTTGTTGCACATTTAAATGAGTTTTTGCAACAAAATATACCTGGAAAAAATATTTGGTCAAATATTGAAAAAGAAAAAGGTTATAAATTATATCAACAAATAATATTTTATTTAAATCAATATGAAAAAACAAAATCATTTGCAAAAAAAATATCTAAAATATATATTATAAATGAAAATAATCAATTTATTTTTAAATATAAACAAAATATTCGTTTACAAATGATTCAAGATGAATTATCACAATTACAACTTGAAAATGATCCTCTTCTGAATAAATTAATTATAATACTTAAAGAATTAGATTATTTGTATGATTAATTTTTATAAATTTTTTTTGTTAATATATTAATTAATAATTAATTTAGATTTCATAAAAGTATATGAAAATGAAAAATAATATGGTATTAAAACTCCATATGTATTTAATTGATTAAAATCAATAATTTTATTTGATTTAAAATTTTCTAATATATTCATACTTGAATTTTCAACAATATCAATATTAAAATCACTTAATAAATTATTATTTTCAGGAATAAAAGAATTTATAGTTATTTGACAATTTAAATAAGGTAAGTTTTTAAATGCTAAAGGTGCACTATATACCATCTGATTATTTTCATTTTTATTTAATTCAAAAATAAATTGAATAGATACTAAATTTTTATTTTCTTCAACAAGATTTAATAATCTACATAAATTATTTTGATATTCATAAATATTTTTATTAAATAAAGAATTATTAGTTTTGTAAATATAAAGAACAAATTTATTTGAATATAATACTTTTTGAAAAGTAAAAAATTCTTGTTTTAATAAATTTGATTCATTCGATAAATACTTAATTAACATTTTTTTTGATTCAGATAATTTTGGTAAAAAATCTAATACTTGAACTTTTGTTCTCATTGATTCATATATTTTTTTTAATTCATCATTAGATGTTATTTTTTCATTATTTATATTTGTACTTAAATAATGTTTTAAATAAAAGAAAAAATACATTTCGTTTGTTAATATAAATGTTCCATTCTCAGTAACTGTTAAATAATTTTTAAAATAATCAAAAAATAATACTAAATTATCATAATCATTTAATAATCTACCATATAATGATTTTAAATTTTTTAAATTTATTTTATATTGAAATACTTGTTCAATATAATGTAGTTCAAAAAAATAATTTAATATTTGAACATAATTCGACTCATTAAATTCTAATAATTGATGATTATTCATTTTTTGATTTATTGTTTGAATTTGAATTAAATCACTTGAATAATTCATTTTTATTATATTTTATTTTTTTAATATTTTTTATTTTTTAGATTTAAATTATTTTCATTTTTTTTAATTATTTTACGTCTCTGATAACAATTCTATAAAGATACGTCCAATAATTATGATAAATAAAAAATTGATTTTTATTTTATTTATATTCTTTTTTATATTTTTTTTAGTATAACTATCAATTTACGTTTAAACCTAAAAAAATGAATAACGATAATAACTTTATCAATAATAATATTCCAAATAATATTAATAATCAAAATCAAGATAATATTGTTCATGATATAAATATTATGATAGATAATATTAATAATCATATGAATCTAATGAATAATAATATAAATATTATTATGAATCAAATAAACAATAATAATATTAACCTAAATCGTATTAACGTAAATCATATTATTCAAGGTACTGAACTAATTCGTAATTATATTCAAGAATTCAGAAATGATGATATTGGGAATGAATTAACTTTAAATATAATTAATTGGTTTTCTAACCTTCAATCACCTTCAAATAATGTTGAAAATAGACATTATAGTTTTATTATTATGAATATTGTTCTTTTTAACATTGGAATGAATCGCCATAATAATTTTTGGCCTCAACTTTTTAGAGATTATATTGATAATCTTTACAATATTTATTATTAAACAATTAACTAATTAATTATATAATTTTTATAAACTTTTTGTATTAGATATATTTGATATTTTATATATTTGATAGATATAATGTATCTAAATCAATCGATGATAATAGAGACATTTTATCTGATTTTTTATTCAATAGCATTGTAAATTCTAATATTTTTAATCCTTTAAATTCTTTTATATCTTTATGAATATTCGGTATTTCAAATAAGATTTTATGAATGGTATTTGGAAAATTATCATTTATTTTACAAATTAAATAATATTCTTTTTTTTTATGATTCATATATTTTGGTCGAATTGTTATTTTTACATCTATATCTTTGTCTTTATATATATTTTTAAGTGTTGTAAAATTAAAAAATGTTTTTTCTTCTAATACATTATTTATATCAGGTATATTCATGATATTATTTATTTATATTATAATATTATTATATTTTTTTTATAAATATAATTTTCATTTTTTATTTATATTATATAAAAAATATATAACGTAAATAATAATTTAAAAAATGATTTATTTTATTTTAAAATATTATTAACCTAATATTTAATAAAAAAGAATATAATATTCTAATTTAAAAATGAATATTGAACTAAATCATAATGATTATGATAATTTTCATTTAGCAGAATTAAAAGAAAATGAAAATTCATCATTAAATATAAATAGTGAAAATATTGAAAAAGTTATAGATGACATTGTTCTTGATACAAATAAAAAATTTAAATCAAATGAAAATAAATTTATGAATATAACTCTTTATTCAATTCAACAAAATACAAAAAATATAGATAATCAAATGGATTTAGAAAATATCCAATTTTCTATTATTGTTAAATTAGAAGATATTTTAGTTAATTGTAATTTTAATTCAAATATAACAGATAATTTTATTGAAGTTCATTATATTTTTAATATTATTCATATTTTAAATAATCAAATATTTAATCCTATTGAAAATAATATTTATTCTTTTCAACATAATTTTTATTTAAACGATAAAAATATTAATATATTTGATTTTATTTTTGAAAATGATATTGCTATATTTATTGATAATAATCTTAATAATATTAATATTAATAATAATAAATTTTTATCTATTGAAAAACTACAATCATCTAATAATATAAATGAATCATGTAATATTTTAAATGAACTACCTAATAACCCAGATGAAACAATTAATATTTTATATTTCCATATAGAAAAATTACCAGATGATTTTGAGTTATCAAAAATAGAAAGAGATAATATTGAAAATATAGATTCTATATATTTTGCATTATATAAAATTCAAAATATGCAACTTTTTAATAAAATAAACTTTTTTATATCTATTATTTATCAATTCAAAAATGATGATTTTTTTAAGTACTTATTTTTTAATAAATTTAATTATATTTTTAAATTTGAGATTGTAAATACAAAATTAATTGAATTTAAAGAAAATTGTTTAATTGAAGGTGAAAAAATAAATGAGATATTGAATGATTTAAAATTGATATTAGATGAAAATATAGATAACAAAATTTTGATAAATTATATTAATTTTTATTTAAATTTATTTTTTGATGAATAATTTTGACTTAAAAAAAATTCATTATATTTATAATATAAAAATATAAAATGAAATATATTATACATTTAATAACAGATGATTATAATTTAATCACTACAATCTATAGTGCGTTTAAAAATTATTTTCCTCAACATGATTTTGACATAAGAAAATATACAAATAAAAATGAAATTAATAAACAACTTTTTGAAGAAGAAGTAGAACATAAAGCATTTACTAATCTAAAAGAAGTATTAGAAATGGATAAATCTGTTATGGAAGATAAAAAAGATATAGTATTAGGAATTGGAGAAGGTATAAAAAAAGATAATTATGAAGATGATGAAGGAGTATATTTTTATGGTATAATTCATTTATTATTTTATTATAATAATTTTATGTATTCAAATGAATCAGAAAAAATTTATATAAAACAAGAATTAAATCATTTAGTAAATGAATCACAAAGTGATGTAAATAGAATCAATTTAGGTAAATTAATTAAAGAAAATGTTGATGAAAAAGAATTTAAATTAGAATTAGATTTAGAAAATAATTGGTATATAATAATGGATCCTCGTAAAAATAAATATATATTAATTGAAAAAATGTTAACTGAATTATTTGATAATATAAAATTAGAAGAATAATAAAAAAATAATTTTTTTTATAAATAAATTATTTATAAAGTTCGATAAATAAAAAATGAATATAAATATAAATTAAGAGAAAATAAAAAATATGATTTTTACATATAAACTAGGTTTTTATAGTTCTTTTGATAAAAATAATCAAAAGTGGAATTCAATTGATAACAAAGAAGATGAAAATATGAAAAAATTAAATGAAAAATACAAAGATTATTTATCAGGTTCTGGTCTTTTACCAAATGCATTTTTTCATAATTTTGTTTTAATTGATATTTTAGATGTTCAAACTATTCAAATATCACATCGTTTAAACAAAAATTTACCATCTCTTTCTAAATTTATTTCAAGAGTTAAAAAATTTGATAAATCTTTAAATGATGAAGATATACAAAATTATTGGAAAGAAATGAAAGAATTATTAGAAATATTTTCAAATGACACTGATAATATATGGTGTTTAATTTATAAATATGAATAAATAAATTAATAAAAAAATGATTTTAATTTTATTAAGTATTATTAGATAATAAATAAAATAATATGTTTGAAAATAAAAAGTTAAAAACAAATATTCAATCTAAAATAAAATCTAAACCAAAACCAAAAAAAATTAAATCTAAACAAAACAAACAAAATATAAGTAAAATGAAAATAATAACAAAAAATGTTAGTGAACCATGGTTTTCTTTAATTAAATTAGGTATTAAATCTGTTGAAGGACGCTTAAATAAAGGTGATTTTAAAGATTTACGTATTGATGATATTATTATATGGACAAATGATGACTTAGGATTTTATCGAGAATTCAAAACAAAAATTATTCATAAAAAAAATTATGATACATTTGAAGACTATTTATTAAACGAAGGTTTAGATAAGTGTTTACCTGGTATTGAAAATATTGAAGATGGATTAAAAGTATATTTTAAATATTATACAAAACAACAAGAAAAAGAATTTGGTATTTTGGTATTAGAATTACAAAAAATTAATAATTAAAAATATAAAAATTTTATAAACGTAAATAAAAATAAAAAAAATGAATATTTATCTTTTTAATCATCTATAATATTTAATATTATAAATAAAATATATTAATATGAACGTACTTAATAATACAGAAAATATACCTGCAACAAACAACGGATATTTTTATCCCGGAATAGGATATATATCTAATTTTCAAGATCCTAGATATCCAAATTATTTACAACAAAATATTCAATACAATCATTTTCATAATAGTTATTATTATCAACAACCTCAACAATTTGTTCAAAATACTCAACAAATAACAACCTTTATGGCTCCCCATCTGGGAACAGAAGGTAGCAAGGAGTCGACATCTTTCTTGGGAAGTTCTAATGAACTTCCAGAAAGACGAAAGTTTTTCGAAGAAAAATTTGAATCAACACCACGAGTACAATTTAAAGAAAATAATCAAACTATTCAATATCAAAAAAATGAACAAATAATTAATAAAGAAGAAGTCAAACAAATTGAAAAATATTCATCTAATGTTCAACCCAAAAGAATTTTGAAAAAAATAGTTGAAAAAGACAATGAAGATTATAGTTTTTTAATTAATAATCCCGCATTACCAATTCCTATTAAAAAGAATGAATTAATTGAAAATACAATAAATTATGTTCATACACCAATGGTATTTGAATTTGATAAAAAAACATTATCATATTTTACAGATATTGAAAAAAAAGAACAAAATGAAATGACAAATACTTTACAAATGTTATTTAATAAAATAAATTTAACATTTTTAAATATTTTTAATACTATACCCAATTCTTATATTTCTTTTTTTCATGGTAAAATTTTAGAATTATTTTTAAAAAATATGAATGAATTAAAAATTAATAAAAAATTTTTTGATTCAAAAGAAGAAAAAACATCTCAACAATCATCTGTTATTTTTAAAATTATAGATAATGATTTTTTTATTTGTTTTAATGTTGTTTTTATTGAAAATAAACTTGTATTTAGAATATTTGAATCGAATAATGAAAATATTGAAGTTATTTTTGATTTGGGTACAAATTCAATTTTTGATATTGATGCATTATTTGCTATTATTGGTTTTAGAATTTGTATTTGGACTGAAAATGCTATAAAAGTTTTAAATAAAAAAACAAAATAAATATTTAATTTTTTATATTAATAATTTATAAATTTTATAAAATTAAATTATTGAATTCTTTCAATAATTAAATTATTATTTGTATCAATATCAATTAATATTTTAAAAGGAATCAAAAAAAATAAAAAATAATTATATAACATCTTTAAACCTATTATATCACAAAATACTTTTTGAATATCATTTTCTGTAAAATTTAAAATATTACAATGTTGTAAAAACATATCATTGTATTCTTTTAAAATATGTGTATGAAAATGATTAAATCTTTCTGAAAATTTAATTTTTTCATTTTGTTCTAAATCAAAATATTTTTTAAATTCATTAATATTTTTTATTATATATTCTTTATTCATAATATCTTTTATTATGTTAAAATATAATTCTTTTTTACCATATATCATCGAATTAAAATATAATAAAGAATTTGGAAAGAAAATATTCCCATTTTTAAAACAAATATATTTTTGTGTTCTTTCCGAATATATAATATTAATTGTATTTAATTTTTCTATATTATCTTCCATTATTTTTTTAAATAATACATTATTAAAATAACATCTTGTATTATTCAATGAAAATGGAAAAGTAAATTTACCTCCTATTTTTAATACTTTAATAAAAGTATTTATTATTTTAGTATTATTAAAAAAATACCATGTATTTTGTTGAATATCAATTTTTTCAATTTTATTTATTAATTTTTCTTCTAAAAAATTAAGTGTTTGATTATCATTTAGATCACAAATTTGCATTTGGTAGTCTCTTGTATTATTTAAATCATCTTTAAATTTAGATAAATATTCTAAATTTATAGGATAATAATCTATATTGATAGGATTACAAATAAATGCATTATATTCAATATGTAAATTTTCAGCTTCTATTTCATTTATCATTTTATTATCAATATTTCTCATACCATCTCCTACACCAATAATTAATTTTATATTATCTCTTTCATAAAATAACGAATTCATGAAAATTTATTTTTTATTATTTATTATTTATTATTTATTTTAATTTAAGATAAATTATTTTAAACTAAATTAGTATCATATATTATTCATTTTTATATTTTTTACGTTTATAATATTTTTTCTCTTTATATTATAATAATAAAAGATATAAATGAAAAATATTTATAAAATAGAAGAAGAACTAGTTGATATCTTAAATTTTATACATCTTGATTCATCTATAAATTCAAATTCAAAAAATATTATTCATAATAAATTAAAAAAAGTAATATTTGATATTAAAGTACTTAAAGAAATTTTAGATGAAAACGAATGTTTTTCATCATCATCTTATAAACATAAAATATCTTTATCTAAAATAAATAATAAAAATTATGTAAATATATCACAAAATAATGATAAAATTATAAATGAATTATTTGAAATAAATAATGATAATTTAATACCTATAATAAATAATGATAAATTAAATGATTTAGAAGAAGAAGAAAATATTGAACGTATACATTTAATACCTAAAAATAGTTCAAATCAGTCTTTATTAAGTTTAGATTTAAATAAATGAAAAAAAAAATGATTATTTTTATTTTTTATCTTATTCATCTAAATTATTTTTTATAAATTATTAAAAATTAGTTTAATTAACGATTATATTGAATACAGAAAAAATCAAGATACTATTTACGTTCTTGAGTTAAATGAAGACTTGTTAAAATCGTCTTTCTATAATCTTCAAATAAATGAAGAATATATTAAAGAAGAATTATCAAAAAATTTATTTATATATATTAATAATTATTATGATATAAATAATAAAAAAAGATTATATGTTTATACAAATGAATTTAAATTCATATTTCAATGGTTTATGAATAAATTTTATGAAGAAAAACAAAAAATAGAAAAATATTATAGTGATTTTTATTGCTATATTTATCTTAATATTGAAGATTTAGAAAAAAGAGAATTATATTTAAATTATATTGATTCATTTGATTGTGATAAAACAATTGATTATAGAGAATATATTTATTCTTTTTTTGTGTCAATGTATAATTTAATGAGATTTGAATTAGATGTACTAAAATATTCACTAAAATTTAATGAATTATTTAAATTATTAAAATCCGGAAAAATTAAAATAAAAATGATACCTGATTATCATGAAGAATATAATAAAATTAAAGAAATCGAAAATAATTTTAATTCTGATTCTCATAACGAACAAATGGATGAAGATGAAGAAATAAGTAATCTATCAAAAAAAATATTTAATAACCTTAATTTAACATTTTATGATATTATATGTTTTTATTCAGATAATGGTCTTTCTAATCATGTTCAATTATATGGTTTTTGGATTCTACTTCGTTATTTTAACGAAATATCTGATTTAAATAATACTCATTTTCCTATAAAACCTAAAGATGATTTAAAAAACTATAATGATGAATATTTATCATTATTATTAGCAATGGATAATTTTACTTTAAATGAAAATGTAGATGACAACGATATATCATATTCATTTATATCTTATTATATATCTTTTAGGCAATTTTATGATTTTGAAACAGAACATGTATTAGATGAAGAAGCAAGTCAATTTATTAAAAATTTATTTGAACCAGAAATTCAATTATTTGAAAAAAGATTAGTTGAAAAAAACATACATTTAATACCTTTAACAAATAATTTTGATTTAGAAGATTATATTTACTTTTTAAGGGATCTTTTATATTTAAAGTCAAAAGAATTAAAAATTTTATATTTTAAAAATCTTCATTCATATGAATTAACTAATATTATGAAAATGAATTATCTAAATATTTTTATTCGTTGTATAAATGATGGAAAATATTTTACTATTAAAAATCATGAAAATGGTACTATCGAATATTATTATTATGATAAACCAAATAGAGAAAAAACAGTTATTGAATTAAATGATTGGATTTTAAAAATTAAAAATGAATTTTTTACTATTGATTCTTTTATTGAAAATTATGCAAAAGAAATAATGTTAAATTTTTTAAATCATTTATATGAAAATATTAGATCAAATACTCATACTGTCGGAGAATGTAGTATTTGTATTAACGATACTATTGAAAATGAAAAAAATATGTTTTGTACAGTTTGTAGACATGTTTATCATTATCAATGTATAAATGAATGGTTTAATGAACAACATTCTAAAAATATTAAAATAAAATCATGTCCTCTTTGTCGTAATAATATGTATTCTACTATGTTTACTAATTATGAACTATATCATACAATTTATCAATTATTATTATCTAATTAAAATTTATTTAATTTTAATTTTTATTTATAAAAAATAAAAAATATTATTTTCAGGATTTTTGCGCATATTTATAAATATGAATAACAATATGTTAATCACAAAATAACATATTTTATTTTATCGCGCTTTATTTTATTCTGAAAAATGTATTGTTTTCAGAACATCAATTTATCTTTTTTAATTTTATCATAATTATTTAATTATATTTATATTTTATAAAAATTATTTATTGTAAAAAATTATAATAACAATTTAATACTTTATTAATTATTTTATAATAAATATTTAT
>JACCDI011098755.1_pt1 | contig 10269 bp, 15 predicted proteins | sample 7442791 | NCBI WGS metagenome assembly JACCDI01 (sample SAMN15323434, study PRJNA562643) | freshwater metagenome | isolation source: river surface water | place: USA:Blue River Watershed | collected 2017-08-15
TTGTTATTCCAAATAAATAAATATAATATAACATATTTTTAATAAAACAACTATCTCCTATATAAATACTTAACTCTATCTTTAATTTGCTATTATCTGCCATATTAATTTTATCAAATGGTATTAAATTATTTTTATTTTGCAATATATATTTTTTATCAACTATATAAAATTTATAATTTTCTATGCTGTTATAATTAGGCATTTTATTATTTGAATACTCAAATGAAACTGAAAAAATATCAAAAAATATATTTAATATTTCATACAAAACAAAAGAACAAGAATATATAATAATTCCTACTTTATTATAATAAAATAAAGCAATTAATCCGCCAGCATAACCAGCAATATCCCATAAATAAGGAGGACATCTTCTATTTAAAATATGGTGTAATTCCATATTATTATAAACAATACAAGTAGTCATTTTTATTATTTATAAAATAAAATTTAAGTTGTTTATTTATATAATAACAAAGCAAAATAGTTATTACATAAAAATTACAATATTATATAACATTTAAAGAAATACACATAAATATAAATAGATTTTACTGCATAAATTATAAAAATAAAAAGGTCAAAAATGTCCAAAACTATTCGGGTAGTTTTCCCGAGACGGTCGGGTAATTACCCGACCTCGGTTCCATTTTTAGGGCCATTTTTAAGGTAGTTTTTATTGTTACCATTTATGGTGTTAAAATTTTAAAAGTTAAAAAGTATATAAAAAAATAAATTCTGAAAACATTTAAGGTAGGTCTAAAAAATTGGACAAGCAGTAGGAATGTCCAAAATTCTTTGATGAACCAAAGTTTTCCCAAAAAAATGAGTTATGATTGATATGGTAACAATTGAAGAATCATTTTTTTAGGTTGACTGCATAAAGTTCCATCGAGTATAGATAGACGTAACAGTCACGTCTATCGAATTTTTAGTAACGTTAATTCTATTACTATTTTATCATAATAAAATTATAATAAAACATATTTTTTGTTACGATAAAAAAATGTCCAATAGTAACGTCTATTATGTCCAAAACCAAAAAAAACTGGTTCGGTTCCAAAATATTGGGGTCGGGTAATTACCCGAATGTCTCAGGAAAAATACCCGAACCACTTCGGGTAAAAAATATAAGTAGTAACTTTAGTTTAAACGTATTAGTAACTAGTATTTATATATTATTAATAGTATATAAATAAATAATTTTATTATTATTAATAATATTTATAATATGGAAGAAAAAAAACATGAAGAAAAAACACCTATATTTGTGTGTGAAGTATGTGATGTAAAATGTTATTGGAAATCAGAAGTTAAAAAACATCTAGAAACATTAAGACATAAAAAAAGAGAATTATCTACAAAAGTTAATCAATTGGAATGTGAATGCGGAAAAAAATATAAACATAGGTCTAATTTATCATTTCATAGAAAAACATGTGAAGTATATAACGATATTATAAAAAAATTAAATAGTATTGAAAACAAAACTGAATCAGAAGAAATTATTGATTATGATGAATGTAAAAATAATACAAATGAAATAAAAAATTTTATATTAAATGAGTTTGGAAATATAAAAGAACAAATTACTTTTCATATGAAAGACCAATTAAATTCACAATTTGACGAAAAACTTATTTCTCATATTGATGATAAAATTAATTCTTCTATGAATGAAATTAAAAATCTTATCATAAATAATACTTCCCAAAATATAACTATAAATAATCAGCAAAACAATTTTAATTTAACTGTATTTTTAAATGAACAATGCAAAGATGCATTGAATATGTCTGAATTTATAGACACTCTTGATATTAATCCACATACTCTTGAATATACTGGAGAGCATGGTTATACTGAAGGAATAACAAAAATCCTTGTAGATGGATTAAAAGGACTTGATGTATGCAAACGTCCAATACATTGTACCGATTTAAAACGTGAAATATTATATATAAAAGAAAATAATGCATGGGAAAAACATGACGAAAACAAAGATATTTTATTTAAAACAATAAATATAGTTGCAGAAAAAAATAAAAATCAAATAGATGATTGGAGAATAACACATCCCAATTATGAGTCTTCAGAATGTGATAAAAAATTCATGTTATACTTAAGTATTATGAATCAATCTTTAGGGAGTAATTTACAATCCAGAAAAATTATCTCAAACATATCGAGATACACATTAATCAATAAATCCAAATATTGCGTGAAAAAGATATAATTAATATTTATTTTGCAAAAAAAATCCAAAATAAATATATTTATAATATATATTATATATTAATATGCCTCCTAAGAAAGCTACTTCATCCGCTGGTTGCGATACTGCTTATTGCGTCAAATGCAAAAAGAAGCAATCAATGACAGGTTGCACAAAAACTACCTCATCAAATGGTAGAAATATGATTAAGGGAACATGCAAAACATGTGGAACCAAAATGAATAAATTTGTTAAATAAATGCATCACAATTTATATATTTTATTTTTAATAAAACATATAAAAACTATTCAATATTCTATTACATACTAGATAAAATGGATTTCGTAAATCGCAAAGAAAATGAAGAACATCAATATATGCAACTTATTCGAGATATTATGGAAAAAGGCTCGGTAGAAACTGGAAGAAATGGCGATACAAAATCTTTATTCGGATATTCAATGCGATTCTCACTAGAAAATGGAAGAATACCAATTTTAACTTCCAAGAAAATGGCATGGAAAACATGTTTTAAAGAATTAATGTGGTTTTTAGGTGGGAAAACAGACAATAAAATATTAAAATCACAAGGTGTTCATATATGGGATGCAAATGGATCCAGAGAATTTTTGGATTCCAGAGGTCTACATGAATATGAAGAAGACGAATTAGGACCAGTTTATGGACATCAATGGAGAAGTTTTAATAAACCATATATTTCAAAATTAAACAGAGAAGAATATAGTGAAGAAAAAATGGAACTTTTGAAAAAATATGACCCGATTGAACATGAAAAAATTGCAAATACATTAAATGAAAAAGGCGTAGACCAAATACAACAAATAATTGATGCATTAAGAGACCCAAAAGAACGAACTAGTCGCCGACTTATTCTCACTGCATGGAATCCCTGTCAATTAAATCAAATGGCTCTTCCGCCCTGTCATATATTATGCCAATTCAATGTTAGAGAAGGCAAATATTTGTCATGTGCACTATATCAGAGAAGTGGAGATGTGGGGTTAGGAGTACCATTTAATATTGCGTCATATTCATTTTTAACACATATTATGGCGAAACATTGTGGACTTATTGCAGATGAATTTGTCTATTTTTTGGGAAATGCTCACATATATATGAATCATATGACAGCACTGAAAGAACAATTATGTAATAAAATACATCCTTTTCCAGAAATAGAAATTATAAATACTCATGAAAATATCGAGGATTATACGATAGAAGATATTCACTGGAAAACTCCATATATTTTTTCGGCAAAAGTTTCAATGGATATGGTTGCATAAAAATAAAAATAAAAAGAAAATAAAAATGAAAAAAATGAAAAAAAAATGAAAAACAACCAAAATAAATATTTATGCGTTATAGTTATTTAGAAAAATGACAATATAATATTATATAATAATTTTGATAAATGAGTCAATCTTTAGCATCTGCCAAAAAGAGAAGAGCTGGTATTCAGCCAAATGATCCTGTGATGAATAGTAAACAAATGTCTCAGCCTGGACCTTCCCAACCTTCTCATAGTGGATTAACTTTACCACAAGTAATTCAAGTGGTTGACAAACGTTTAATTGTTTTAGAGACATTTATGAAGGAAACGAAATCTCAACCTAAGGTGACTTTTTCTGATATGCAACCCCAACCCTCTCAACAACCACAAACCCAACAATTAATGCCTTCTGAATTGCAGGAAATTATTGAGGAATTTGACAAGAGATATGATATGTTAGCTGAAGAAATCGCAAATATTAAGGATATTGTATTGAATTTACAATCATATACTATGGGAGTGAATCGTATGCTTTTAGAAGATAGAGGAATTACTGGCGAAGAAACGGCTGATAAGAAAATCGAGGATAATGTTAGTATGTCATTAACAGGTCTTACTTTGGAATCATTAGGAAGTATCTAGATATATAAAAAAGCCTTTCATAAAACAAAATATAATATCGTAAAAAATATATAAAAAATTATCAACTATAAAATATAATACATAAAATATATTTTATAGAATAAAATGCAAAATCAAGAAATACAAGAAGATATTCTTAATCAAATAAATACATTTAGAGAAGATTATTATAACAAAAGTTCTAAAAATATATTCTTCAAAAAATCGCAAAAAATGGATTGCGCGATGCATATCTCAAATAATTTCAGTTTAGAAGACCTAATAAAACGATCATGTTATTTTACACAGGATAATGCCGTATTTTTTGATTATACAATATTTAAATTATTTGCAAATGATAGAAACTATGAATCTATAATTAATTATGTAATACAATTATTTGATTATTGTATTCAACAAACAGGAGAATTAAAAGTTTATATTAATTTGGATGGATTAACAGTTTCAGGTGTTGAAAGATATAAATCAATAATTATGATGTTTTTCAATAAATGTGAAGATGACAAACGAATTATTTATGCAAATACACTTACACATTGGAAAATTTTGAATACTCCATCAATGATAGATATGATAAAAAATATTGTAAAACCATTAGTTCCACAATATATAATGAATAAGGTTATTTTGATATCAAAGAAGGATTCAGTAGAATATATGCAACAAATTGGGTATATTTCATAAAATAAAATAAAATAAGGCTATCCACTTCTTTTTTCATATTATGTTCCATAAAAATGATGGAAAATAATTGTGTTATTTGTTCCGAGTTCAAAATCCATGCGACATGAACAGATTTTTTGATTTTGAGTAATCATAGAATTTACTTTTTGCATTGTTTCATTTCGCAATTTATCGTAGATAGTGTTATCAAACCCTTTACTTCCAAAAATATTTGCAACATTTGTTCCGAATCCACGTATAATATTTATACCAGCAGATTCAGAAAAATGAACTAAACCTATTTGTTTGTAATTAGGATCCGTATTTGGATCAGTTGAAATTCTGGTTGTGGGGAAAATAGTGAGACTTTTTGTGGCGGTATTTAATCCACCACGTCGCTTTTGAGTTTTATTATTTTTCATTTTATATATTATATTAATAAAAAATATTATATTATAATATAATATGATATCTTATTTTATTTGGATTATTGTAGGAATTATTATTATTTTAGTAAATCTCGTGCGTTTATTCTCAATAAAAAATAAAACAAAATATACTTGGTTGGAAATTTCCGCATTTTCATTTGGATTATTTTTCATAATTTCAAAGTTTTATTCGGATCCAAAACGTTCTGATGAAAATTATGCATTGAAAAGCATAATAAAAATAGCATCTAGATAAAAATAATAATAAAATAAAATCAACATAAAGATATCTATTTATTAATATTAATAAATATCTTCTCTAATACAAATACAAAAAATGAATATAATTATCAATAATCCATTTCACGCTGAAATTTTCACTATTCTTTTTCAACATATGAAAGCATTTACTGAACATGTAAATGTGATGTTTGAAAGTGAACGTATGTATATTCAGGCTCTCGATAATGCCAGAATTTCAATTTTCGAAGTAGTTTTTCCCGCAAACTGGTTTGAAGAATATACTCATACTGAAAACACCACAATTGGAGTAAATTCCAATATATTATATAAGATTTTAAGTGCCCGTGAAAAAACTCAGCAAATTTCTCTAGTATACGACAATGAAAAAAGTGATAAATTGGCAATACATTTTACGAGTGAATCCAAAACGGAATTTGATAAACATTTTGAGATGAGTTTAATGGATATAGATTCAGAGATAATGGATATTCCCGATATGGAATATGAAGCCGAATTTACTTTGGGATCATCAAATTTTGCAAATATAATAAATCAATTGAGAATGTTCGGAGATACATTGGATATAGATTGCTCAGAAGAAAAAATCATACTTTGTTCACACAGTCAAGAACAAGGAAAAATGTTCGTAGAAATAGACATAGATGATCTATCATCATTTGCGATTATAGAAAATGAAAAAATCAATTTAGCATATAGTTTGGCACAGATGCATAATATTTGTTTATATAATAAAGTAGCGAAAGAAGTGGAAATTAAAATTAAGAGAGATAGTCCACTTAAAATTGTTTATAATTTTCAGGATAATGAAGAGGCGAAGTTTATTTTTTATTTGGCACCAAAGATGAATGATGATGATGAATAGTCTTTATATTATATATTACCAATAGATATGGATACAGGTTTACTACTAGGAACAGTCCTATTAATTCTTCTCTGAATAACTTTCGGAAAATATTGTTTTGATTCATAAATATACTTATAATCAGTATCATAAGTATATTTTCTTCTTTTTCTCATTTCTTTTTGGATACGACGATTTTCTTCTTCTTTTATTTCATTAAATTCATTAACCATAATACACATTGAAAAACAAAACATAGAAATCATAATACAAAGAACAAATTGAAATATATGTTGACTTGTATATTCAAAACAAAGAGTAGTAGAGTAATCAGAATTGTGACGTAAATACATTTTATAGAAATAGCAAATTAATTTTATATCAAAATTCATATCATAGATTCAAATACTTTTTATTTTCAATTTTCTGAAATTTTATCTTTTGAATTGTATTTTGACATAATTAGTAACATACAATCTAAAATATTATATAAGTCATCAACTGAATTATAACCATAAAATTTACACACAGGTTCATCTAATTCATTATTGTATAATTTTAATTTATCTATTTCAACATTCATTGTCAATGTAAAAATAATATCATTAAGATCATTTAAAAAATAAATATACATTACCTCTTCTGCATCTTTAATATATTCATAATAATATTTGTAAGAATAATATTGTGTTTTTTCTTGTGTAAAATTTTCAAATATAATTGGAGATTTTATCATTCCACAAATTGTTGTTTTTTTATTTATTATTTTTATTTCCGTAAAATTTTTAGAATTTAAATAATTTGTAAAAGTTTGAATAAGTAAATCTGATTTATATGGATAGAACATTTTAATTTACGTATTAATAATATTTTATATTATTTTTTCGTAAATAATATATTTTTAATTTATCAACATAAACATATTATAATATATTATTTCAACCAAAAAATGGATAATTCTTTTATAACTTTCATAGTTTTCGGTATTATTTTATTTTTATATATTCATATTGTTGACCAATATAAACGTAGTGAAGATTTAGAGATTTATGAAATGGACTATAACAATGAGAAACAACTTCAAGAGGTTTGCAATGTAAAACAGCCAACTGTTTTTGAATTTCAAACAAATTTCCCCCTTTTCTTTGAGAAGATTATTCCAGAAACTTTGGATTCAGTATATAATTCAGATGTAAAATTAAAAGATACAAATGATTATTACACGGAAGAAGCTTCCGAGCCCAAATCATCAGTAGATTATATTGTACTTCCTTTTCAAAGTGCCAGAAAATTAATGGAAACAGATTCATCTTCTCATTTCTTTATTGAAAATAATAATGAATTTGTTGAAGAATCTGATTATTATAAATTATTTAGACATATAGACCATTATTTTAAACCTCATTTAACATTACAAACCAAATATGATTTTTGCATGGGTTCTAAAAATTCAATTACACCACTTAGATATCACACAAATTATCGACAATTTTATATTGTTGCCTCAGGAAAAATTCATGTAAAATTAACACCTTGGCGAAGTCATAAATATTTGTATCCAATCAAGGATTTTGAAAATTACGAGTTTCGTTCGCCAGTAAACGTGTGGAAACCTCAGCATAAATTTGCATCTGAAATGGAGAAGATTAAATTTTTGGAATTTGATGTTACAGCTGGAAATACATTATATATTCCCCCATATTGGTGGTATAGTATAAAATATTCAAACGAACCTGATACAATATTGTGTGGATTTACATATAATACAATTATGAATGTTGTTGCAAACGTGCCAAATTGGACATTATATTTCATTCAACAGCAAAATACTAAGAAAAAGGTTGCAAAAACTCTTGAATTACACCAAGAAAAATTATCCAGGGAAGACTTCGATGAAACAAGAGAAGAATCTTCTCCCAATGATGAGAAAGAAATTGCGAAATCTTCTCCAGTTTCAATAGAAAATGTTCTGTAGTTTCTGTTATTTTTATTTCCATATACATGTGTATACATTTTTTTGTTTTCTTTATAAAAAACATAAAAAATATGTTTTTTTATAAAAAATTGAAATGCCTTTTTAATATTAATTCTAATTTCCCCCCAAATTACTATTATAATATTTACCTCCCCCCTTTTTACTATCTTAAATAATTAATTACTACTACTACTACTTTCTTCTATAACAAAGTGTCTGAAATTAAGCAAATCAAAGTTCTTTTACTTGGAAATACTCAAGTTGGAAAAACTTCTTATCTTAACAGATTATTAAATATTAAATTTACCGATAAATATATCCCTACTATGGGATTTAATATAAATATATTAAAATGTAAAATTAACGAAAATAAAATAAAATTTGATTTTGTAGAAATATCTGGAAATCCCGATTACATTGGAATTAAAGATGGGCATTTAATTGGTGTAAATAGTGTTATTTATATTGTAGATAATAATATTTCTAGTATAAAAAATATAAAAACAGAATTAGAAGAAATTCGCAATAAATGCGGAAATATTCCTATTGTAATTGTTGTAAATAAATGCGAAATGCCCGAAACCTCAAATATATGTGAAAAAATAGCAGAACTTAATTTAGATTTGCCTATTATTAAATGCTCTTGCAAAAATAAAATAAATATTAAAGTGCCTTTAAATCTTATTTACGAAAAAATATATTAAAAAAATAAAAACATTATAAATCTAAAAAAAACAAACATAAAAAACAATTAACTATTATATTATAAAAATCATAAAAAATAAAAACATTATAAATCTAAAATAAAACAAACATAAAGAAACAATTAACTATTATATTATAAAAATCATAAAAAATAAAAAATGTCAAAAAAAATAGAAAAAGTTTTTTTTATTAATCTTGATAAAAGAACTGATCGTAGAGAAGAAATAGAGAATGAACTTAAAAAAATGGATATTGTTGCGGAAAGATATCCAGCAATATATACGCCAGAATCTGGAATAGTTGGTTGTGGATATTCTCATTTAAATGTTCTCAAAATGGCAAAAGAACAAAATGTAAAAAATGTTCTCATTCTTGAAGATGATTTTGAATTTATTATTTCAAAAGAAGAATTTGAAGAAGAATTGGAACATTTTTTTAATACGATTCCAGACTATGATGTTTGTATGTTGGGATATATTGTTCAACAATCAGAAGAAGTTAATAATAATCCAAAAATTAGACGATTATTAAATGCACAAACTGCATCAGGATATATTGTTAATGGAAATTATTTGGATACACTTATTGAGTTATATTCGTGGGCTATTCCCGCATTAGAAAGAACAAATGAACATTGGAATTATGCAAATGATCATGTATGGAAACAATTACAACCAAATGGTAAATGGTATTATTTTGTAAATCGTATAGGAAAACAGAGAAGAAGTTATAGCGATAATAAGATGTGTTTTGTGGAGAATAATGATATTACCTAAAAATAGTAAAAATAGAAAAAATAGAAAAAATATAAAAAATAAAAAATCTTCTCAACATACAATATATATTTCGCGAAAATACGATGAAATTGCCTTTACACATAATTATTCCTGGAATAGTTCTTTTAGTTTTAGACGCAATTTATATTTCTTTTATAAAACATTCATTTGAAATGCAAATAATTTCTATTCAAAAAGTCGCAATGAAAATGCGTTTACTTGGAGCAATAATGTGTTATGCCCTCCTAATATTTGGATTACATTATTTTATTTTGAAGCCTGGTCGTAGTGTTATTGATGCAATGTTATTTGGTTTAGTAATATATGGAGTATATGAAGCAACAAATTATGCAACATTGAAAAATTGGCAAATGAAATTTTTAATTATAGATACATTATGGGGAGGAGTTTTAATGGGATTAACTACCTATATAACTAGAAGTATAATGTCAAAAATATAAA
>JACCDI012025776.1_pt1 | contig 10269 bp, 10 predicted proteins | sample 7442791 | NCBI WGS metagenome assembly JACCDI01 (sample SAMN15323434, study PRJNA562643) | freshwater metagenome | isolation source: river surface water | place: USA:Blue River Watershed | collected 2017-08-15
GCTCAGGCTCAGGCTCAGGCTCAGGCTCAGGCTCAGGCTCAGGCTCAGGCTCAGGCTCAGGCTCAGGCTCAGGCTCCATTGAACACCGCCAATCTAACTGAAGAGAAGATTTTGGGCGTGACTGGGACTGAGCCGAAAGTAGGGCTCAAAAAGTGAGGAAAACCAAAGCCAGCAAAGAAGAAAGTAATCCTGCAACAGCATCTCATCAATGCCATTTATGCTCTCGTCAGCACAGTGCCTATAATATGAAATGAGTCCATGATGCAGTTGTATATCACTGCAAAATGGGTTCTTCTCACACCCAAACCAACTCTAATACCAAATCCTGATAATCCTGACAGCATCTTTGGAACTCCTCCTCCTCAGCCAACATCCATATCATCAAAAATCTCAACTTCCATGATGTGTTAAATGGCTGGCAAGCTTAAGTCTTAATTGGACATGTAATTACCACATCTTCCAATACCTGTTTCTAGCAAGAAGGGACAAGCAATTTGCTGGTTACATTGCAGGGCATATGTAAATAGGATGGTGAACAGAGCAATACAACTCGTCTGGGGAGCTGATGAAATTTTATGGCTTATCAGTCATGAAATATCAATTGTCAACCTCTGCCTCCACTGCATTTAACTGTTCCATAAAAACAAGAAATGCATCATGCGTATTATCAATGATACTTGAAATATAATGTTTTATTTTTTAATATTTGATAACCATATTTGTTGATAATGACACCTTATAATTTTGCATTTATTTTGGGGGTCAATATTGTGCTTCCTTAATATCTGAGTTAATATTAGGTCAATTGTGATGTTTGATACTGTTTTGGAAGGCCAAAGGAGTGCTCTTTCCAACAATTTTAATGGTTTATTTTAGTTAGAGTGTTATCATGGTGTTACTTTGGCAAAATGGTTTGCTATTTTAAGTGCTGCATACAGCATTTACATTTGCACAACAAGAAGATAATCAGCATTTTTCATTTCAATGTCAATAGCAGCCTTCCAACTAATCATAAATTTCATTCAAACAGTGCTTATTGTGTTTGTTGTTGAAGAGATAAACCATACATAATGCAATTGGTTGTGGTCTACACATTCTACTCGTTCTCCCTGTAAAATATACCAAATGAAAAATATGTTAACCATACATCTTTGTCTACTTCCATCAAAGCAGTTGTGATGCTATTTCATCTCCTACATGCATGAATGCAATAAACAGACACCTCCTCCACTACTCTTCTATTGAGCCATCCAAATCCACTGGTGCCACCAGGAGTTGCATCATCCCACATGAATCCAATCACTTGGACGGCTGTCAGTCCAACCCCTTGTGGCATTGTTATTCTTAACATTCATCTTTTGACTATTTCTCAGCCAATGATCCATTGTTCATTGTAGGAAATTTGATTGCCCATGTCTTCCGCCACCAGCACTGATGATTCCACCTGCCTTGGTCAACTCAGGTCCAAGAAATTGTAGTTCCATCAAGACATATATGACGAATTGCATCACAAAAAAGCTGTTTCAAATTAAGATGAAGTGGTTATTCTTTTTCTTCTTCATTTTCAATCCAGTTTGGAAGTGCTTTCTTCTGCAGCTTCGAAAAAACTACTCAAAGAGATTCCAAGAAGAACACTTCTTGATCCATGTCATCTTGTCATTCTCCTAAACAAATCAAAAACTCCATCACCCAATATTTACTTTTGACTTCCAAAAATGTAGAGATCAGGAAATACCCAATGACTTCATCTATTGTAGCCCTATATAGAGTGCCAAAGCACAAATTCAAAAGCCAAAATGAAAGTGTCAGTATCAATAGTATACAGTGTTTAGAGACCAGTGAGCAAGTCAATGCAATTCAATATGGTTTTTAATGAGAGCAGAAAATGCTATTGCTGGACTACAAAGTAAACCAGTCAATTGAAAACATGTTAGAACATGATCTGACTGAAGCCCATGTCAATGTCTACAATGTTGGAGCTATCCCAGGTGCAAAAAAGAAATGGCAGCCAAATCATTCTCCATCAAGCTTCAAGCCATATGACCTTAATTTTAGAGCTCCTCCTGGAGAGATACTACACTCAAGAAAGTGGTGACATTGCACTTATCAACCAAAGAATGTGAGAAAAAAATAACTTGGCCATTCTACTTTGGGTGGTGCAAATGTAGTTCCTGCCAATGGAATTATGAGAGAAAATGTAGACATTGGGGGATTTACATCAGATACAATGAACATGAGGTAGATCTTGACATCTCCAAATGCAACAGGGTTGACACTATTAATTCTTGGTTGGATAAAAGAAGGGACAAGTAAGATGGTGAGATGTTGAGGAAGCATGGACTGATAATCAAGTAAGTCAAATCATACAGTGCACATATTTTATGCAATTTTTCTCTCACTTAATATCTAAAAGCTCTATGATGTGAAGGAGGTTCAATCAATGTAATTCTTTTCAATAGATTGTGCTTGGACAAATGAGCATGAATTCAGTCTACAAGTAATGAGGGTGGTTTGAATGCAGAGGAAGAGTTGGTGTGGATATTTGTCATGTTGATTCCAGAGAAGGCAAGAGGATGTACTAGACTTGCTATTTATAGGTTGATCATGACAATTTCATTATGAATGTAGTGTCAAACTCTTGCTGGATCAAACAAAATCTGTACTTAAACAAAACCTCAACTAGAAGACATGATCAAAATATGACTCCATTTTCAGAGCTACAGTCCACAACCAAGAAAATATTACAGAGAAGGCAAGCAATGATGGATTTGTTGATGGCATAACTTGATCATTTTCTGGATATGGTGGTCCATGTTGTGATTTGAATATGGGCAAACCTAGAGTCAACAAAGGAGACCAGACTGCCATGTTTAATAATGTTGGCAGATATCATCAACAAGCACATATCTGCCAACATTTGCAAGGTAAGACAGATCCACAATCAAAAACGCAAGATGTCAATGATGTATCAACACTCATCCCAAGAGTTAATCACTCATAAAACCTTTGTTGCCTCTTGTACTACAGCTCTGAATGTGATGTGTCGAAGTAGCTCAAAAGCCAACAAGAAATAGTTGATAAGTAGATGTATAAAATAACCAGTTTCAGATTTCAAATTTTATGAGCTATCAGAACTAACTCAGATGTGATTTCTGATCATGAGATATCAACAAGATAGATCAATTACTTGAGATATGTGTTTGAGATTTTCAATGAGGATCATTGGATCTAAAATCATCAATAAATCTCATAAATTTGGAGTCTTGTGATTCTGGAAGATGGAAGGTTCTTTACATAGAGGAAAGTAAGATATCATTCCAATCTCAGCTAACTTCTAACTTGATTATTGCCACAACTTCTTCCCTTTGAACAATTGAAGACAAAATAAAATGATATCCCAAAAAGTCAAGAGACCATCATCACTCCCATGAAAACATTGATGAAACAGAGAATAATCATCCCATCAATTTCTTTCTAAGATAATTAATTGTACTGTGGTAAATAAATCCCAAACTTGTTCGGTAGCAGAAATTTCAAGCAACTTAATTTTAATTCCATGTTTCACAATTTCTTAATATGGTAGTGTTTGCTTTGAGATGCGTTGTGGAGAGCTCCATCATTATCTTTGAGGATAGAAGTGGTATTGCCAGCAAGAAGAACTATTACTTCACCCATGATACTATTTCCATTCAAAATAATAGAGGTTTGCAACAGTTACAACTAGGGCAACAATCTCTGCTTCCATGGTAGATAGATTGGTCTCAGACTGCATTTTTGACTGCCATATAATGGGACAATTGGAAATCATATTCACATATCCAGTCCTACTTGATCACAGAAAGGATCAACCATTTCTTAATGTCCATGCATCCCTGCAAAAATAACATGTGTAAAAGAAAGAGGTTTTGAGAAGGTTTCATGATGAATCCTTTATGAGCCTTATCATTCAGATATTGTCCAATTTATGCTTGAGGGTATTTTCAAGCACAAGCTCTGGGTAGAACATATATCTTGCAACAGTTAATAGCATAAGTATGTAAGGGAATGTGTGTCCAGCATATATTCTAACCACACAGCTGAAGTTGAAAAATCCAGAGGCTGACTCTTCATGCACATCTTTAACAAGAGGCTTTCCTTTGGCAAGTGTGTATTTTACAATTTCATATCCAAAATTGAGACCAAGAGTTTACAACATACTCTTAATCAAGCCTTTTTGTATCATATTGAGATATCTGACCTTAAGAGCTACTCAATATGGACTCCAAGAGATCCAGCTACATTACCCTCTTGATCTAAATCAGCACTCTATGAATGTAATTGGACAGAAAGGTCAAAATCATTCTTTTCTTGCCCAGAGATGAGATCATGAACATAGCAAATGGTAATGACTTTCTTGCCATTCAATAGGCATGGATTCAAAGGAGCTTGAGGTAGACAATAGTTCCAAGTTTTTAGGGAGATATTCCTGGAATACACAAGGACTTGATGCAAACAAAAAAGGTTTTCTTTAGACAGATAAACATATATTTTCTATTAGAACCATGCTGCTTGACACCAAGGGAAATTCCTATTCAAACTTTCTCTCCTTCTCCAAGAGTAGCTTGAAGACATGCAGTGATGACATCAGCTTGATTTGATTTCAGATCAAGTAGATTTTTGAGAATAATAGCATCAGCTGAACATTTGTCAGCTGAACAACAAGGATGTAGGTTGCAAAGAATCCAATCCCTTCTATCTGTTGATTGTCATGGTCGCAAAAGTTCGAAATTGCTTGTACTTGAAGGATTAAGTTTCACTAATTACATTTATTATACACATTCAACTACTTGTAAGGCACTCATTCCTTAGCTGCTTTCCAGTATTCACATACAAGTGGTCCATTCATGGCTTGATGCCTGTTTGGATTATCATTTGATATTTTTAAATTTGTCAACAACACAAAGATTTCAGTGAAAGAGCTGCTAGATCCACAGTTCTTGGTAGCAAATGTGAACTTTAAAGAGGGAGCTTGTATAATGGTATTCAATTGTAAGGAGAGGTTACAACATGGTATTCAACACTGAATTACAAATTTCATTCCAAAAACAATAGCATTGCTTTTTACTGAAAAAGTTCAGTTGATTTTTTGGTTTTCTGAGACAAACAGATTGGTATGCTTTTGCTTAAGTGATCAGGATCAGGTTCATCAGGATTGCAAGAATCAGTAGCAAAATCATCATTGGAGGTAGCAGGATCATTACCATATTCAACAAAAGGAATGATTGGGGGTGGTACAAATTATCAACTTATCATCTTCAGCATGTTGAACAGGTCTATTATTAGTCTGGAGTTTCACTACCACTGTAGGACTGCTTCAAAAAGTTGAAAGAGAGTAAAAAAAGACATCTGGTGTATGATCAACCCACTTGACCCCTTCACAATCCAGCAATACAAAATTGTTCCTTGAGGTAATGGCAGCAAGCCCATCACTCAAGCTCATTCAAAAATTCGTTCAAGAGAAGGTTGGAGATACACAAAAAGGTCATCAGAATTTAAGTCATCATCATGGAATGAAAAATCTCAATCAGACTTCTGAAAAAGGAAAAATACCAGGTATGACATTGATTGTAATGAAAAAGTAATCAAACAGTTTCAATTGGAGTTTGTTGTTTGGTATTTGATTTTTAAAACAGCTTCTTATCAAAAGTATGTTGATACTTTTTCACGTTCATCCATATAACAATCTAAAACTACCATAGCTGATCAATTGTCAATGGTTGTTTGCCAGCACTTGAAACCTTGTGTGTCCTCATTTTTGTGGAAGCAGAAAGTACCATATTATCAAAATTGAAATTGTTACTTCTTGCAGCACTAATGAAAGGATAAATGTTACAAGGTCAGCCTTTTTGTAAATTGAAATTAACTCAGTAACAAATTGATATTGATACTTTAATATTTTTATTGACACCAATACAGTACTTCAATTGAAATCCCCCCTCATTTTCAAATGTTGCTATGACATTGGATTGAAAAATGGCATTCCAATTATGAATGCATTCCCTTTTGTTTGGTCCAATCACATTTATCGACACAGACATAATTGTGTATTCCGTGGTTGACAAGTGCTTGGTGAATTGATGTTTGATATAATTTACACTGCACTGGTGTACAACAGTATCATGTTATCATTGATGCTAGTTGCATCACTGGTATAATTCCTAACACTGCTACCTTTGTACTTCATGCAACCAGTTAAGGGATTGATTATTCCACAGCAATTTGAAGTTGTAGCAACAATCACTATTGATTTGATGCATTAAAATTCCAAATCTGTGGATGCAAATTTTTAATTGCAGCATCAGCAATGCTAAAATAATGGGACCTCTCTAGTTTGCAAAAATACTATAATCTGATTTTTTAATTATGACCATTGTATGCAAAACATACAGGTTGTATTTAAAATGGTCTTGAAAAATAGGCAAGGGTGGCAAGGGTGGCAATGTTATCATTTGCTGCTGTATTTGTCTTTGGCTTAAACAGAAAAACAATATATTTTCAACAATTACAAAAGAGACCTTCATTGGACTGATAATATTCATGCTGCAATATATTTTTTGCATCATAGGAAAAAATATGATAGAATAAATTAGTTTTAAATTAGTTCTTTTTTAAATGATATAATGAAGACAAGTTCATTGTTATGTTATGTTGTAAATGCCAACACATATGGATTCTATCCCATCTGCATAATGATCATCCAAATCAGTATAATTGACTTCACAACAGACTAGAAGCACAAATCATGGCAAATATGCATAGGTTTCTTAATGATATCAGAAGAAACCACTAAGGAATAGATAGAAATGAAGAGTCAGATTATGTAACAGATTTGAAAAATACAATATATAAAATCAAAACAATATCCAGATATGAAAAATATTTTCAATAGCTTAATAACAAGTTATATTTATCAAGGGTTGTTGAGAAAACTGTATCCTAATCATGGTAAGGACAACACCAAAAAATGAGTACTCTTTTTCATCCATGACTTGATTTTCTATTAACAGTTCAACAAATGGTTTCACATCAATAACGAAATGATGCCTTTCATCACTACCCAAAACAAAATTAACATCCAAACCTTTATGCAAGTTGTTCTATCTTGTGTACTCCTTCAATGCATGAACTACCACAAGCCTTATGTTATCAACTAGTTTGTTGACATAGTATCTTCAATTGTTTTGCCCTAATCCTCCACTCATACTTTCGTAGGAAAACTGCTAGACCTCAATTGGAAGAAACTATGGATACAAGCTTAGATGGAAATGTCATCAACATTCCAACTAAGGATATAAGCTGGATATATGTTGTTTTTTACCATGCAAGAATCACACCATTCTTCACCAGCACTATACAGATTGGTATGATTGAGTAATTCTCCCTTAATATGAGTCATTTTGAGTTTTGAAAAACCACTCAGAACAAATCTTTGATGACATCCAAACTTGGTTAGGTGTTTTGCATCAGTGCCTTAAAGTTGTTCTTAACATTCATGTTTGTCTAAAAATTCATCTTTTCACTTTATTATATTCTGTCTTTCTTCATTACTCCTGGGTTTTGACAGAGTACCAAGTGAGAATATATTTTCCACTCAATTGGTCACTGATATAATCTTTTTTGCCATGGTAATCAGGTAGGTTTCATGATTCTTCATTGCTACCTGCATGGTGAAATTTGCAGCCCTCCATTGTTTGTTTTGTGCTGGATGCTTGACAAATTTCTGTAGATATGCTCTGGTAATTTTGATAATACATGAAATTTGGGGAGTGTTCAGTAATTATCCTTCTCACAAATCTGCTCTCTTGGATGATTTTTCAATATCAACTTCTTCTGCATTTTCACCACATATCCACTTCTAGCAACCTCTTTATGAATTTTATGCAAAGTGGCAATTTTTCTTTAATAACAATGCTGTTTTAATCATATTTCTTTGCTGTAAACTGTTTCATGACAATCCTTTTTAAACAATTTCTTTCTACATGATGCTTCATTGTAATTGTCAATGTGAAAACGTTTGCCTTGCATTCTGTTCCTTCCATATTTGTGCCATCCATAATTCCATATCTAATCATCTGGCTCAGCATACCATTTTCCAACTGTCTTTGATTCCATTCACTACTGCAAGATTCAGTCTGTCCAATTCATTATTCTGATTGCCAATGCCAAAAACGTCATGAAAAGTGTCCAGTAATATCTTGTAAAATCCACTCCCAAACATGTCCAACCCCTTGGGTGGTACAACACCATGAATTCCCCTTATATCATTTTCTAGCAGCAATAAGTCAAAAACATTTGCAATGTAATGCTTTGAAATTGATTTCATTCAAAAATTATTATCCATGTTACATTGCTCATCTTTCACTTCCTGAAGGGTTCTGTAGACAAAAACAGGGCCCCAAAAGGAACATTTGCAATGGTCTTAAAGCATTTTTCATGATTGAAATGCCTGCATAACTCATTGTTTTAGGTACATCCCCAATGACTAGTTTTATCCAAGGTTTCAGAACAATTTTCCTGCCCATGACAGTGGTGTTTATCCCAGCCATCTCATGCACTCTCCTGACACCCTCCAAAAAATTTGTAGGTACCAATGTTGATTGTCTGATATTTCTCAAGCTCTTGATTTCTTTGATTTTCTTACTGATAACTTAAGTTTGACACAAAGCTAAGACACCTCCCAAAAGAGGAAGATAACAATGGGATTAATTGAATATTGATAGTTAACATAGCATGATAAGTTGCTAACAATCCATGAAAATTAGGGTAATTTTTATTGTAGAAAATATGAATGCAAGTGGAAAGTTTTGCAGGCTTTACAAAATGAAATGATGACATAATACATTCATTTGAATAAAATTTTGGTAAAATTGGACACCTTAAAAAATGTATGCATTGTTGTGAATTCTAGAATTGTATGCAAATCTTTTATAGTAATAATATGTAATATGGTGGGATAGCAAACAATAGATGACTGTTATGTTTGCAGACATTACATTGATTATCAATAATAGAAAATATTTGATATTCTGTTTTGTGTTCTTTTGTAAAATAGTGCTAATGCATACTATGTTTTTATTGAAACCAAGGTAATAAATAATAATACAGAGGTACATATTTTCATACTAATCAACAATATTGAATTTTATCTCAAATGTGTACAAATCAGGTAATTGTTAATTCATAATACTATCACACACCACAATAATAGTTAATATATCCATTCATTTACACAACATAATATGTAAAACAATTAGAAATAATCATACGAACAATATCACCATAAAAAAAAGATACTTCGATGTAACCAGTTTTACTATACAGAGTCTTTAATCACCTTCTCATCCAATACTAAATAGCACTGTGGTATTAGATTGTCAGGGAAGTTCTCTCTTCCAAGCAAGTTTAGGGATCAGTTCCACAAGTAAACCATTCTCTCAGAATTAATCCACTCTGTGTACGATGTAATCATCCTCCGTTGTGGCATCTGGGGCAAGCCAGGTAGTCTTGATTACCAGAAGCAATTAGTTGTGGTCTTCTTTGTTGAGTGTTTTATATCCCTGGGGTCCGTCCCTGCCAACTCCATATCCTTCTAACCTACAATGGATGAGATTAATGTTGATGAGTTTTTTAGTTAAAAATTTTGAAAATTGTGAATTTTTACCAATTGGAACGACTATCATTAAAGGAAAAATTATTCATTTCAGAAATATGAATGAGAAGATAGATCTCATTAGCAATGCCAATACAATTAAGAAAATTGCTTTGAGTATTAGAATTGATATTTTAGTGGGACAATCGACACAAAGAGATATGCAAATATGGCTCAAAATGATATTTGCATTGCAGTTGAGAGAAATGTAAACAATGACTTTACAACTTGGCCATTAGTGAAAAAATGGACGTTATGTAATAACTAAAGAAATATGTGTTTCATTGAATCAAACTAGACAGCAATGTTTGCAACAATAAAATCCAAAATTTTGGTAAATGTTACCAATTACCAATACAGTGCCCACACGCAAAGTGTAACACTTTCAAAGTGTAACTTCACGGAAAGTGTAACGCGGTTTGGCTGATACACGGGTTTCGGACATGATGACGTCATATCTTTCATGATGATGTCATTTTGGATACTTTTTAACTATCTGTTGGTTTGCCATCCATCAATTGACCGCCAGCCGCTTGCTCGCCAACCACCAGTGTCCCATCGCCCATGGCACACAAAAGCAC
>JACCDI010456613.1_pt1 | contig 10268 bp, 9 predicted proteins | sample 7442791 | NCBI WGS metagenome assembly JACCDI01 (sample SAMN15323434, study PRJNA562643) | freshwater metagenome | isolation source: river surface water | place: USA:Blue River Watershed | collected 2017-08-15
ACCTGGCATTTCACCTTAGCTGTTAATCCCCACATTTTGCGTCTGCAAGCTGCCTTTAGGCGGTTGGCCAAAACCGATCGACCACAAGAGGCTTCCTCAGGGTCAACTGAGTATGAGCAGCAAGTTTGTCCTGTTTGCTTAAGTACAAGACCGGTGCATTCGGATGTTTGTCCCACTTGTGATCCTGAAGACGATATCCCGCCTTCAACTTGGACCTTGTTAAAGCTATGGCGCTTTGCAAGGCCCTATAAGAAACAGTTACTACTGGGTTTTGTATTGACTTTGCTGTCTACGGGCGCAACCTTAATTCCACCGTATTTAACAATGCCTTTAATGGATCATGTTTTGATTCCGTACGAGAAGGGCAATCCGATTGATTTTGGCCTGGCTAGCAAATATCTTTTGGCCTTATTAGCTGCCGCAATAGTAGCCTGGGGTTTGGGTTGGTGGAAAACCTATTTATTGGCGCTGATCAGCGAGCGCATCGGTGCTGATTTACGTAACACCACCTTCGAGCATTTACTTAAACTTTCTTTGGAATACTTTGGCGGAAAAAGAACAGGAGACTTAATCGCTCGTATTGGTGCCGAGACGGATCGTATTTGCGTTTTTCTGTCGCTTTATGCCTTAGATTTTGCAACGGATGTGATCATGATTACGATGACCGCCGCGATCTTAGTATCGATTGATCCCTTACTAGCTTTGGTCACTCTGGCACCCTTGCCGTTCATAGTATGGATGATTCATGTAGTGCGCGACAAGCTGCGTTTTGGATTTGAAAAGATTGATCGCGTTTGGTCTGAAGTAACTAATATTTTGGCTGACACTATTCCAGGCATCCGAGTGGTAAAGGCTTTTGCCCAGGAAGATCGTGAGCTCAAACGTTTTGTTGATTCCAACAAACATAATTTGCAAATTAATGATCGCGTTAATCGTGTTTGGGGTTTGTTCTCGCCAACGGTGACTTTGTTAACAGAAACTGGCTTGTTAGTTGTGTGGGGATTTGGAATTTGGCAGGTTGCTCATCAGAGGGTGACCGTTGGTGTATTGATTGCCTTCCTCGCTTATATCGGACGTTTTTATATTCGTCTTGATTCTATGAGTCGTATTGTTTCTCATACCCAAAAAGCCGCGGCGGGAGCTAAGCGAATATTCGATATCTTGGATCACGTCTCCAGTGTTCCAGAGCCTATCAATCCAGCGCCATTAGGGGATGTCAATGGCCAGATCTCATTGAGAGGGGTTGGTTTTCGTTATGGTAATCGCGCCGTTACCAAAGGCATTGATCTAGACATCGCTCCTGGTGAAATGATTGGTTTAGTGGGACATAGTGGCTCAGGTAAAAGTACTTTAGTAAATCTAATTTGCCGTTTTTATGATGTGAGTGCAGGCTCAATAACTTTAGATGGACGAGATATTCGTAGTATTCGGATTGCAGACTATCGCAAGAGGATCGGACTTGTTTTCCAAGAGCCATTTTTATTTTTTGGCACGATTGCGGAAAATATTGCTTACGGAAAACCAGATGCGACGCGTGCAGAAATTATTGAAGCCGCGCGCGCAGCCCATGCCCATGAATTTATTCTCCGCCTTCCTTTAGGTTATGACTCTTTAGTCGGCGAGCGCGGTCAATCACTTTCAGGTGGAGAGCGTCAACGCATTTCAATTGCACGTGCATTATTAATCAATCCAAGCATCTTAATTTTGGATGAGGCCACCTCTTCTGTTGACACCACTACTGAAAAAGAAATTCAGAGAGCATTGGATAACTTAGTGAAGGGCCGCACAACGATTGCGATTGCGCACCGTCTTTCTACTTTGAGAAAAGCAGACCGCTTGGTCGTGCTTGATAAGGGCGAGGTTGTAGAAATTGGTTCGCATGATCAATTAATGGAGGCTCAGGGCGCCTATTACGCTTTGTATCAAGCGCAATTACGTCATGCAGCAGAGCTTGTAGAAGGTGGTGCAATTGGTGAAAGTATTGAAGAAACTGAAAGAGAAATCACTGTAGAAAATTTGCAGTTACTAGCTAAGCAAACTGGAGGTGGAGTATGAGTGAATACTTGAAGCCTCATTCGCTTGAGCGAGACTCTCTTGGGCGCTTAGTATTTATTGATACTCATGGACGGCGTCATATTGGTGTTTATCCAGTGAGGGCTTTTCCAATTACCTCTCCAGGGGCGGGCATCTCTATCATGGATTCTTCTGGCAAAGAATTGTGTTGGTTTGACGGTGTCAGAGAAGTTCCTGCAGGGGAACTTGTACTCATTGAGGAAGAGTTGGCGACCCGCGAATTCATGCCTGTGATTCAAAAAATCACGCATGTCTCGACCTATGCCACTCCCAGTATTTGGGATATTGAAACAGACCGTGGCCCCACGAAAATTCGTCTCAAAGGTGAAGAAGATATTCGGCGCATTGCCGGCAATACCTTGCTAATTTCCGACTCAAATGGATTGCAGTTTTTAATCAAGGATTCAACTCAATTAGATAAGCTGAGTAAGAAGTTTTTGGACCGTTTCCGCTAGAATAAATATCGTTTTCTTAGCTCTGTAGGCCGCTTTAGCTCAGTTGGTAGAGCAGTTCATTCGTAATGAAAAGGTCGCCAGTTCGATTCCGGCAAGCGGCACCATTTTAGTATTAGGGTTAATACTAGGTTTATTAGTGTAACTACTAGGTATTGATTTGAAAAATGTTGATGGCAATCAAGACATATGCCACTGAGAAGATCAAAAATCATTTACACAATAAATAAAAGCCAAAGTAATATTGGCATTGAACATTTTTAGGAGGAGCGTTCATGAAGATGAAGTTAAAAGGGGCTTTGATTTCCACCGCGTTGGCCCTCGGTGCTGCTGGTGTTTCACCTGCTTTTGCTGCTTGGGAACCAACCAAGCCTGTTGAGTTCATTATTCCTGCCGGTCCTGGCGGTGGTGCTGACCAAATGGCTCGTGTGATTCAAGGTATCGTTACTAAGCATAACTTGATGAAACAATCCATTATTCCAATTAACAAATCTGCTGGCGCTGGCGCGGAAGGTTTCTTGGCTATTAAGGAAGCTAAGGGCGATCCAAATAAGATCATCATTACGCTGTCAAATCTGTTTACTACACCTATGGCAACTGGCGTTCCATTTAACTGGACAGAAATTACTCCAGTAGCGATGTTGGCTCTTGACCAGTTTGTGTTGTGGACCAATGCTGATAAACCATACAAAACAGCCCCTGAATATATTGCCGCAGCTAAAGCTGCTGGCCCTGGTAAGTTCAAAATGGGCGGTACTGGTTCTAAGCAAGAAGACCAAATCATTACTGTTGCTTTAGAAAAGGCAACTGGTGCTAAGTTCACCTACTTGCCATTTAAAGGGGGTGGCGCAGTTGCTGTTCAGCTCGTAGGCAATCACATTGATTCTTCTGTGAATAACCCGATCGAAGCGGTTGCTCAATGGCGTGCGGGTAAGTTGCGCGCACAGTGTGTGTTTGATGACACTCGTATGCCTTACAAGCAGAAAATGACAGATACTCTTTCTTGGAATGACATTCCAACATGTAAAGAGGTTGGAGTTGATACTGACTACGTGATGTTGCGTGGAATCTTCATGGCTCCTGGCGTAACTCAAGAGCAAGTTGACTACTATGTAGAGTTGTTCAAGAAGGTTCGCGCTACTCCTGAGTGGAAAGACTTCATGGAAAAAGGTGCATTTAACCAAACCTTTATGTCTGGTAAAGAGTTTAGAAACTGGTTAACCCTGAATGAAGCTCTCCATAAGCAATTGATGGAATCAGCTGGATTTATGGCTAAGAAGTAAGCACGACTTGTGAGTAGACCCCTGCTTTTTGCAGGGGTCTATTTTTAGGTGCGCATGAAGCTTTTCAGTTGTAAATCAAAATAACTATTAACTTTTTCATTGGTGATCGAAGTAATGTCTGAAAATTCAAACAATAACAGTCACGAGCCGCTAGTCAGTGTTCGGACTATGGATATGGTTACTGCAGCCCTATTTATTCTCTTGGGCGCTATATTTATGTACGGTTCAGTTCAGCTGGGCAATGGCTGGGGGTCTGATGGACCCGAAGCGGGCTATTTTCCGTTTTACATTAGCCTGATCATGTCAATTGCTAGTGCGGTTACCTTGTTCAAGAGCTTTAAAGATAAGAGTGAAGAGGATGAGTCCTTTGTCGAGAAAGGGCCGTTCAAACAAGTGCTTTCCGTTCTATTGCCTGCAGGGGTATTTGTGCTTGGCGTTCAATTAATAGGTATCTATGTGGCCGCTTTAATTTACATCGCTGTATTTATGAGTTGGCTCGGTAAGTATGCGCTATGGAAATCTATTGCAGTTGGCGTAGGTGTTTCAGTGACCTTATTTATGGTCTTTGAGATCTGGTTCCAGGTTCCGCTCCCACATGGCTCACTTTTTAATCCTTTAGCGATTATTGGTGTGCAATAAAAATAACAATTACAAAAATTAAAAAAGAAGGAGATCAAGTTGGAAGAAATTAGCGCTCTATTTCAAGGCTTTGCTGTAGCCTTGACGCCATTCAACTTATTGCTAATGTTTGTTGGCGTAACACTTGGCGTGATTATTGGCGTATTACCAGGTTTAGGTGGTGCTAACGGTATCGCGATTTTGCTGCCATTAACATTTACTATGCCGCCTACCTCTGCAATTATTATGCTGTCCTGTATCTATTGGGGTGCATTGTTTGGTGGGGCAATTACATCCATCCTCTTCAATATTCCAGGCGAACCATGGTCTGTTGCTACGACCTTTGACGGTTATCCAATGGCACGTGAAGGTAAGGCTGGACAGGCTTTAACTGCCGCCTTTACTTCATCATTTATTGGTGCATTCTTTGCCATTGTGATGATTACTTTCTTGGCGCCATTGATTGCTAAGTTTGCGCTAGAGTTTGGCCCACCAGAGTTCTTCTCTGTGTACTTACTCACCTTCTGTAGCTTCGTGGGTATGAGTAAAGGCTCTCCATTTAAAACTATTGCATCGATGATGCTCGGTTTTGCTCTAGCTACTGTTGGTATGGATACCGTTACTGGCCAGCTCCGTTTAACTTACGGAAGCCAAGAACTCATGCGCGGCTTCGACTTCCTGATTGCGGTTATCGGCTTGTTTGGTATTGGCGAGATTTTGGACTCCATGGAAGAAGGTCTGCAATTTAAAGGTGCTGCTGCTAAGATTCGCCGTCAAGTGGTTCTTGAGACATGGGCTACTTTGCCGAAGTATTGGGCGACTTCTTTGCGTAGTTGCTTAATTGGTTGCTGGATGGGTATCACTCCAGGTGGTGCTACGCCAGCTTCCTTCATGGCATACGGTGTTGCAAAGCGCGTATCTAAAAATGGCGATAAGTTTGGTAAGGGTGAAATCGAAGGGGTGGTTGCACCTGAGACGGCAGCTCATGCTGCTGGTACTGCTGCCTTGTTGCCAATGCTTTCATTAGGTATCCCAGGATCGCCAACTGCAGCTGTATTGCTTGGTGGATTATTGATTTGGGGACTACAGCCTGGCCCGTTGCTGTTCGTTGAGCAATCTGACTTCGTATGGGGTTTGATTGCTAGTATGTACCTTGGAAACATTGCTGGATTGATCGTGGTCTTAACGTGCGTTCCTATCTTTGCATCTATTTTGAGAATCCCGTTCTCTATCATTGCGCCAGTGATCTTGGTGGTTTGTGCAGTTGGTGCATACACAGTGGGTAATGCCATGTTTGATGTATGGCTCATGCTTCTATTTGGTGTGGTTGGTTACGTCTTCAAGAAGCTGGACTACCCAATGGCTCCAATGGTCTTAGCCTTGGTATTAGGTGATCGTGCAGAAGATTCGTTCCGTCAGTCCATGCTCATGTCTGGTGGTGGTTTAGATATTTTCTTCTCAAACTACCTAGTCGGCGGCATCAGTGGCTTAGCGTTACTCTTGTTGGTATGGCCTTTAATCAGCAAGGTGATTGGCAAGAAAAAAGTTGCTGCAGCGTAATAGAAAAGCTAGAAACAGCGATTTCTAAGGAGAATAGGGGCGCAAGCCCCTTTTTTCTTGGCTAAGGCAGAATTCCGATAAAATTCCACCATCATGAATTTCCATAAAAACCGCCTCATTCACTGGATTGCAGCAGCAGCCATTGCAGTGAGTGCACTTGCGCCAGCAGTTTCTCAAGCAGTCTCGCTTGCTAAGCATGGCCAAGGTTTTGCTATGGAGATTTGTTCTGCTGATGGCGCGCAGTTGCAGATTAAGGTGCAGAGCGAAGATCAATCTGAGCTTGCTGAAGTAAAGCATTGCCCATATTGCGTAACGCACAGTGCTATTACCCCAGCGTTTAATACAAACCTAAAGTTCGAAGCTCCGCAAAGCTTTGCCTTCCTTCCGCAACTTTTCTATCAATCACCCAAGCCTCTCGCTGTTTGGGTGACGCCTCCTTCTGCAGCACCTCCTACTATCGCCTAAAACTACATTCTTCCCATATTTGGGTTCTGTAATTGACCATAGCGGTCATTGTTTTGGTGATAAAAATGAAATTATTAAAAATGACGCCAATGGCGTTAGCAGCATCTATGATGCTTTCGGGGGCGTATGCGCAGGTTGCGCCTAGTATTGATTCCTTAACGGTAACCGGAATACAAGATGCGCCAGTGACGCAAACTATTCTCAAGGGTGCCCAGCTTAATCAGTCGCGAGTAAACACTCCCAATACTGCGGCAATGCTTTTAAATATTCCCGGTGTGAGCATGTACTCAGGTGGCGGCGTATCTGGCTTGCCAGTAATCCATGGTTTAGGCGATGATCGAGTAGCCACCAATGTAGATGGCATGCCACTTTTATCTTCGTGCCCAAACCATATGAACTCACCGCTTTCATATATCAGCCCATCCAATGTGGGTAGCATCAAGGTGATCACTGGTCTGTCCCCAGTGAGTGCAGGTGGCGATAGTTTAGGTGGAGTGGTATCCGTTCAGTCTTTGCCCTCAGTCTTTGCAAATAAGGGTGAAACCCTACAACAGGGTGAGGTGGGGGCTTCATACAGTAGTAATGCAACTGCCATCGGTGGAAATTTAAATGTCACTGCAGCAACCGATGAATTCAGTGCGAACTACACCATCGACTCTGTAAAAGCAGGAAATTACACAGCTGGTGGAAACTTTAAAGCCCCTGGCAATGGGATCTCACCAAGCACAGTCGAAGCATCAAGATACATTGCTACTAATCAACAGCTCTCCTTAGCCTGGCAAAAAGACAATCACTTGGTTGAATTTAAAGCAGGTTATCAATTTATTCCATTCGAAGGTTATGCAAACCAGCGTATGGATATGACCAAGAATCAGAGTGAGCAGTTCAATCTCAAGTACACCGGTAAATATGACTGGGGAACTTTGGAGGCTCAAGCCTATAACCAAATGGTCAACCATCAGATGGATGACAACACCGGTGCGCGAACCTCTCCTGCAATGCCCATGTTAGCCACTAGCTCAACGAATGGCGCAATCATCAAAGGCACGCTGCCTATTTCTGAGACTCAACTCGCTAGAGTAGGAACTGAGTGGCAGGGATATAAACTCAATGATTGGTGGCCAGCATCAAGCACAGCACCTGGAAATCAAATGATGGGCCCAAATACTTTTGAAAATATTAACAATGGCACTAGAGAGCGTTTGGCACTTTTTGGAGAGCTGGAGCAACAGTGGGCTAAGGAGTGGATGGGGTTAGCTGGTCTTCGAGTAGAGCAAGTTGGATCAAATGCAGGAAATGTTCAAGGCTACAACAATGCAAATACGGTAGGCATGGGAATGATGAGTATGTCCACAAACTACTTGCGCGACTCCAGTGCATTTAATGCTCAACAACACAAGCAAACTGATTACAACTGGGACTTAACGGCCTTAACAAGATATAAACCAGACAACACTCAAAATTATGAAGCTGGATATTCTCGAAAAACGAGATCGCCCAATCTTTACGAGCGTTATTCATGGTCGACGACCCCTATGGCAGCGATTATGAATAACTTTGTTGGTGACGGCAACGGTTATGTTGGACAGATCACTCTCGCTCCTGAGGTTGCTAACACGATTAGCTTTGCAAGTGATTGGCATGATGCCAATAAAGATGTTTGGGGATTTAAGGCAAACCCTTACTACACCTATGTGAGCAACTATATTGATGCAGCATGTAATTCAACTTGTACGGCCAATCAATTTAACGTTTTAAAGTATGTTAATCAAGATGCTCAGCTGTATGGCTTAGACCTTTCCGGCAACATGATGTTAGGTAAGTCTCAGCAATTAGGGCGTTTTCAGTTGACGGGTCAAGGTTCTTATACCCGCGGGCAGAACGTCACTACCGGCGGAAATCTGTACAACATCATGCCTCTAAATGGCAAGGTTGGTCTCGTGCAGTATTTGGGCGCTAATTGGACTAATACTATTGAAGGTCAATTCGTAGCTGCTAAGACAAACCTCAATGCTGTTAGAAACGAGATCGCTACTGGCGGTTATTCACTATATAACTTACGTGCATCTTATGACGATAAGAAATATCGTGTGAACTTAGGTATTGAAAACTTTCTAAACAAACTTTATGCATTGCCACAAGGAGGAGCCTATTTAGGTCAGGGTAATACGATGTCCATGAATGGAGTTCCATGGGGTACTGCAGTTGCTGGGATGGGTAGAACATTCTATGTCTCAGCCAATATGAAGTTCTAAAGGGAAATATCTTTTTATGTCAAAGCTATTGAAAAATTCTTGGTATTCTGCAAGAGGGCTCAAGAAAGGCTTGCTATTAAGTCTCTTGGCTTCCTTGGTGTGGATTGCGGGCGTTTATGGTTTTATGCAGGCTCAGGAGGCTACTTATCCGCAGCTTAAGATGACGCAAGTCAGTTTTCAGCATCATAATTATGCGTATAAGACGAGGACATAATGAGCCCATTTTTTCGTGTATTAAAGACCCATCCAAAAGTAGCCCCCGGAATAGAGCGCAAGATTTTGCGACAAATTCCACAGATATTTATCTTTGGTCTACTGGGACTTGGTCTGCCATCACTCTTAGCCAGACTATTTCCCATTTCTGGCAGCGTTACTGAAGTCCAACGCTGGATTGGGACTGTAGATATTTATATCATTAGCTTGGTTGTGTTTTATTGCACGGCAATTTTTACAATCGGCTTTGGCGCATTTATTGTGATGATTATGAAAGGTCCGGCTTATGTAGCTGATGCCTATCCTCTTATTGATTTTGATAAGCCCTATTCAAGGAAGGACAAGAGTTGATGGCCCGTGTATCTATTATTTATAAAAGCACTGGGTAGATACATGCGTACTTGGTTGATGAAACGTAATTGCTCTTTTTCACCTAAACAGGTGGGAATGTTTTATGTTTCGATTGTTTGCTTCTCCTTATTGGTGGCAACATACTTTTTATTAATCGGGGTATGGATGGTGATTATCTTTACAGCTATTGAAATTCTGGCTTTAACGATTGCTCTGTATGTCTATACTCGCCATGCACTTGATTATGAAAAGATCACGATAGTAGGCAAGCAGTTACTATTTGAGAGAAGCTGGGGTGGTAAGTTGCAGCAGCATGAATTTAATACCGTTTGGACAAAAGTAATTTCAACGGGTAAGGCGGATAGAGATATCGCACTAAAAAGTGCAAATCAAGAAGTGGTCATTGGTTTTTTTGTTGGAGTAAATGAACGAGAGAAATTTCAAAAAGAACTGCAACAATATCTTGGAGTTTGAATTTAACTAGGAGGAAGTAAGAATGGCACGTAATACTTTATTAAAAGCATTATTGATTTCAGCGCTTGGCGTATTTGGCTTGGCAAATGCGCAAAACGCTAAAGTAGGTACCGTAGAAATTGAAAATGCCTATACCCGCGCTACAGTTCCAGGTCAAATGGCTGCCGGTGGCTTTATGAAGATTGAAAACAAGGGTAAAGCAGATCAATTAATTTCTGCTAGCTCTCCAGTGGCTGGTGAAGTGCAGTTGCACGAAATGGCAATGGAAGGCAACGTCATGAAAATGCGCCAGGTAAAAGACATTCCTGTGCCAGCAAATGGCGCTGTTGAATTGAAACCAGGTGGCTTGCATTTAATGTTCATGAATATTAAGGCTCCACTAGCTGCTGGCCAAACCGTTCCAGTCAAACTCAAGTTTGCTAAAGCTGGTGAAGTCGAAGTGAAGATGCCAGTTAATGCAATGGGCGCCCAAGGCAGTGCTCATGGTGGAGGAATGAAGCACTAAGATTGAGATTGATGAGTAG
>JACCDI010562326.1_pt1 | contig 10267 bp, 9 predicted proteins | sample 7442791 | NCBI WGS metagenome assembly JACCDI01 (sample SAMN15323434, study PRJNA562643) | freshwater metagenome | isolation source: river surface water | place: USA:Blue River Watershed | collected 2017-08-15
GATCGAGATCCCCAAGAACGGCAAGGCAGAAACCACCGGCCACAGCTGGGACGAGGGCCTGGAAGAACTGAACAACCCGATGCCGCGCTGGTGGATGTGGCTGTTCTACATCACCATCGTGTTCGGTTTTGCTTATCTCGCGCTGTATCCGGGCCTCGGCACCTATGCCGGCAAGCTGGGCTGGAAGTCGACCGGCGAGTACGAAGCCGAACTGCAGGCAGCCGACGCCGAATACGGCCCGCTGTTCCAGAAGTTCAAGGGCACCGACGTCAAGGCGCTGGCCGCCGACCCGCAGGCCCGTGCCATCGGCGAGCGCCTGTTCCTGACCTACTGCTCGCAGTGCCATGGGTCGGACGCGCGCGGCAACAAGGGCTATCCGAACCTGACCGATACCGACTGGCTGCATGGCGGCGATCCGGAGACGATCAAGACGACGCTGCTCAAAGGCCGCCATGGCCAGATGCCTTCGATGGCCGCTGCCGTCGGTGGTGAAAAGGACATTGAGAATGTCGCCCACTACGTGCAGTCGCTGTCGGGCGCCGCGCATGACCCGATCAAGGCCTCGTTCGGCAAAGAGAAGTTCGGCGCCTGCGCCGCCTGCCATGGTGCAGATGGCAAGGGCAACCCGGCGCTCGGCGCACCGAACCTGACCGACAAGGTCTGGCTGTATGGCGGCAGCACCGCGACCATCATGGAAACCATCCGCAAGGGTCGCGACAACGTGATGCCGGCCTTCGAGGAATTCCTCGGTGAAGACAAGGTCCACGTGCTGGCCGCCTACGTCTGGGGCCTGTCGAACAACTCGACGCTGGACGCCGCGAAGTAATACAGCAAGATCCGCTTCCGCAGGGACGGCCGCCCGGCCGTCCCCCGGAATGCGTCGAAGCACAGCCGGAAAGCCCAATGGAAAGCTCGTCTCCGCAAGTCTCTGTCATCAAGATGTATGCAGCGCGGGAGGAAATTTATCCGCGCGAAATCCAGGGTCGCTATGCGAGCCTGCGCTGGCTGTTCGTCTGGCTGACCCAGGCGCTCTTCTACGGCCTGCCCTGGTTGCAATGGAATGGCCGGCAAGCCGTGCTGTTCGATCTCGGTGCCCGAAAGTTCTACATTTTCGGCATCGTGCTGTGGCCGCAGGACTTCATCTACCTCGCCGCGCTGCTGATCATCTGCGCCTATTCGCTGTTCCTGTTCACGGCTATCTTCGGCCGCGTCTGGTGTGGCTTCACCTGTCCGCAGACGGTCTATACCGAGATCTTCATGTGGATAGAGCGCAAGATCGAAGGCAACCGCAGCGCGCGCATGCGCCTCGACCGCCAGCCCCTGTCGCTCGACAAGTTTTCACGCAAGACCGCCAAGCATCTCGCCTGGGGTGCGGTCGGGCTGTGGACCGGCTTTACCTTCGTCGGCTATTTCACGCCCATCCATGTATTGGGCGACGAAATCGTGGCCTGGTCTCTGGGCCCCTGGGAAGCATTCTGGGTCCTGTTCTACGGCTTCGCCACCTATGGCAATGCCGGCTGGATGCGCGAGCAGGTTTGCAAGTACATGTGTCCGTACGCGCGCTTCCAGAGCTCGATGTTCGACAAGGACAGTCTGATCATCACCTATGACAAGGAACGCGGCGAGCCGCGCGGTGCGCGCAGCAAGAACGACGCGGAAGGCGCGAAGGCACTGGGGGACTGCATCGATTGCTCGATGTGCGTGCAGGTCTGCCCGACGGGCATCGATATCCGCAATGGCCTGCAGTATGACTGCATCGGTTGTGCCGCCTGCGTCGATGCCTGCAACAGCGTGATGGACAAGATCGGTGCGCCGCGCGGACTGGTCCGTTACTGGACCGACCATGCGGCCGCGCATCGCTGGTCGTCGGCCGAGATCCTGCGCCATGCATTCCGCCCGCGGGTGCTGATCTATAGCGCCGTGCTGCTGGTCATCGTGTCGGTCTTCTTTGGCACGCTGTTCGCGCGCACGCCGCTGAAGATGGATGTGATCCGCGACCGCGGCTCGATGGGTCGCGAAATCGAGAACGGCATGATCGAGAACGTGTACCGGCTGCAGGTCATGAACACCGAAGAGACTGCGCATCGCTACAAGATTTCGGTGTCGGGCATCGATACGATCAAGTTGCATGGCAAGGACGAGATCGAGCTGGGTGCGACGGAATCGCGTGGCGTGCCGGTCAACGTGCGGGTCGATGAAGGCCACGGCAACAAGGGCTCGAACAAGATCTGGTTCACGATCACTGCGCTCGACGAGCAGGGGGTCGAAGTGAAGGAAAAGGCGGTGTTCTTCGTTCCGCGCTGAGCGCGCAATGAACTGTCGCATCAGCAGCTGACAGCGAGCTCCTTGCCAAGGGCGGGGCCGCGCAGGCCGGTTGAGGCAGCAGATCACATCCGATACGGAAAGCAATCATGCATACTTTGCACATGGACAAACCTTCCACCGAACCCTGGTACCGGCATCGCTGGCCCTGGCTGCTGATGCTGGGCCCGGTCGTCGTGCTGGTGGCCGGCTTCATCACGATGTGGATCTCGTTCTCCGGCGCCGATGCGCTGGTGGTCGATGATTACTACAAGCAGGGCAAGGCCATCAATCAGGACTTGCGACGCGATCGCGTCGCGGCCGAACGCGGCCTGGCGGCAGCCTTGCGCTATGATGCCGCGGCCGGTCGCCTGCTGGGCAAGGTGACGGGCATGCGCCAGGCAGCGGATGCAGCGCCGCTGACGGTGCTGCTGGTGCATCCGACCGTGCCGCAGAAAGACATCCGCCTGAGCGTGGTGCCGAATGCGAACGGTGATTTCGAACTGCCGCTGGCCATGCTCGAACGCGCCAACTGGCAGGTGCAGCTCGAAGACGGCCAGCGCCAGTGGCGCCTGCATGGTCAGTGGTTGTGGCCGCAAAACAAGCATGTCGACATCCAGCCGCAGCGCCAGGATGCAGGGGGGAGATAACGCATGATGAAGTTGGCAATGGCAGTCCTGTGGCCTTCATTTCTTTCGGCGATCATGGCCGAGGGTCTGTTTTTCTCGACCTTCGATCCGATGGACCTGATGCTGGCCGGCGGCCATGCCGAGCTGCCGTCGATTGCAGCGTATACGCTGGGATTCTTCTTCTTCTGGGCTTTTGCGGCTATTGCCAGCATGCTGAGCCTTTACCTGTTCAAGGCTGAAGAAGCCCCCAAACAGCCACCATTCTGAGCGCCTGCCAAGCCGGATGGCGAAGATGCCAGACAAAACACAACGGCCCGCAATCGCGGGCCGTTTTTGTTGGCGCTTGCTTTCCTGGCGGCGTCAGCTGGCTGAGCGTTCGCCTCAGTTGCAGGTTTCGGTGCCGGCCGCGATCGCACGCAGCCTTTCCGGTTGCAGCAGTTCGATCTCGCGATTGGCCACGCGCAGCAGGCCATCTTTCTTCAGCTTCGACAGCAAGCGGCTGATGCTCTCGATCGTAAGTCCGAGGTAGTTGCCGATTTCCTCGCGCGACATGCGCAGCTGGAAAGTGGTCGACGAATAACCGCGCGCCGCATAGCGCGACGACAGGTTGACCAGGAAAGCGGCAAAGCGCTGTTCGGCGCGCATATTGCCCAGCAAAAGCATCACGCTTTGTTCGCGCGTGATTTCCTGACTCATCATCCGGTGGAAGTGGTGCAGCAGCGTCGGTATGGTGCCGAATAATTCCTCGAGACGTGCAAATGGAATCTCGCAGACTTCGCTGTCTTCCAGCGCCATCGCATCGCAATGATGGCGGTCAGCGCTGATCGCATCCATGCCCAGCAATTCGCCGGCCATCTGGAAGCCCGTGATCTGCTGCTCGCCATTGGCGCTGACCTGATAGGTCTTGAAGTGGCCGAGGCGTATTGCGTACAACGTGGTGAACGGGTCGTCCATCCGGTACAGCAGCGTATCCTTCGGCACCTTGCGGCGGCGACCGATGATCTGGTCCAGCTTGTGCATGTCCAGCTCGCCCAGTCCCATCGGCAGGCACAGCTGGTGCATGCTGCACGCCGAGCAGCTGGCACGCAGGGCCTGCATGTTCAGGTTCGCGGCGGGGGTAAGGGGCTGGGCTTGGCTCATAGTTAAGGCGCAACGAAAGTATCCGCCAATTTACCGCATTCGGCGCGGCTGTGCCACTTTCGTTAGTAAATCTGAATTATTCAACCAGCTCATACGGCAGGCCGACATAGTTCTCGGCAATGTTCGCCCGGCCGGCGTCGGAGCCGGTGTAATAAGCCAGTTCCGCTTCCTGGATGCGCTGGTTGAACGGGTCGTCGGAGAACTTGTGCAGGATGGACGTCATCCACCACGAGAAGCGCTCGGCCTTCCAGATGCGGCGCAGGCAAAGCTCCGAATATTTCGCCACCAGGTCGGTGCGGCCTTCCTTGTAGCGCTTGCGCAGCACGTGGTACAGCGTGTAGACGTCGCTGGCGGCGAGGTTCAGTCCCTTCGCGCCGGTCGGCGGCACGATATGGGCGGCATCGCCAACCAGGAACATGCGGCCGAACTGCATGGGCTCGGCGACAAAGCTGCGCAGCGGTGCAATACTCTTTTCGATCGACGGACCCGTGACCAGGCGGTTGGCGGTGTCTTGCGGCAGGCGCGCGCGCAGCTCGTCCCAGAAGCGCTCGTCCGACCAGTCCTCGATCTTGTCGTCCAGCGGGCATTGCACGTAATAGCGCGACAGCATCGCCGAGCGCATGCTGCACAGCGCGAAGCCGCGCGGGTGGTTCGCATAGATCAGCTCATGATCCACCGGCGGTGTGCGCGACAGGATGCCCAGCCAGCCGAAAGGATAGACGCGCTCGAACAGCTTGATGCGATCGGCCGGCACCGACTTGCGCGATACGCCATGGAAGCCATCGCAACCGGCGATGTATTCGCATTCCAGTTTGTGCTGCTGGCCATCCTTCGTGAACGTCACGTACGGCTGCTCGCTGTCGAACTCGTGCACCGCCACGTCCTGCGCTTCATAGATCGTGCTGGCGCCGGAAGCAGTGCGCGCATTCATCAGGTCGCGCGTGACTTCGGTCTGGCCATACACCATTACGGTCTTGCCGCCCGAATGTTTCTTCAGGTCGATGCGCTCGACGCGGCCCGAGAAAGACAGCGCGAATCCCTCATGCACCATGCCTTCGCGGTCCATGCGCTCGCCGACTTGCGCCTCGCGCAGCAGGTCGACCGTGCCCTGTTCCAGCACGCCGGCGCGTATGCGCGACAGCACATAGTCCGGCGACTTCGCCTCGACGATCACATTGGCAATGCCCTGCAGGTCCAGCAGGCGTCCGAGCAGCAGGCCCGACGGGCCGGCGCCGATGATGGCGACTTGGGTCTTCATGATGTCTCCTCGCGGGGGCGGCGGCCCTTGTAATTTTCAATCCGCCATCATCGCGTCTCCGCCCTCTGCAGGGAATGGACGTTTCCGAAGGAAAATTGTACATTTCGAGGAATTCCTGCCTATATGGGTCCCTTGAGCCGCCTGATGAGTACTCCGATGAGCCCCCGGCGCCGCGCTGCCGCCGCCCCATCTCCCGTTCCCGTCTACCAGCTCTACGGAGAGGGCCAGCCATGGCTGACGCCGGACCTTGTGCATGTGGAGTCGATTGCTGCGCGCAGCCGATTGCACCAGTGGGAAATTCGGCCGCACCGGCACCACGGGCTGTTCCAATTGCTGTGGCTGCAGCAGGGCAGCGCCGATGTGCAGCTCGACGGCCGCAGCGACAAGCTCGCATCGGGCAGTGTGCTGCTATTGCCGCAGCACTGCGTGCACGGCTTTCATTTTTCGCCCAATGCGCAAGGGGTGGTGGTGACGCTGGCCTATGCGTTCTTTGCGCGCCTGCACGGCGGACTGGGCGAAAGCCTGGCCGCGATGGCCTCCGCGCAGACGCTGCTGTTGTCCGAAGGCGGCCATCAGGCCGAGATCGAAGCCTTGCTGCCTGCCCTGCTGCGCGAATATGGCGGGCAGGGCGAGCATAGGCACTTGCTGCTCGAGTCCTTGCTGGTCAGTGTCTTGTGCTGGCTCAGGCGCGAACCCGCGGCGCGCGATGCGCTGACCGCCAGCGACCGCGGCCGGCAATACCTGTCAGCCTTTTCTGCTGCCATCGAGCGCAGCTATGCGCAGCACCTGCCGCTGGATCAGTATGCGGAACAGCTGGGCATCAGCACCGCGCACCTGAACGCGGTCTGCCGCGAACTGGCGGGCTGTTCGGCGCTGTCGCTGGTGCATGCGCGGCTGATGCTCGAAGCCAGGCGCAACCTGGTGTACACGTCGATGAGCGTGCGCGATATCGGTGATGCATTGGGGTTTGCCGACCCTGCCTATTTCACGCGCTTCTTCAAGCGCGGCAGCGGGCTGTCGCCGCGCCAGTTCCGGGAACAGGCGCAGCAGGCAGGTCAGCAGCAGATGGCCTGACGATCGTCAGGCGCGGAGGAGGAGGGGACGGGGCTCAGGGCTCAGGGCAGCAGCACCGACAGTTCGGACGCTGCGGTGAGCAAGGCGGGCAGGAAGGTCTGTTCGAGCTGCGCGCGCGACACGCGGGTCGCTTGTGCGCCGATGTTGAGCGCCGCCATCGTTGCGCCCGATGCGCCGCGCACCGGCACCGCAATCGAGCGCAATCCGATTTCTAGCTCTTCTTCCACGAGCGCAAAGCCGCGCTGGCGAGTCTCGGCGATGATCTCGCGCAGTCGCGCTTCATTCACCACCGTACGGTCGGTATAGGCCACCAGCTTCACCTTGGACAGGTACTGGTCCAGCGCCGCTTCCGTCAGCCCGGCCAGCAGCACGCGGCCAAGCGAAGTGCAGTACGCCGGCAGGCGGCTGCCGGCATTCAGCGCCACCGACAGCACGCGCGAAGTCTGCGAGCGCGAGATGTACAGCACCTCGTTGTCTTCGAGGACAGCCAGCGAGCAGGATTCGTTGAGCGTGCGCGACAACTGATTCAGGCAGGGCTGGGCCGAGACGGTGAGGGGCGTCGACGACAGGTAGGAGTAACCCAGGGTCAGGATTTTCGGCTTCAGGAAGAAATTGTTGGCTTCCGAATCCGCATAGCCCAGCTGCTTGAGCGTGTACAGGCAGCGGCGCACGGCGGCACGCGGAATGCCGGTCTTGTGGCTGATCTGCGCAATCGTCATCGCACGGCGCTGGTCGCTGAAAGCCTTCACCACTGCCAGCCCGCGTGCCAGCGAGGTCATGAAACTCGGGTCGGTCAGCGCGTCGATTTCTTCGGCAATCGTCAGCGGGCGCGAGGGTGCGGCGCTTGCCGCGGCGCCGGCGGCTGCGGTCGCAGCTGCGGCTGGCAACGGCGCGCGCTGGACTTCTTTCGTGGGTTCGGGCATCGGGGTGGAGACGTTCTGCATGGTCGTTTCGCTCACGGAAAGTTTGTGTCGTTCGAACTACGGATTGGACCGCCCGGTCCGCGCAAGTCGGGAAGGGGCGTTGCATCGAAGCGTTACCGTAACGGAACTCAATAATTATTTGATAATCCCTGTGCTTGCTTGCGATTGATCCCGTATGAATTGTCCGCAAACGACGAATTTCTGCGTCTTGCTGACAACAGTCGCTTTACTGTGGTCGACCAGCGGTGTTCGGGCATCGCACACAAATTGCGCAAGCCTGCTTGTTCCGTCGTTTCATGGAGGATAAACTCAGCCGCTGTTCTATTACCAGTTATTTGTTCGTTTATCGAACACCTTTCCGGTAACTTGATAACAAAGAAAACACAAACTTCCGGAGGCCATCCTTGGTCAACAAGATCGTTCCCGACCTCGCGCAGGCCGTGGCCGGCATTCATGACGGCGCGACCGTGATGATTGGCGGCTTCGGCAATGCCGGCATGCCCAAAGCGCTGATCGATGCGCTGATTGATCAGGGCGCGCGCGACCTCACCATCGTCAACAACAATGCGGGCAACGGCGACACCGGGCTGGCCGCCTTGCTGGCTGCTGGTCGCGTGAAAAAGATCATTTGTTCTTTCCCGCGCCAGGCCGATTCGCATGTGTTCGACGGCCTCTACCGTGCCGGCAAGATCGAGCTCGAACTGACGCCGCAGGGCAACCTCGCCGAACGCATACGCGCGGCCGGCGCCGGCATTGGCGGTTTCTTCACGCCGACCGGCTATGGCACCAAGCTGGCCGAAGGCAAGGAAACGCGCGTCATCAATGGCCGCCCTTATGTGTTCGAGCTACCCATCCATGCCGACTTCGCACTGATCAAGGCGCTCAAGGGCGACCGCTGGGGCAACCTTGTCTACCGCAAGGCCGCACGCAACTTCGGCCCGATCATGGCCAGCGCCGCGAAGTGCACGATCGCTGAAGTCAATGCAGTCGTGGCCCTGGGCGAACTCGATCCCGAAGTCATCGTCACGCCGGGCATCTTCGTCCAGCGCATCGTGCAAGTCGGAGGTGGACAATGAAGCGTTTTACCCGTGACGAAATCGCGCAGCGCGTCGCGCGCGACATCCCCGAAGGGGCGTACGTGAACCTCGGTATCGGCTTGCCGACCATGGTCGCGAACCACCTCGACAAGTCGAAAGAAATTTTCCTGCACAGCGAGAACGGCATCCTCGGCATGGGCCCGGCGCCCGCACCGGGACAGGAAGATGAAGACCTGATCAATGCCGGCAAGCAGCCCGTCACCTTGCTGACCGGCGGCGCCTATTTCCATCACGCCGATTCCTTCGCGATGATGCGCGGCGGCCATCTGGACATTTGCGTGCTGGGTGCCTTCCAGGTGTCGGCGCAAGGCGATCTGGCGAACTGGCATACCGGTGCGCCGGATGCAATCCCTGCGGTCGGTGGCGCGATGGACCTCGCCATCGGCGCAAAGAAAGTGTTCGTGATGATGGAACTGCAGACCAAGAGCGGCGAAAGCAAGATCGTCAGCCAGTGCAGCTATCCATTGACTGGCGTGGCCTGTGTGTCGCGCATCTATACGGATCTCGCCGTGTTCGATGTCACGCCGGCAGGCTTGCGTGTGACTGACATGGCCGACGGCGTCAGTCTCGAAGCACTAAAAGAAATCACGGGCCTGCCTTTGCAGGCTGGCTGAGTTGAACCATCCCACAAGAACGACAGGAAGCCATTGATGAGAGAAGCCTATATCTGCGATGCGATCCGTACTCCGATCGGTCGCTTCGGCGGCGCGCTGAAAGACATGCGCGCCGATGACCTCGGCGCGGTGCCACTGCGCGCGCTGCAGGAACGCAATCCCACGGTCGACTGGAAAGCCGTCGATGAAGTGATCTATGGCTGCGCCAACCAGGCCGGCGAAGACAACCGTAATGTGGCGCGCATGTCCGCGCTGCTGGCCGGCCTGCCGATCGAGGTGCCGGGCTCCACCATCAACCGCCTGTGCGGCTCGGGCATGGATGCGCTTGGTACCGCCGCGCGTGCGATCAAGGCGGGCGAAGCCTCGCTCGTGATCGCTGGCGGCGTCGAATCGATGACGCGCGCCCCCTTTGTGATGGGCAAGGCCGACAGTGCCTTCTCGCGCAATGCGCAGATCTTCGACACCACTATCGGCTGGCGCTTCATCAACCCGCAGATGAAGGCAATGTACGGCGTCGATGCGATGCCCGAGACGGCCGAGAACGTCGCCACCGACTACCAGATCAACCGCGCCGACCAGGATGCGTTCGCGGTCAACAGCCAGAACAAGGCGGCCGCAGCTCAGGCCAATGGTGTGCTGGCCGACGAGATCGTGCCGGTCATCATTCCGCAAAAGAAAGGCGAGCCGATCACGGTGCTGCATGACGAGCATCCGCGCGCGACCTCGATCGAAGCACTGGGCAAGCTCAAGGGCGTGGTGCGTCCGGATGGCACGGTCACCGCCGGCAATGCTTCCGGCGTCAATGACGGCGCCTGCGCCTTGCTGCTGGCCGATGGTGACACCGCTGCCAAGTACGGCCTGACGCCGAAGGCGCGCGTGATCGGCATGGCCACTGCCGGCGTACCGCCGCGCGTGATGGGCATCGGCCCGGTGCCGGCCGTGCAAAAACTCCTGAAGCAGACCGGCTTCACGCTCGACCAGATCGACGTGATCGAACTCAACGAAGCCTTTGCCGCGCAGGGGCTGGCCGTGCTGCGCCAGCTCGGGATCGCCGATAATGATCCGCGCGTGAACCCGAATGGCGGCGCAATTGCGCTCGGCCATCCGCTGGGCATGAGCGGCGCTCGACTCGTGACCACCGCCATGTACCAACTGCATCGTACCGGTGGCCGCTATGCGCTATGCACGATGTGCATCGGCGTGGGTCAGGGCATTGCCGTACTGATCGAGC
>JACCDI010174018.1_pt1 | contig 10264 bp, 8 predicted proteins | sample 7442791 | NCBI WGS metagenome assembly JACCDI01 (sample SAMN15323434, study PRJNA562643) | freshwater metagenome | isolation source: river surface water | place: USA:Blue River Watershed | collected 2017-08-15
ATCAGCGAATCAGGCAAGGACAAGCTGCGCCAGTTTGGTATTGCGCCGCCCGCGCACCGAGCAATGACGACCGCCAGCGCGATTGATATCTCCGCGCTGTCGCCGACAGAGGAGGTCGACATCGCTTGCCCGCAATGCGGGTCGATCAACACGCGACTGATCAGCCAGTTCGGCTCGACCGCCTGCAAGGCCTTGTACCGGTGCGGCGATTGTCTGGAACCCTTTGATTATTTCAAGCCTCACTGATGTCACACTTTCATTCACTGCGCATCAGCGGGCTCGTGCATGACACCCGCGATGCGATACGGGTCAGTTTCGAGGTTCCGGCTGCGCTGCGCGAGACTTTCCGGTACCAGCCCGGTCAGCATCTGACACTGCGCGCGGTCATTGATGGCGACGAGCAGCGCCGCTCGTATTCGATCTGCTCGGCCGTGCAGGATGAGGAACTGCAGATCGCGATCAAGAAAGTGCCCGGCGGCGTGTTTTCCAACTGGGCGCATGAGCACTTCGCGCCCGGCATCGCGGTCGATGTGATGCCGCCAACCGGCAGTTTTCATCTGCCACTGTCACCGGATCATCATCGCCACTATCTGGCCTTCGCCGCAGGCAGCGGCATCACGCCGGTGTTCTCGGTCATCAGGAGCACGCTGCTGGCAGAGCCGCAGAGTCGCTTCACGTTGGTGTACGGCAATCGCGCTTCGTCCACGGTGATGCTGCGTGATCCGCTGGCCGATCTGAAAGACCAGTTTCTCGGCCGGCTGTCTGTCATCCACATCATGAGCCGCGAGAAGCAGGATATCGATCTCTTCAATGGCCGCATTGATGCCGACAAATGCAGGGCGCTGCTCGCGCAATGGGTACGGCTGGATGACATCGACCATGTATTCATTTGCGGGCCTCAGCAGATGATGGAGCAGGTATCTGCGACGCTGCTTGCACTGGGACTCGATAAATCGCGCATCCGCGCGGAGCTGTTTGGTGTGGCTGTGGCCGCATCCCGAGCCCGTCCTGCCGCTGCTGTCACGGAGGCGCAGTGCGAGGTCACGCTGGTGATTGATGGACGCCACTACCTGTTCGCGATGCCACGCGACGCGATGCCGGTGCTGGAAGCCGGGCTCGCGCAGGGGATTGAGATACCCTATGCGTGCAAGGGCGGCATTTGCGCGACCTGCCGCTGCAAGGTCACTGAAGGCAAGGCGGATATGGATGCCAATCATGCGCTGGAAGACTATGAAGTGGCCAGCGGTTTTGTGCTGAGCTGTCAGGCTTTCCCTGCGACAGACAAGCTCGTGCTGGATTTTGATCAGGATGCGTGAAGGGTTCCCCGAATGAGCGAAGAACTTCATCAGGAGGCGGCTGCGCTCGCGCGTGCAACCGGCGAGCGCATGTATGCACGTGACCATGCGACGCAGGGGCTGGGCATTCAGCTGCTCGATGTCCGCCCCGGTTATGCGCGCATGCAGATGATGGTGCGGCAGGACATGCTGAACGGCCATGCGATGTGTCATGGCGGATTCATTTTCACGCTGGCTGATTCCACGTTCGCCTTTGCCTGTAACAGCTATAACGTGCAGACCGTGGCCGCTGGCTGCAGCATCGAGTTTCTTGCGCCAGCTTTCGAGGGCGAGCTGTTGCAGGCCGAGGCCATCGAGCAATCGCGCAGCGGCAAGACCGGCGTTTATGATGTGGTAGTGACCAATCCCGCAGGCCGCAAAGTCGCGCTGATGCGGGGCAAGTCGCATCAGCTGAAAGGCGCTGTGATCGAATAAGCATCTGTCTCGTCAGGCCGCTGGCTGCGTTGGCACTGCCTTGCCGTACGTCTGGACTGTCTGTGGCAGTGCCGCCTTGCCACCGACCTAATGAGGCAGATTCCAAGAAACTCGTCATCGAGGCGACGCCCGGAACAATAAAAAACATTGCCGGGCCTGATAAAAACTGGAGGAGACTACCGATGGCCACATCGCATGCGAGGCCGGCCGATCTTGAACCGATCGAGACAGCCAGTCAGGATGAGCTGCGTGCGCTGCAGCTGCAGCGGCTGCAGGCGACGCTGCATCACGCATACGACCATGTGCCGCATTATCGGCAGAGTTTCGATGAGAAGGGCGTGCATCCGGACGACCTGAAATCCTTGTCCGATCTGTCGAAGTTCCCGTTCACGAGCAAGGAAGATCTGCGAAAGAACTATCCTTTCGGCATGTTTGCCGTGCCGCGCGAGCAGGTCGTGCGGATTCACGCATCGTCCGGCACGACGGGCAAGCCAACGGTCGTCGGTTATACCCAGAAAGACATCGACACCTGGTCACAGCTGGTCGCGCGCTCGATTCGCGCGGCGGGCGGCCGTGCCGGCGATATCGTGCATGTCGCTTATGGCTACGGACTGTTCACTGGCGGGCTCGGCGCGCACTATGGCGCGGAGCGGCTGGGCTGCACCGTGATTCCGATGTCGGGCGGTCAGACAGAAAAGCAGGTGCAGCTGATCAATGACTTTCGGCCAGACATCATCATGGTCACGCCGTCCTATATGCTGAATCTGATCGAGGAATTCGAGCGGCAGGGACTGGATCCTGCGGCATCATCGCTGCGCATCGGTATTTTTGGCGCAGAGCCCTGGACGGAATCGATGCGCGAAGAAATCGAGCGCCGAGCCGGACTGGATGCAGTCGATATCTATGGCCTGTCGGAAGTCATGGGACCGGGCGTGGCGAATGAATGCATCGAGACCAAGGATGGTCCTGTGATCTGGGAAGATCATTTTTATCCCGAGATCATTCATCCGCTGACGGGAGAGGTCATGCCCGATGGGGAGGCGGGTGAGCTGGTATTTACCTCGCTGACAAAAGAAGCGATGCCGGTGATTCGCTACCGCACGCGCGACCTGACGCGACTGCTTCCGCCGACCGCGCGCAGCATGCGCCGCATGGATAAAATCGTCGGACGCTCCGACGATATGCGGATCATCCGCGGCGTGAATGTATTCCCCTCGCAGATCGAAGAGATGCTGCTGGCGCAACCGGCGCTGGCGCCGCATTATCAGCTGGTGCTGACGCGCGATATGCACCTCGATCAGCTCGAAGTGCTGGTCGAGACCCGCGAAGATGTGCGTCATGGTGACGGGCTGCGCGGAGGAACGGCGCTGGAACAAATGATCAAGGCAATGATCGGCATTTCCTGCACGGTGACTGTGCTGCCTCCGAATGGCGTTGAGCGCACCCAGACGGGCAAGGCCAAGCGCATCGTGGATCGCCGCCAATAATTTTTCTGACGCGGGGCAGGGGAGCATGGATTCGAACCACGCCGGCCGGCTTGGACACCGGTCTGTCCCCCCTGGACACTCCCCTGTGATGATCAGCCACCGTCATGCCTGACTACAGACAGTGACGCCATTCTCCGCAGATCGCATTCGGGGAGATTGACCCGAATCAGCATGTCAGCAGTGACGCTTGGCGATGCTCAAGCGATTCATCATGTCCCGGGATGACAATGCCAGCTCAGGTAGCATTGGGCACAGGCATGGCGCAGTATCCGGGAACATCGCTGACAGGGATCGCATCACCGCTGGACACATGCCAGCCACTCGACGCCGATGATCAGCTGGGCCGCATCGTCGGGCAGATACATGAATATCAGGTGCCGCCTTCCGTAAGCGACGCGATCGACCGGCTGTACGGCAGCCTGTATGCGTCCTCGCGATTTCAGCGCGTGTGCGACCCCTCGGCGCTGCCGCATGTCTGGGTCGCGTATCAGCGCGGCGACATCGTCGGTGCGCTGCTGTTCCGCACAGAGACCTCACGCATCCAGGTGCTGAGCGAAATGTTCATGCTGGACAGTGACATCGCCGCAGCGTTCTGCCGCGATGTCTTCGGCCGCTATCAGGAAGCCCGCGAGATCAATTTCAATGCGATCTGTCTGCCAGCGCGACTGCCGCGACTGGTTTGCCAGCATTTTGCGTTTTCTGAAAATTATGTGCTCGAACTGCCGGCATCCGTCGGGGAGTATGAACAGTCACTGGGCAAATCAACCCGCAAGACGCTGCGCGGTTATGGCAATCGGCTGTTGCGTGAGCATCCGCACTTTGTATGGCGCTCTGGCTCGTGCAGCACGCTCTCGCCACAGGCGCAGCAGGCGCTGGTTAGGCAGCTGCAGGTATTCAAGTGTGAGAGCATGGCCGCGCGCGGCAGGCAGGCGAAGGCCGATGCCCGTGAGACAGCCCAGTTGCTGCGGATGACTGCCGAGTGTGGATGGTTCGGGATGGGCACTGTTGACGGCAAGCTCTGCGCAGGTTCGCTGGCGCTGCGAAGAGGCGAGAACTACGTGATGATGCCGTGTGCTGCTGATGCGGCGTATTCATCGTACCGGCTCGGGCTGCTGGCCTGCTACTGGTCGCTGTGCGATTGCATCCGGCAAGGCGGGCGTCAGTGCCATTTGCTCTGGGGTCGTTATCGCTACAAGGAGCAATTGCTCGCGGCCCCGATACCGCTGCACCGGCTTCGGGTGTATCGATCCCGCTGGCAGATGCTGTGTCGCCCATTCAGCGTGACTGGCATGGCAGCCAGCAGCCTGCTGCATCGCTGTCGTTCCTGGTGGCTTGATGTCCTGCCCGAGCAGCTGGCGCGGCAAGAGTGGCTGGTGCGCGGCGTGCGCCACTTGCTCAGACAACCGGAGCCAAACAAGTGAAATCAAACAGGCGAAATAATTCCCGGTGAGAAATAAACCAATCAATATATTTCCCTGCGACATCATTGTCATTAACAAATTATTCATTTGAGCAAGATATTTCTTACAAAACATTAAAGTCTAGGTATCCTTGACGCGGTAAAAACTAGTTCCATTAACTGGAAGTTCTGGTTTTCCGCCATGCGCCTCTCTCTGCACACCTTATTGGTTGATCTCGCGCGTCGCGCCGGTCTGGCGACGATGGCGCTTTTGTTTTTGCTCAGCGGCGGCAGCACTCTGGCAGCACCCGAAGCAGAGAAGGCACCGCTGCAGATCGGACTGGATGCCGAATTCGGTCTGCAGAACAGCACGTCTGCGCAATCGATCGAACTCGGCATGCGTGCTGCGATTCATGAGATCAATGGGGCAGGCGGATTGCTGGGCGGGCGACGGCTGCAGCTTGTCACACGCGATAATCGTTCCATACCCGCGCGCGGTGTCGAGAATCTTAAATCGCTGGCAGCGATGCCCGATCTGGTCGCGGTGTTCGGCGGCCGTTTCAGTCCGGTCGTGATCGAGCAGTTGCCGTTGATCGCAGAAAAGAAGCTTCCTTTCATTGCGGTGTGGTCGTCCGCAGATCAGATCGTGGCGGCGAACAAGCCGGGCAGTTATGTGTTCCGTCTTTCACTGCGCGACAGCCTCGCGATGCCTTTCATGCTGGAGCATGCCGCATCGCGCGGCATCGACCGGGTCGGCCTCTTGCTCAGCAATACAGCATGGGGACGCAGCAATCAGTCCGCCGCTGAAAAATATACAAAGTCAGGCAAGCGGCCCCGCATCGTTCGCACCGAGTGGTTCAGCTGGGCAGATACCAGCCTGATCGGTAAATACCAGAGCCTGCGTGCCGCTGGAGCGAAGGCCGTGGTCGTGGTAGGCAATGACGAGGTGTCGGTGCTGGTGAAAGAAATGGCCGCGCTTCCTGAAAGCGATCGCCTGCCGCTGATCGCGCACTGGGGCCTGACCGGGGGCGAGTTCGTGCGCCAGTCCGGACCGGCATTGCGCAGCGTGGATCTTTCGGTGCTGCAGACTTTCAGCTTTTACACCGCACACCCTCGGCTGCGTGAGCGTTTTCTGAAGTCGGCATCGGTGGACAAGCCGATCACCCCGGAACAAATCTCTGCGCCTGCGGGCGCCGCGCATGCCTACGATGCCGTGCATCTGCTGGCGCTGGCAATTACCCGCGCTGGCAGCGCTGACCGCGCGCGCATTCGCGAGGCGCTGGAGCGTTTGCCGGATCATCGCGGGCTGGTCAAGCAATACCGCCGGCCGTTTACGCCAGATAATCATGAGGCGCTGACGCGCAACGAACTGCTGATGGTCCGCTTCCGTGAGGATGGCGTGATGGTGCCGCGATGAGAGCGAGGCTACTGCGCTGGCTCACCGCCGGCAGTCTGACCGAACGTTTTGCCCGCGCCAGTGCGATGCTGGCGCTTGCCGCGCTGTTGCTGACGGCGCTGGCGTCCTGGCTGCTGGCTGAGACGCAGAACGATGCGGCGGAGCAGGCGCTGGTCAGGAAAGAGGCAGTTCACAATGCCGCGATGATCGGCACGATGATCGAAGGCGTAGCCTCGCGCATGTCAGAGCTTGCCGAGGGCAGCCTGCTTGCAGCGGCGCTGACCGATACCTCGGGACGCGAAAATTATCTGCATCCCTACCTGTCCAGCATTCATCATGTGAACGCCGTTCCGGTATCTGTGCTGTTCACCGACTTCATGGGGCGCGAGATCGCCAGCAATGACTTTGCGGCATTCTCGGACGAAGACCGGCAATGGCTGCAACTCCACCTGAACGCAGAATCCGAGGGGGCGATGATTCGCGATGGCGAACAGGGACCTGAGCTGATCGCCGTCAAGCTGGTGACGCCGCCACGCACGGGCCGAGCCGAAGGGGCGCTGCTCTATAGCTTCGATCTGAATGCGGTGCTCTATTCAGGCGATATTACGTTGTTCTGGAATGGCAAACCGGCGCAGCCCTCCGGTGCAATGGTGACCGCCCGGGTACCGCTGAAGAAGCCTTTCGACACCCTGGGTATCGAGGCCGGTATTGCGGCGCGCGATTCATCGATCGGTCTCAGGCTGTCTCAGCTCGGCATTATTTTCTCGCTCACGGTCGCCATCACCGTGCTTATCTGGTGGCTGGGGCGCCGCCTCGCGCTGCGGCTGACGCAGCAGCTGCGTCGTCTGGAGAGTTTTTCGCGTGAAGTGGTCCATACAGGCTTTGGCAGCCTGCGCGCGCCGGTAGAGGGTGGCGATGAAGTCTCCAGTCTCGCGCATTCTTTTAATCATGTGCTGGACAGATTGCATCATCAGCATCAGCAGCTGCAGGAGGAGAGCGAACGGCGCAACCAGCTGCTGGCGCGATACCGTCTGCTGATCGAGAGTACAAATGCGGTGTCATGGGAGGCCAGCCTGCCGGGCTTTCACTACAGTTTTGTATCGCCGCAGATGGAACGCGTACTGGGTTTCTCAGTATCTGATTGCCTGTCGACGGGTTTCTGGGATGCGCATGTGCACGAAGACGATGCCGAGGTGGTCGCACAGGCTCGCGCCGCAGCGATCAACGGCGCGGGAGAGTACAGCTGCGAATACCGTCTGCATAATCGCGCAGGAGAAGCCGTGTGGGTCGAAGAGATCGGCAGCGTTATTCGCAGCGGCGTCGAGGGCGATGCAACGCTGCGCGGCATCATTCTGGATGTCGGACAGCGCAAGGCAGCCGAGGCCGAGATTCAGCAGCTTGCTTATTACGATCCGCTCACCGGTCTTCCCAACCGGAGAATGCTGCTCGATCGTCTTCAGAGTCTGACGGATGCAGGCCGGCATGATCCGGAACCCGGCGCGCTGATCTTCATTGACCTGGATAACTTCAAAGCGCTCAACGACACGCATGGTCACGAAATGGGCGACTTGATGCTGGGAGAAGCAGCGCACAGGCTGACCGCAGCCGTGCGCCGGAATGACATCGTTGCCCGTCTTGGCGGGGATGAGTTCGTGGTCGTTCTCAAAGGCCAGCGAGAGACGCCCGAGACGTTCCGCCGGCATGCAGAAATTGTCGCTGACAAAATTCTGGCCGTGATGGATCAGCCTTATCATTTGCGCGGCATAGAACACCACAGCTCCGCCAGCCTCGGCATCTATGTATTCGATACCGGCAACGACACCGTGACGGAAATACTGCAGCGGGCCGATCTGGCGATGTATCAGGCGAAGGCTTCCGGACGAAATGCCATCCGTTTCTTCGAGGCAGACATGCAGTTTCAGGTGTCGCGCCGCACCGAGCTGGAGAACCGCCTGCGCAATGCGCTCAAGCAGCAGGAGTTCAGACTGGCGTATCAGCCACAGGTCACCGACCGGGGCGAATTACTGGGTTTCGAGGTGCTGTTGCGCTGGCAGCACCCCGAGCGCGGTCTGATTCATCCGTCTGATTTCATTTCCGTTGCTGAAGAGACGGGCCTGATCGTGCCCATCGGACTATGGGTGATCCGCCACGTGGCAGAGAAGCTGAAAGTCTGGAGCGCCGATCCCCGGACCAGTCCGCTGACGCTGTCAGTCAATGTCAGCGCCCGGCAGTTTCGCGATGAAGCATTCGTTGATCAGGTCATGGCGGTGCTGCGGGATACCGGCTTGCCGCACCACCGGATGAACATGGAGCTTACCGAGAGCTTGCTGGTGGATGATATCCAGCAGGTCATTTACAAGATGAGGGTGCTGAAGGCGGCGGGCATCGGTTTTTCACTCGATGATTTTGGTACTGGTTATTCCTCGCTCTCGTATTTGCGCCGTTTGCCTATGGACGAACTGAAGATCGAGCACTCTTTCTTCAGGAATGCGCTGACCGAAGAGGCCGATGCCGCGATCGTGCGTACCATCGTTGTGCTCGCCCAGAGCCTGAAGTTGCGGCTGATTGCTGAGGGGGTCGAAACCGAGCGTCAGAAAGAGTTTTTGATCAGGCATGGCTGTCACGCGTATCAGGGTTTTCTTTTTGGCGAGGCCGTACCTGAGGAAAGGCTTCCGGAGTGCCTCGATGTCTGGCTGTCTGACCAGAGGCAGTCCGCCAATTCCTGAAGCTTTCCGTTCAACGATAGCCGCTCCCGGGGGAGCGGCTTTTTTTTCGGATGCGTGCGGAGGCTGAGCGGCGCGCGTCAGCCACTTATCGCAGCTTCAAGGAGGTGAGGTCGTAGCGCCGGTTCCTGTGGTGGTCGTCGTAGTTGGCGTCGTCGATCCCACGCCGGTCAGGGTAGTGATCGGCGTCACTGTCGTGGTCGGGGCTGTGGTGCCCGTGCCCGAGGTTCCGCTGGTGGTTCCGATTGTGCCAGTCGTGCCAGTCGTGCCAGTCGTGCCAGTCGTGCCGGTCGTGGAGGTGGTGCCTGTCGTACCCGTTACCGTGCCCGTATCGGTGGTGCTGCCGGTCGTCGTTGGTGTTGTTGTGGTGGTGCCGGTGCTGGTGCCGGTGGTCGGACTGGTGCTCGTCGTGCCGGTGGTTGTCGCTGGCGTGGCAGTGTCCACGGTGCCGGTCGTGGTACCGGTTGTCGTCGTCGGGCTGGTGGTGGTCGGACTAGTGGTGGTCGGACTGGTACTCGTCGTGCCAGTCGCTGTCGAGGGCGCGGTTGTGTCCACGGTGCCGGTCGACGTGCCGGTAGTCGGCGTGGTACCGGTGGTAACCGTGGTCGTTGCCGGGGTGGTCGTTGCCGGAGTGGTGGTTCCGGTCACTGTGCCCGTGGTCGGGGTGGTCGAGGTCGTGCCTGTCGTGGTGCCCGTCGTCGTTCCAGTCGCAGTACCCGTCGCCGCGGCGGCCGCACCGCGTGTGGTACCGGCAGTCGTCACAATCTGGCCCCGCACTTCACCTTGCGGAAAAGCTGCCGAGGTGATCTCGTAGTACATGTTCCCGCCGGTAAGCGCAGTGCCCTGAGTCGCTGTCAGCGTGGTGCGGGCGGTCCAGATGCCTGAACCCGGCGTGATCTCCCGCAGGCTGTTGATCACCGGACCGATGGCGCCCGCTGCAGCCTGTCTCAGATTGGCGCCAGTGCCTGTGATGCCTGAAGAGATGATCACCGAAGTGAGCACGCGGTCACGCGGCCGATAGACCGAGATGGCGGTCGCGGTCGCTGCGCTGGAAGTCGGCGGCACAGCGAGCGCACCCGACATCACATTCGTGAAGAACAGCGGGCGAGTCGCCGCCACGGTGGCGCCGGTCGTGCTGGCAGTGCCAGTGCCGGTACTCGTGATGCCGCTGGTCGCACCTGACGTGCCGGAGGATCCTGACGTGCCTGAGCTGCCAGCGCTACCGTAGGGGTCGATGCTTCCGCTGCTGGTCGTTGTCCCGGTGCCGCCGGACCCGGCAGTGGTGCCAGTAGTGCCAGTGGTGCCTGTCGTGCCTGCCGTGCCCGCCATACCGCCGTCAGCGGTCGCCGTGGTCGCGCCGCCGGTGCCGCTGGTCCCGCCCGTGCTGGCGCCCGCGCTGGTGGTGGCGGTTCCGGTGCCCGTCCCTGCGCCTGTTGAGCTGATGGTGGTGCTGGTTCCGCTCGCAGGAATCGCTGAGCCGCTCTTGGGCA
>JACCDI010456714.1_pt1 | contig 10264 bp, 11 predicted proteins | sample 7442791 | NCBI WGS metagenome assembly JACCDI01 (sample SAMN15323434, study PRJNA562643) | freshwater metagenome | isolation source: river surface water | place: USA:Blue River Watershed | collected 2017-08-15
AGCTACTAGTGATGAAGTAGCAGAGCTTAGAAAAGAAAACCAGCGTTTAAAAGAAATGGTTGCCGATTTAGTATTGCGCTATGATATTGTAAAAAAAGCTTATCCATTTTGGACTCACTGTAAACCTCAAGAAATATATGCGTCTTACAGTATCCGAAAAACAAGAAATCATTCACATGGTTACTCGCCCTGAGATTTTAGTAAACAGAACATTACTTGAGATTGGGATTAATAATAGTACCTTTTACAACTGGTATCATTCCTATACTAAAAACGGAGTTGAAGGATTGCTTCCAAATAATAGGTTTTCTAATCGTCAATGGAACAGTATTCCTGAGGAGCAGAAAAATCTAGTTGTTGAATTTGCTTTGGATTATCCCGATTTAGCCTCAAAAGAATTGGCTTATAAAATCACTGATGAACAACAGATTTTCATTTCCGAATCGAGTGTGTATCGAATTTTAAAAGCACGAGGATTAATAACATCTCCAGCTCATATTTTTCTAAGCGCAGCCGATGAATTTACCGATAAAACAGGTTTTGTTCATCAAATGTGGCAAACGGATTTTACTTACTTTAAAATACTAGGATGAGGTTGGTATTACCTGAGCACCGTTTTAGACGATTACATCCGTTATATAGTGCATCGGGAGCTTTGTTCCAACATGACAGCAGATGATGTAAAAAGAACCGTTGATAGAGCTATTGTAAAAGGTAAATTAATTACCAAACAAAAGCCAAAGCTACTGTCTGATAACGGCTCTTGCCATATTGCAAATGAATTAAAATCGTATTTAAAAGACCAATATAAAATGGATCAGGTTCACGGCAGACCCAATCATCCACAAACACAAGGAAAAATTGAACGCTATCACAGAACCATGAAAAATGTTGTAAAACTCGATAATTACTTCGCTCCTGAAGAATTAGAAGCTGCTCTAGAAAAGTTTGTTTACAAGTACAATAATGAACGCTATCATGAATCATTAAACAACTTAACACCAGCGGATGACTATTTTGGAAGAGGAGAATTGATTTTAAAAGAGCGTGAACGATTAAAGAAAATTACGATTATCAACCGAAGAAATGAGTACCAAAAATCAAAATTAACAACTAATAAAGAAAAACAGTTATCTTTGAATTAATTAACTAAACACTCTCTAAGAAAAAGTCCACTTTAGTTTGAAGACATACAGTAATACTTAGTAAAAGACATGAGATGTATTTGTAAAATATTTAATAAAGTCTTACCAAATTTGTCTTTTTTTCATTTATTAAATTTTAGATTTTAAACTCGTTAGGATATTTTAAATAGTTTGATTTATCTTTTTTTAAACATCTTGATCAGTCACAAAATTCTTTAATCATGTCTCTTTCATTAACGCTATCTCGCTTCTATTAGTTTAAATTTTTAACCCACTATTTCTTTAAAATTGATACTGTATTTTGTTCCATTATCTTTTAGTAATTCTATGGTACCGTTAAGTTGTTCTACTAACATGTATACTAATTCTAAACCAATACTTTTATTATTTTTTTCAGTTTTATCAATGCCAACTCCATCATCAGATATCGTCAACTGATAGTCAGTTTCTCCTTTTTTAATAAGCTCTATAGCAATATTTCCTTCTTGATTTGGAAAGGCATATTTCAAAATATTGCAATACAATTCATTAATAATTAGCCCTAATGGAATAGAAGTTTGAATATCAAAATTACTACCTATGGTTTTAATTTTTGTGTTAATTTTAGAGTTCTCAAATTGAAAAGAACTTTTGATATTATCAACCAAATTCTCTACATATTCCTGAAAATTAACCTTGTCCAACTTATCAGTTTGATACAAATTTTCATGAATTAAAGCCATCGATATAATTCTGGATTGTCCTTTTTCTACAAATTCTTTGATATCTTTAGAGTTGACCTCTCTCGATTGAATACTCAATAAACTAGTTACTAATTGAAAGTTGTTCTTGACGCGATGATGAATTTCTTTTAAGAGAAGTTCTTTTTCATTAAGTAACTTTTCTAGTTTTGAAACGTTTTCTTCGATGATTTTATTTTTTGCCATTATAGTCCTGTAAAACACAATAAAAGTAACAAAGGCAATAGTCGCAATAATTAATATAAACACAGTTATCAATATATAATTTCGCTGTTTTTGTATAAGTAAATTTTTTTGAAGATCAGCAATTTTTAATTTTCTTATTTGATTTTCCTTTTCGGCTACTTCAAATTTAATTTGATTTTGCTCATATTGCTCTTTTTCAAATTTTTTGGAATTTTTATCAATGTAATCAAAATAAATTTGATTATAATACCACGCTCTTTTGAAATTCCCTAAAGCTTTCTCAATTCTTGACCGTATTCTGTAATAGTCTTCTATAGATACTTCTCCAACAGTATCACTTTTATCATTAATTAATTGACCAGCTTTTTCAATATAATGCTTTGCCTTAACATTTTGACCTAATTCATGATAAGACAGACTAATTGTGTTTAAAGCATTGATTGTGGTCACGCTTTTAGCATTTTTATCTAAAATTTGATTGCACTTTTGTATAGCAGATTTGTAATTTTTTAAGCCAAAATCACTTCTTCCATCTGCCAACTTAATCATGAAGTAAATATCGGTGTCGTTTAGTTTTGCCTTATCAAAATAGCATTGCACACTTTTAATCAACTCTTTGGCTTCTTTAAATTGCCCTAATTCATTATAAACTTTAGCTTTTTCAAGTTCTATCAAATGTCGAACGTGATTGGTCGGATGTAAATCTACAGCCTTATTAAGATATTCCATAGCATCTGCTGCTAATTTGATTCTCCTGTAAGATCTTGCTATCCTATAATACAACCAAGCTTTACCATCTTTTTCATTACATAAATCATAATAGTAAAGTGCTTTTTTATAGTTTAAAGTTTCTTCCTTGTTTATACCAAGATTATAGCTTAAACCATAACACATATAAAAATCACCAAGTAATTTTGAATCTCCAAATTGACTAAAAAGTTTGTAATGACTATCCAATAACTTCTTTAAAGATTTGTCATCTCCAAAACTATTATAAGATCGAGCAACACATATAACAGCTGTCAGATAATACTTTATCTCTTTAGTCTTTTTTAATATTTCTATCGCTTTCTTTGAATTATTTACCGCCTTTTTGGGATCACGTTTAAGATAGTAATAGTTACTCATATTGATATGATATAAAGCCCATCCAATTGGTGATTTGTGTTTTTGAGATAATTTTGAAAGTAATTCTGTATAGTATTTCATTTTTTCAGCATCATCAGTATAATAACAATTACTCAATTCATAATAAGATCGTATTTTTTGTTCAACTGAACGTGATTCTTTTAAAACTAATTCTAAACTATCTATTTTTCTTTTAATTTCATTTGATTGAAAGTAAGCTGTGTATTGACAAAACAGAAAGACTACCAATATATAATTTTTCATAATTGAATAATGAATTAATAACCTCAACAAATTAATAATCATAAAACATACTATCTGTTGCGCAACTAGAATACTTAAAATTAATTTTATTTATTTCAAATGTATTTAGCTGTTTTCAGGGTTCTAGCGTAATTTTTTGGTTAATAAATTTACACTTTTTTTTTGTATATTTTTGTAACAAATTTTGAATGATTTGGTTTGAAAATTCGTGTATAAAACTACATTATTTTTTTAAAAAAACATAGTTAATCAAATTTTGTTTCAAATATAGTCTACTAATAGTAGTTAAAACCGATTCATATTCAAGTTTTTTTCTTGGTCTTTGATTGAGTTGATCCTGAACTTCTAAAAGTTGTTTTGCGTGTAAATTAACGTCAGTTCCTCTGCGGTGCAAATTTCGGTGATATTGACCACTTAATTTCGGTTTAAATTAACCACCTGTTTTTAGACATAAAAACTACTTTTTTTATGTGGTATTAGTACTCAAATATAGTTAAAATATTATCTCTTGTTCAGACTTCTTTTTTTTCTCATCGACTCTCCTTGTAATTCAATTCTATGTACCTGACCTATAAGTCTTTATAGGAGGGCGTCAGCTGTGGTTTACTCACCGATAATGTCATACCAACCCAGAACCGGGATTTGTGAGGTAACAATAATAGAACCTTTATTATGTCTGTCTTCAATGATTTCCAAAAGCGTTATCCGGTTACAACTATCCAATGGTTGAAGCCCAAAATCATCTAGGATAATAACATCCTGACGTTGTATTTTTCCGAGTTCACGCAGGTACGAACCGTCAGCCTTGGCCATTTTCAGCTTTGCAAACAGTTTAGAAGTGTTAAAGTAGCCAACCTTGTAACCTTGTATAGATGCCAGGTAACCCAATGCAGTTCCTAGATAACTTTTACCAACACCTGTGCTTCCGGTGATTAGGATGTTTTCATTTTTTTCTATAAACTCACACTCTGCAAGACGCATAACTTGATTTCTCTCTAAGTTGCGAGATTCATCAAAATGGACGCTCTCAATGTTTGACTTATAGTGGAACTTTGCATATAGGATACTTCTCTCGATTCGCCTGTTATGTCTTTCGTCCAACTCGGAGTCAACAATCATTGAGACAAACTGATCCAGTGTGTAATAGTCTGTTTTACCACTTTCGATAGCGGTTTTAAAAGCATTATGCATACCATAAAGCTTCATTTGTTTCATTTTTGTTACGGTAGATTCATTCATGTTTATTAAATTTAAATTAGTTAAAATAGTGTTTCCCTCTGATGTTGGAGTGGCTTGGAAGTTGTTGCTCCTGTTCTTGTTCAAAATCGATTAAATCTAGATTATTCTCTAGGATATTCTGTATGGTTTTAAAGCTGTAAATCTTAAAGTCCAGAGCACGTCTGCACGCATTTATTAATCGTTCTTTGCCTACTTTTTTCTCATAAGACAATATCCCTAAACAGCTTTTATAAGCTTATTCAGGATGGTTCCTGCTTTCGATTATATGTAAAATATATTCTCCTACATAAGAGTCAATACTGTTTGCCCAATCGATAAACCTGCTTGCACTCCACTAAGCCACAAATTGATTTGTGCTGGCTAAATTTTCCGGATTGGTGGTTTAGGTATACGACTTATAATTTCTTGGATGGGAGGCTATCGATTGTATTTATGGTATATTTCAACAGTAGTTTTGGTATACAATAACTTGGCTTTTTTCTTGACATATTGGAACGGCACACTGAAGTAGTTTTTGTCCTGACTTAACTGAAAATGTTCATTTTGCATGATTGTAGCAAAGGATTGGTATTTAACCTCAAAACGTTCTTGTGGTAAGGAAAGTAATGTTTGCTTCTCGTCTTCCAAAAACAGGTCTAAGCGAGAGTAAGGTCTGCCTGTAAGTTTTATTTAATTGTGCTTCTGATCAAGTAAATCCCAGATGCGTTAATTTAAGTCTTCTATACTATAAAATTTAATCCCTTTTAAATAAGCAAAGATTCTTCTGTATAATATCTTTACAACACCTTCAACTAATAATTTATCTCTTGGTTTATAGGCTCTGGCTGGAAGTATTGTGGTTTGTTAATAATCCGCAAAATCAGACAGGGTTTCGTTAATGGTAGGCTCAAAACGACTACTTTTTATTACGGCTGATTTTAAATTATCGGGAACAATGGCAGCAGGTACACCCTCAAAAAAACGCATGGCATTCTCTATTGACTCTATAAAATCCTCCTTTTGCTGACTAGCACTGGCCTCTGCGTAGGTGTATTGGCTGGCACCTAATATGGCTACAAAAAACTGAACTTCTTTGAGTTTGTCTGTTTCTTTGTCGATAATTGAGAGTGTTTTTCCAGCATAATCGATATACATCTTATCCCCAGATTTGTGGTTGATATGCATCACCGGGTTAACCTGTTTGTTCCATGCTTTGTAATGAAGCCGGAATTGGGAGTTCTTAAAACCGTCAGGGTGGACTTTTATGTACTCTTCCCACATGTGAGCCATGGTAACTCCAACTTTCTTTAATTCTCTCTCCATCAAAGGAAAAAAGTCATGTAAAGCCTGTAGTTTAGGGCTGATTGTTTCCAATGTGTTCTGGGAAAACATCTCTTCGAGTTCAGAATCGCTTTTTTGATTGAGATCATCAAAACCAATCCTAAGAACCTCAAACAGGGAAATATACTTCTTTACTGTATTTCTTGAAAGGGATAAATAATTGCTGATAAACAACTTACTCTTTCCTGTGCAATGTAATTTAATTACTTTTCTAATTTTACTCATGTCTGTTATTTTGTTTGCCATAATCCGTGCTTTTTAACGAATGTATGGTGGTTTTAACAACATGAAAAAGTTAGTAGTTTTTAGTGGTCAATTTAAACCGATTTTAAGTGGTCATTTTGAACCGAAACTGGGTGGTCAGTTTGCACCGAAACGGGTGGTCAATTTAAACCGAAATTGGGTGGTCAATTTGACCGTTTTTTCCAAACAATTTTCTAATGCAATGGTTAGTCTCTATGTTGCTTCACTGTGGTCTTCTAAAGCTTGATGGGTTAGTTTTCCTTTTGATTTTAATGATATATCTATGACTCTGGCATCTAAAATAGTGCCTGATTTTAAAATTATTTTATGTTTTTCTAATTATTTGCTTAGTTCTTTAAACAATTTTTTATACACTTTGGCATTAGTCATTTTGGTTCTGAATCTGCTCAAAGCTATGATCTGGTGCTACTTGCTCTAGAGTTAATCCACAAAATTTACTAAAAGAAATACTATCGTTAATTCTATCTGCAACTTCATAATCGGTAAGGCCATACCATGTTTGTAAAAGGCACATCTTAAATAACAAAAGACCATCATAACTTGGGTTTCCATTTGAAATTTGACCTTTTGTGTAATGCTTGTTAATAATATTGCTAATCGATCTCCAGTCAACTAAAGAATCCATTTGATTGAAAAATATTGCTTTTACTTTTCTTATACGAAAGTCGAAAACGATATCTGCAAAACTAGTTTTATTATATTCTCATGACAAAAAAAACAAACATTATATTGTTGATATACAAATATTTAATCAATTTTTTTTTTACATCTATCAATTTTGCCTTGCAACGGTCTTATTTAATTCTTGGCTTGATCTAAAATGGGAGTTGAAAAGCTAATTAAAAATCAATTTTCAATATATATTATCAACTTTAAACTATTGTAGTTAAATCGAAATCAATATTTTTACAAAAAAAAAATATGAAAAAAAATTACTTCTTTGCATTATTTTTCAGTAGTATGGGGTTAATTGCACAAATTAAGACTACTGGTGTTGTTAATTTAGGCTCGAGAATGACAATAAAAATTGACAAGAATAGTATTACAAATGTTGCTACTTTTACAATTACAGGGCCTCATGATCGATGGTTTGCTGTGTCTTATAGAAATACAGGAGGATCGCTTTTTAACCAAGATTGTATTATAGTAAATTCCGCTTCTGAAGTTAAGGATTCAAGATTTCCTGGTGGTGCTGCAGCAGTAATTGATCCAGTTCAAAATATCACTGTGATAAGTAACACCATTACAGGAACTACTAGAACAGTTGTGGTAGAAAGAAATTTCAGTACTGGAGATGCCGCTGATTACACTTTTACATATAGTGCTAATGGTAATGATATAAGTTGGGCAATTGCTCCTTCTGCAACATACAATATCTTATTAAAACATTTGAATTCTTCCGTTTTAGATAGGAGTTTTGCATCTTTATCTTATTCGACTTTGGGAAATGAGTCTTTTAATGAAAAACTAGAGTCCTTAACTATTTACCCAAATCCTGTAATTGATGTTTTACATTTGCAAAATCAAAATTTATTAAATATTTCAGATATTAAGATTTTCAATGCATATGCTCAATTAATTAAGGAGTTAAAGTTAAATTCTAATGATGAGTTATTTTATATAAATCTATCTGATTTACCTTCAGGGTTTTATTTCTTAGAAATAAACAATGAAAATGATAAATCAGTAAAAAAAATACAAGTTAAATGAATTAAAATTTGAAAATATTACATATTAGATCCCATCTGAACATTATGAAAAAATTTTTCTATTTATTATTTTTTACTTCTTTTACTTCTTTCTCGCAATATAAAAATGTGTTTGAGATAGCACGGAAAGGGACATTGAATGAAATGGAACAAATTTATAATGAAAATAATAAAGTAATCGATTCAATTAACGAAAAATCTTTTACTCCATTAATACTTGCCTGTTATAAAGAAAATGTTGATGTTGCTTTGTTTTTAATAAGTAAAACAAATAATATAAATTATGCTAGTAATTTAGGAACAGCTTTAATGGCAGCTGTTATGAAAGGTAATCTACAACTGATTAATGCGTTATTGGAAAGAAAAGTTAATTTAAATGCACAAGATGACGAAGGAAAAACAGCTTTGCATATTGCAACATTAACCAATCAAAATGATATTGTAAAATTACTTTTAAAGGAGGGTGCAAAGAAAGAGATAAAAAGCAATTTCAACGAGTCGCCTTTAGATATTGCTAGAAGCAATAAAAATACCGAACTCATTATATTATTAGATTTTTAAGTAACTGTAAAATAAACTGTGTCAAAACACAAAAATTAGTATTTTAACATAAAGTTTATAAGTTGAAATCAGAAAGAGAATTCTTAGATTAGGAATCATAAATACATTAGGCTTTAGGAAAAGTTCAGTTTGGTAAGATATTTTTTGGAAAAGATGGAGTTTGCTCGGTTTTAAAGGATTTTTTAGAATCCCTCTTAGAATCAGAGCTGGAATGACATTAAGACAAAGAAGAACGGAGTATAGAAAATTGGAAAAATGAACAAAACAGTAAGCTATTAAAGACAGCTAACAACATTAAAAAGTCTCTCTAATTTTTTATAAAAACTAACAAAATTATTAACTCCAAATTTATGTTCTATGATTAAAATGAAAAAAATTTTAATGTCTGTACTTTTGTTGGCATTAATTGCTTTTGCAGGCTACTATTATGTACTGCATGGTGGAGCAAGAGACTTAGCTTCTGAAGAAACTGATTTTGCAGTATCATCTTCCACTTTGACGGCCGAATTTGTATCCAATGTGGATACATCCAACAAAAAATACCTAGAGAAAGCGGTTGCCGTTTCGGGCAAAATTACAAGCGTTTCTGGTTTAGAGGTAATTGTAGACAAAACCATCATCTGCAACTTAAAAACTCCCGATCCTTCCATCAAAAAAGACGCTAATGTTACTATAAAAGGTCGATTGGTAGGATTTGACGACTTGTTAGGAGAAATAAAACTCGACCAATGTTTTGTAATTAAAAGCTAAACCACATGAAAAACTTTTTTATTACTATTCTACTGCTTTTTGCGGTAAGTAGTGTTATGGCTCAAGACGAGCTATTCAGTCAACTGGATTCGTTAAAAACTGAAAAATCCGTTACTCCTTATGCTTTTAAAGCGTTACAGGTTTGCAATATTCAATCGACGAAACTTCCGGTGAAAGGAGAATTGTACATCTTAATTTCGCATCGTTTTGGCGATTTGACCAATGGCTTTGAAAACTTCTTCGGATTGGACGAAGCCATTACTAAAATTGGTGGAATTTACGGTGCAACGAATTGGTTGTCACTCGGAGTTTCGAGACATCGCAACAATAAAACCTATGAATTAGCCGTAAAATACAAATTGGCGAATCAAATGGATCAAGGTTTTCCTTTTACAATTGTAGGTTACAACACAATGGACATCAACAGTGAATTAAAAAAAGCGGCCAATCCCGAATTGAAATTCACCAATCGATTCGCATACACTTCGCAACTGATTATATCCAGAAAATTCTCAGAAGCCATTTCGTTTGAGGTTGCTCCTATTTATGTTCACAAAAATTTATACGACGATACTTCAGAGCAAGAAGATTTGTATTTAATTGGTGCTGGTGGACGATGCAAATTATCTAAACGCATCAGTTTGAATTTGGAATATGCTGCGCGGTTGAATACTACTAGCGAATTCAAATCGCCTTTCTACAATCCGCTTGCGATTGGCTTTGATATTGAAACTGGCGGTCACGTGTTTCAAATGATTTTCTCCAACAGTCAACCTATGAATGATGTAGCTGTATTTTCTAACACCAAAGGAAAATTTGATTTTAGCAAAGGTGGCGGAATCTACTTTGGATTTAACATGTATCGAGTTTTTTAAAATTAAAAATTGAAAAGATGAAAAAAATAATAATAACATTAATGACAATCGGATTTGCCATCACAATTATATCGTGCGAATCC
>JACCDI011076154.1_pt1 | contig 10260 bp, 3 predicted proteins | sample 7442791 | NCBI WGS metagenome assembly JACCDI01 (sample SAMN15323434, study PRJNA562643) | freshwater metagenome | isolation source: river surface water | place: USA:Blue River Watershed | collected 2017-08-15
CAAGGGACAAGGGACAAGGGACAAGGGACAAGGGACAAGGGACAAGGGACAATAAGTGAAATCATTTCCTGTCATAAAGTACAAAAAACAATTTTGAAAAAATGTGGTAAGAAAAATGTAAAAATACAAGTGTTGAGTGAAAAATCCAAGGTCAAAGGGGTAATGGCCAAGGGCCAAGGGGTAATGGCCAAGGGCCAAGGGCCAAGGTCCAAGGGCCAAGGGGCAATGGTCAAGGACTAAGGGACAAGGGCCAATAAGTGAAATGATTTCCTGCAATAAAGTGCAAAAAACAATTTTGGAAGAATGTGGTAAGTAAGATGTAAAAACATAAGTGTTGAGTGAAAAACAAACCATAAATTGATGATTTCAAAACACTGCAAGATAAAATCATACTTTTGTCTTTTTCACTGGAAATAAGATGATATTCAGCTCTGCCTAGCTAGAATTGACTCTACTTCTACTAGAGATGTCAAAATCAAAAGAGAAATTCTAGGAAATGGATTCGAATTGCAATAAATGACAATTTTGAATTGAAATTCATTTCTCCTTGAGTAAGTTTGTAAATTCAAAATGAAAATAGCTCAGGTTGCAGCCTAGGGTGAGATTGTCTTTCAATTGCACTGTTGTAAATAAAGATCAATTTAGATTGCTATCAATGACTTCTGTCTGTGTAATTTTGAGCATACTGTCTGAAACAAAAGAAAAGAAACCTATTGAATCAGCATCATGTCTTGTTTTGTTATCCTTGATCTTGCTTGTGAGGCACTAAATTTGAATTTGAAATATTGTTTATGCTAGATCTAGAGCAAAGATTGGATTTTTAATAGTTGTAGTACAATGTTTGAATGAACAATTACAGGAGGAAGGAACAAAAAAAAATTGAGATTGAATTTATGATCATTGTGACTTAAAGTGAATTTCAGTTTCAGTCAATTGAACTAAAATAAATATGGATGAAGTGTAAGGCATATTTCTTAATTATTTGTTATTTGTTGGGTATTTTCAGTGCCTTGATTGATGGTTTACCTGTGAGAATTTTGTTCAAGTATGATGGTAAAGAAAAACAACAAACCAATCTCAACAAGCTGCTTATTGAAAAATTGAGCATCATTGAGCATTTCAAATCCTGATTGCTCCACCCAGACCAACTTGGAAGAATGTGAAAAGGTTGTGGGTTGTACTTTTGGTGTAGAGAAGAGTCAGGTGTATTAAGATCAATGGATTGTAAAGATGAAGTGTGTTTGTAGTTGTCACATTATGAGAAATTTGACAAAGTTTTATGAGTACCATCAAATTTCTATTGTAGCAACTGAAGCATAGCTTTTATGAAATTTACACTTAACGCATTCATTTTCTTTCAAGGAGAAGCAATCATCAAAGGTTGAAATAAAAGCAGTAATTTGCAATCAACTTCAAATGATTTGTAAATCTATCCCTTGCTTCACTGCTTAGAAAAGGAACCAAAAAGAATCAACATGATTAAAAAATGGAAAAATAGATGTCACTAAGTGACCACTCATTCAAAATCTTTCAAGATCACAATTATTTACATATCTCTTTTCACAATCTATCTTAAAAATCTTACATTTGAGATGATTACAATCCTTTAATCAACCTGTATAATATACCTGTACTATATTCTATAACAAGGATGAGGTTAAACTTGCTTTACATAGTGAAGATGTTATTTGTGTATGCAGATCCAATACCCAAAATATGTGAGAGATTATTTTTTGTGATACCAAGATTCTTTGTTGGTGAAGATTTTTGTGTTGACTGAATCAGATGATCTTGCTCAATGGACAATTGTGGTTATTTTTGGTTACTTATGTAGAAACTTAAGTGCAATTGTGAAAATCAGCTAGATGGAATCTCAACTCACCATTGAAATGATATGATATGGCCAGGACAAATATGACATTATTGTTCATGGCTGAAGAATATGAACACAACAAAGTAATAGATGCACTATGGTGCCAAAAAAGAACAATTAGGATATAGGAAATATTAATTCATTGGTAGTTATTCACTTGAACCAATGGTATCAATTGTGATTGAAGGATAATTGAGAAAAGAAATGATGATGATGTCACAAGTACACCAATAAATAACATAAACTGATGGATGAAGGAAAATAGTTGGGATAAGGCAATTATAGAAATCTGCATCATGAAGGTATGTGACAACAATTATGACATGAGGAATATCAATTATTAGAAACCAAGGCCAATTGGATCAAGAGACATTGAAGTGATATCCTTTGTGGCAAAGAGAGAGTTTGTGCCACAGTATACCCAACAAATCACATGGACAATACAAGGCAGGCAAGAAAAAAGTTTTTGGATGCTGTGATAAAGAAACTGATCCACTCCAATTTTGCATTACCAATTGAGAGGAATAGGTGATTCAAGTCACTGTGACCAATCCAATGCACCAAAAATATTTAAAGACTATGCCAACATCGATCTCAACGCATTATAAGTATTGAACAATACATAAAGTATATTTGCATGTTTACTTTGAGTAGAAGTGTTCAATTATACTTATATTTTACTTAACCGGAATAAGTACAAAAAACACTAACCTACCATTTACTAGCACTTACCAGTTCAAATTATGTTGAAACACTTTCTAACTTTTGTTTTTGCTTAATCCATGTTGACATTTCCCCATAGTCACAAATTTGAATCATTTCATTTGATTATTTTTACATTGTAGGTATTTCTACATTTGACTGAACTTATTCACTTTTATTTATTGTACTTTATGAAATATATTACTCATTTCAAACCACCTTTCTAACCACTCAATAGACATTTCATTTGAAGAACATTGTGTTTTACCTCTTTTCACATGTCTTGACTTTCTCCATGTTGACCCATTGCAATTAGTTTAAATAACTCAGGGCTTCATTCAAAAGTTATTTACTTTATCACCACTAAAATCTAGCCTGAATTTTTGGTGGGATGACATTTACATAAGGAAGTTTGGGGATATTGCACCTCAAATATTAAAATATTGTGGCCCCAGGATGGCCCTTGATAAATTTTTATCCTCTCCAAACTGTAACATTACTTTACTTTTTGCAGACACTCTATTGTCTTGTACAATTGTCAGGTCCTTACTCATTTTGCTTGTGAAATCATGATCTTACTAGATATACACTTTGATTGTATATCAAATGTTATTGTACGAGCAAGAATATATTTTTCTTAGATTTTATATGATGATTGGCACAATGCTTGTTTTTTACTCAAACACTTTGTCATACGTGTATGTTTGTCACATTCGAATCCTCACACTCCCTACTGCTATTATTCAATTATTTGATATTCCATCAATGACAAATCTAAGGATTCTTGGATAATTCTTACTTTGTTCACAGAAATGCATTGAGCTATATCTTCCTTTGCCAACTCTTGCTGTAAGGCATCATCACAGTCTAGGTAAGTTCATTCTTTGAACTTCCAATTGAGCAATAAATAACTTCTTAGAATTTCTTATTCAAATAGTGGTAGTGTAATCACATTGTGTACACAAATAAATAAAATTCAATTTAACCATATGGAACACCTCAAATCCTAAATTCACCAACAGATACATTAAGATTATCTATTTGTGTTGGAATTATGATACATAGATTTTAAGCTTTAGATTACATATTGGTGACAAATGTATGTCTGTATGGTTACATTTTTCAACCACACAAATATACTATCACAATAACTAAACGCATATTAATCTTACAAAGGACATCAAGGTTTCACTCTGTCAGCAAGATTGTTGCATTACTACATTATTAAAAGAATAATCTCAAATTTTCCTTGTCTTTTTTATTCCTCTTTTTCTTATTCAACTATAAAAACTATTCTTGTTTCCAGTTGTGACAAGCTGCACATGTCAATAGGATTGATTCCTATGCTTGAAAGGCACAATAGGAGTGTTCAAAAGAAATAAGCAAGTGCAAGTAATGACAGATCTACTTGCTTTGTTATTAATTTTCAGTGTACCCATGTACTTACCATTGCAATTGATATTTTTGTTGCAAAGTAAGTGTAATCAAATGGTACCTATACAATCCAAAATATCAAAAACCAATGACTATTCTGTATGTTAAGCACAATTCTCTGAGTACATTTTTTGGTGGATTTGAAGCATGATATTGAGAGAATTTTATTGTTTGTTGAGGTTTGAACTAGGTCTGTAATTGAATCAAAATCATCATCTGTCCATCAATGAGGACAGTGTAATCAATGCATTTTGTCTGAGGATATTTTTGTACTATATTTATTTTATATTTTAGGACAGAAAAGATCAAAGAATAGGGACCTATGACATACCATATTTTTGAATGTACAAGTGAAGAAATTTACAAGGGACAGAGGGATTTTTGTAATAAGTTGTGCAGGTGTGGGGAGTAAATTATTTCTAATATTCTAAAAATAGTCACACATATCTGTATAGGAATGCAGTGAAGTTGTTTGTGTCATATCAACATATTTGAATATTTTTCTGGTATTAAAATTAAAGATTTGCAGGAAGGCAGGGGATAGAACCAGTTCCAGAAGATGACAAGAAAAAATAAGATTTTTACTCAATATTACAAGGGAATATAATATGGTATGTTCATCAAAACATACAGCAAAATTGAAGACATCAAAAAATTGCTCATAGTATTCAGAACATACAAAATCTTACTATTACTTTTTTGTGTTAACAAATTACCCATTACTCTGAGCCAGTTACACTTCAGTTGACATGGCAATCTGTAACAATGAATCATTAAATCACCAAGAAAAGAAACACTTCTTGAATTGAGCAGACAAACAGCATATGGAAAGCATTTTTGCAATAAAGTTGAAAAGTCCACAAGAATGACAACAATTTTTAAAGATGTTCATATTACTAACAATGATATGTTTATACAGATAATTTTCACAGAATATTATATTTCAATGATTTGAGACTGTAACTTATTTATACAAGCCAATGTTTTCTATGAATTTTCTCCATACAAGAGCAAACTATCATCAGATTCATTGAAGCTCAATTCCTTTATCAGTGTGCTTGTGTAATATTGTGATGTATTTGAAATGTGAACTAGAGCAGGAGTATACTAAACAGCATTCATTCACAACCAATAGTTTGAAAATAGCTGATATGTAGTGAACTACATGAATACTTATGTGCTCAATTCTGGGCGCAACAACAAAAGGCAACTGATCTTGATGCAAGAAACGAATTTTCTGACCCTGGATAGATAACCACAATTAATTTGGTGAAAGGCTTTGATGTGTTAGGAATTTTATTCTATTCAGTGTTATTTCAGTAACATTAAATACTGTCATAGAAAGGAATAATTTTTGACACAATAGGAGAGGAAGGTTTCCAGATAAGAGAGCATTTGAAAAATGGACTATTTAATATTTATCATAACACAAAACAGAAGATGAATTTAGACTCATGTACATTCCAAATAGCAAACACTTAAGCACTAGCTGAACCTTGAGTCATACAAACATCTACATGAACACTTGTATCACTCCATCAATGTGGTCAAGGCATTTCTCGAATAACAAGAGTCTCATATTAATCTGGAGCCCAGAATTTTCACAAATTCCAAAAACTACTTGTGAGGAGTCCAAGAGAGCACAAAATGAAATGGAATGGAAAGAAATTGAAGGTAAGGATAATTCATTTAATAATTTGATGGAAGATAAATATTAGGAGACATATTCTATGCACAAAATGTAAATTTGTTATCTTTGAAGCAATGCAAAGTATTTTTAGCTTAGAATGTATCAAAGATTATTGAATTGAAATGGAAATGTTTATAGTCAAGAATCTTTTTTCATTACCATAAACAACAGAAATTGAAGATATTCTATGATTGTAATCCTTAATCAGTTTCTCACAAGGATTATATATTTTGATTACTGCAATTGTGACAAATACTTAGCAAAAAAGACAAAAAGAGAAGTCACCCCACACACTGAGTGTTAACTCACAAATATTTCTTGATCTGTTGTAACTCAAGAGCAATCTCCTTTCAGATGGCACTTATGATTTGGCGAAACCAACAAGTATATCAAGCTTATTTTCTACCACTCTTTGCCTGAACTGTTTTCTGCTGACATTTTTAAGCATACTTATTTCTATCATTACAGACTGACACCATTTATTAATGAAATAAATTTGTGTTATTTCAAAAAGCAAGAATGTTATCTATGATCAACCATTACTTGGTGCCATGATAATAATGATGAATGGAATTGATCTGTTCTTATTTGTGTAATAATATGAATATATCATAATACACTGATGGATGGCACAATTTACAAAGAATTGCTTATCATTTCCAGTGACAACAACATAAAATCCAACAAGGACATTGATTCAATAATATTATACATGATTGATTTGTTTTATCACCAAGAGAAGATCATCAAATGAAACACATATTTCTTCTTCCTGCTTTTTCACAATCTTACAAATGACATTGTTGGGTGTGAATATTGATTTATAAAGATATACAAAATACCTTTACACACTTAAATGACTTCTTCAATTTTCTCATTTAAAATCAACAGTCTCTATGTATCACCATGACAACTGACCACCCTCTGTCTGGAAGAGATATGTTATGTAGTCACTTTTGTCTTTTGTTTTTCAGAGGGTGATATCAAATATAAAAGATGGAAATTTTATTGCATCAATTTTAAATGCATATTATTCATGAACAAAGAAATTATTTCGCTAATGACTATGTTTCACACAAATATACACATCATCCATTTACTTTGATATAAATGTAATGGAAAAGTAGTTTTGGCTCTTGGTGAGAATAATGGAATGTAGCATAAATCAATCCCCAATCCTATTCTCCTTAAAAATCAATATGGTATGAAAAGGTTGGTAATTTTAACTTTACCCAACTAAGAACCAAATTAAATACAATTAATGATAATTTATTGGATAGGAGCAGTTCCCAAAATGAATGCCTGCACTTCATACATAACTGTTTTTACTAAAGACATTCTAACCAATGGAGGCATATTGGTATCATATAGAACAATGATATGGATCTAGTGCTCAAGGTCATGTTTGAAAAACTGTGATGTTTTGTGGATATCTCATTAGAAACCATATTACAATAAACCTTGAAAATTTTCAAAAGCAGTAATATCAAAGGATCAAAGCTTCTATTACATTAGAATCATCTGTAATCAAATTACTTTGTTGGGTAAGATATCTTTTGAGAGACTCTTTGGGCTCTTCTTCACAACATTACCTCATTGAATAAAAATTAAAAATGTCTTCAATTTGACTCTTGGAGTTTCTTTTGATTAAATTAATCAAAAGATATATTTCCATAAAATTCAGTGCAGATAAATGAATATGATACTTCACAATATGTACAAGCCTTTGAAACGTATTTTACAAATAAATCAAATTTTTTTAATGAAATTGTCAAGTTTTGAAAAATACAATTTGAGTTTGTCAAGGCATGTGATCAAGGTAATTCAAACCTTATTAAACTTTTTTGATTAATGACCAGGTTCTTTACCCTCAAACATGAACAATTTCAACCAATTAATATTTGCCTTCATCTTTGATCCTTTATCAATGAAAAGTCTCATACAATAATACTGTGTCCTTGCAATACTATACTGTTTAGTAATCAGTTCAAGGAACGTCAATTGTGTCTTAAATCTTATAACATAAATTCTAATCTCTCAGCAAAAATTTGAAAACTAATACCCCGTACAATCAAATGAGCTTATAAATTGAAAAATACCATTTTTCAGAATTTAGAAAAGTCACAAAAAAATAAATTTTATTTCATTCTGTTTACATGGATGGCACCCATTATTACCATTTTCATTGTTCATGAAACAAGAACCACCGCCAAAGAAAGAATTTTAAACTCTTAGCTTTGAATACAGAATGAATATCACCTCTCAATCTGAGCATAGTATCAACTGTTTTAGACAGACAAACTGGAAGTAGTTTCATTACATAACAAAATTACTTGCATAATAAATCATTGTTTGCTTACAGGAAGAGGAGTCAAACTACATTTTAAAGAGATAAAGTTTCATTCATTCAAATTCATTTACAATAAAGACCTCTGCACAGTTTGAATACAATTAAACAAATCTGATTTAAGTGAAGAAAACCTACACTAGGATACTTGATATTTCTTGTTTCCTTTATTGTTAGCTTATTTGTGATGAACCAATTTTATTGATACTAGGTCAAAGTTTCTTTATTAAGAATCTACAATACACAAAAATGCCAAGATATTCTATAGTCACAAAAAGTTTTGATTTCTGTATTAAATCTAATTTATTTTTAATCATTTTAGATTGTATTTTTGTTTCACAGAATGAAGACTACAATCTGTAAATCATGTTCATTCTTCTGATTACTATTTCAAAAAGAAATTGTTGATATTTCAAATTTTATATTCTTACTTGTGGGTAGATTTTGTTGGTTGTGGATTCAATCTCAAAATTGTCTCATTTCTTAAGAGGTAAAACAAATTTCATGTTCATCATATTGTTTTCTGCTATTATATTAGAAATACTATTTGTGGGTTCTTTTATCTGATAGTGTTGATTTGATTTGGCAATCTAGACATTATACAGGAAAGTTCCATTTTACAACAACCAATTAAATGGGTCATTCTTATTTTATATTTCATCTGCACAATGCCATCGGTGGAACCACAAAAAACAATTTTTGTTATAGCATGCAAGAAAACAAGTCATGGATAAATAAATCCATAATTTATGAGAATTCCTTTTTATACTTCATTATACACTGTATAACTTAATATTAACCATTGAATAATTCATACTAATCTCCCTCTTGTCCAAGTCTCCTTCTGTTTTTAGCACTCCAGAATTTGGTTCCGTATGAAAAATGTTTTTCAAATGTATTTCTATTGACATGAGTACAATATTGCACAATCATGAGAGGTTTGGGTTAGGAGCAGGTGTCAGTGATCATTTTGACAAAAGAAAATACAATGAAAATTGGTTTTTATGTTTTTAGGCCTTAATGAGCACCATTATGTACTATGAGAATAACATAATAAAATATTGCCTTGAATGTTCTCAATCAGTATTGTAGTTGGTGACAGATGGTTGTTTGGTTCATTGTTCCATGAAACAGTAGTCAGTATTGGATGATTAAATATTCTATTGTTAACATATTCAGTTTATTGAATAAATATTGCTTGTATTGTTTAAACCACACTTGCATATGAAAAAGAGACATTACCACAATGAAAACTGATTTCAATATCCTGTCTACACAAATTTATGATTCATCATCCCTGTTTGATAGTAAAGTGAAATAGCAATATATAGTTTTGATCAGTACATGATAATATGAACTGTTTCCAATTGTACTAGTGTGAATATGTCAAAGTTCAATATTTTCTATCATTTTTTACACACAGCATACAATAGTATCCAATCATAACAGATGAAATATGAAGCAAAAAAAGAGAAAAAAAATTGCATTTGAAAATACGTTTCAATGTTATTCAAACAAAGGTCATTAGTATAATATGTAAAATCTCAAAAAGAAATAGCACTTGATATTTCTTGGACTTCTTTTCTCTGCATTTTTGATGAATTAATGATGATGGATCAATCATTGTCTTGAACATAATACATTGAATTGTGATTTTAATGGATTCTTTAGCCATAAAAATCTTTGATTTGATGACACCTAATTTACTTTATCAAAAAGATGTTCCACTTTTTAGCATGAATGAAACATTTTGTATCTTTCCTTGGACGATTTGCATGCTACAAATCATGTCAATTTCGCTAAATAAAATAGCATAAAATGAAATAAATAATAAAACAAAGTTTGGTTTCCTCCTTGTAGATAAACATTCAAAAGAACTGGATTCAAACCCAATTTTTCTTATTTTACCAGAGAAAGAGCTAATTTTCTTGCAATCAGTTTTTTGCAAACTCCATTACCTAAAAGAATTCTACAAATTCTGTCCACTGGTTCATCTTACTGCTATTAATGATTTGATTGTACAATTTAGACATCATGAAAGATAGTTCAATGTTCTCTAACACTTTTCATTGATTGGATCATCCTTAATTTACCAACACATCAACAGTAATTGAAAAAATAGGACAGCTAGATGATGATATTCACAAAGATCTGACAAATAAACAAGCTATGAAAACAGGAATCCAGACTTTCTAAGAAAGTATTACCATCAGC
>JACCDI010336422.1_pt1 | contig 10259 bp, 10 predicted proteins | sample 7442791 | NCBI WGS metagenome assembly JACCDI01 (sample SAMN15323434, study PRJNA562643) | freshwater metagenome | isolation source: river surface water | place: USA:Blue River Watershed | collected 2017-08-15
CGGCCGCTGCTGCTGCGCGAGCCGGGCGGCGGCCAGGAACACCTCGGCCAGGTACTTCACCTCGGAGGCCCGGCTGCCGGGCAGCACCGCCAGCACCTCGCCGGCGGCTGGGAGGCCCAGCGCCTGCCGGGCCGCCAGGCGGTCGGGGGCCTGCGGGATCACGCCGGCCAGCGGGTGGCCCACATAGGTGGCGGGGATCCCGTGCGCGGCAAGGAGCTCGGGCTCGAAGGGAAAGAGGCACAGCACATGGTCGGCGCTGCGGCGGATCTTCTCCACCCGCCCGGCGCGCCAGGCCCAGATCGAGGGGCAGACGAAATGCACCGTGGGCACGCCCGCCTGCCGCAGGTCGGCCTCGAGGTCGAGGTTGAAGTCGGGGGCGTCGACGCCGATGAACAGCGCCGGCCGGTCGGCCAGCAGGCGGTCCCGCAGCACGCGGCGGATGCCGGTGATCTCGCGGTAGTGCCGCAGCACCTCGACATACCCGCGCACCGCCAGCTTCTCATGCGGCCACCAGGCCTGGAAACCCTAGGCCGCCATGCGGGGGCCACCGATGCCGAAGGTGGACAGGCCGGGCCAGCGACGGCGCAGGCCCTCCAGCAGGAGGCCGGCGAGCAGGTCGCCGGAGACCTCGCCCGCCACCAGCGCGACGCCCCGTGGGGCGGTCGGGGATCCGGGGGACGCGAGGCCTGTCACGGACAGACCTCCGCCCTCAACGCACGATGCCGCGCTGCGGCGAAACGCCCTGCAGGAAGCCGACCATCAGGTCGACGTCGGGGCGGGCCTCGGGCGTGGTGTCGGCCAGCGCGCCGATGGCGTCACGGGCCTGTTCCAGCGTGAGCCCGTCGCGGTACAGCGCCTTGTGCGTGGCCTTGACCGCGGCGATACGCCCGGCCGAGAAACCGCGCCGGCGCAGGCCCTCGAAGTTCATCGAACGGGCCGAGGCCGGCTGGCCCTGGCTCATGACGAAGGGCGGCTGGTCGGCGAACAGCAGCGAGCACATGGCCGTCATGCCATGGGCGCCGATGCGCACGAACTGGTGCACCACGGTGAAGCCGCCGAGGATCGCCCAGTCGCCCACTTCCACATGGCCGGCGAGCTGCGAGTTGTTGGCGAAGATGGTGTGGTTGCCCACCACGCAGTCGTGGGTGACGTGCAAGTAGGCCATCAGCCAGTTGTCGTGGCAGATGCGGGTGACGCCGCCACCGCCGGGCGAGCCGATGTTGAAGGTGGTGAACTCGCTGATGGTGTTGCGGTCGCCGATCACCAGCTCGCAGGGCTCGCCTGCGTATTTCTTGTCCTGCGGGACCGCGCCCAGCGAGGCGAACTGGAAGATGCGGTTGTCGCGGCCGATGGTGGTGCGGCCCTCGATGACGCAGTGCGGGCCGACGGTGGTGCCCGCGCCGATCGTGACCTCGGGGCCGATGACGGTGTAGGGGCCGACGGAGGCCGAGGGGTCGATCTTCGCGCCCGGCGCGACGATGGCCGTGGGGTGGATCTGTCCGCTCACGCCGGACCCTTCATTCCACGCGGCGCATGGTGCACATGAGTTCGGCCTCGCAGGCCACCTCGTCGCCCACGCGGGTGATGCCCTTGAACTTGTAGATGCCGGCCTTGGCGCGCTCGATGGTGATTTCCATCATGAGCTGGTCGCCCGGCTCCACCGGCCGCTTGAAGCGCGCGCCGTCGATGCCGGCGAAGTAGTAGACGGTCTTGTCGTCGGGGGTGACGCCCTGGGCGTCGAAGGACAGCAGCGCCGCGGCCTGGGCCATGGCTTCCAGGATCAGGACGCCCGGCATCACCGGGCGGTGCGGGAAGTGGCCGGTGAAGAACGGCTCGTTCATCGTCACGTTCTTGAGGGCGACGATGCGCTGGCCCTTGTCGATGCTCACGACACGATCCACCAGGAGGATCGGATAGCGGTGCGGCAACTTCTTGAGGATCTGGTGGATGTCCATCGTCATGGCTTGTACTTCTCGAGTGCTTTGATGCGCTCACGCAGTGCGTGCAGCTGCCGCAGCGTGGCGGCGTTCTTTTCCCAGGTGGCATTGTCGTCGATGGGAAAGACGCCGGTATAGTGCCCGGGCTTGTGGATGGACCGCGTGACCAGCGAGTTCGACGAGATGTGCACGTGGTCGGCCAGCGTGAGGTGGCCCAGCACGCCGGCGCGCCCGCCCAGGGTGCAGTGCGCGCCGATGGTGGTGCTGCCGGCGACCGCGGCGCAGCCCGCCATCGCGGTGTGCTTGCCGATTCGCACGTTGTGGCCGATCTGGATCAGGTTATCCAGCTTCACGCCGTCCTCGATGACGGTGTCGGCCAGCGCCCCGCGGTCGATGCAGGTGTTGGCGCCGATCTCCACGTCGTCGCCGATGCGCACCGCACCGAGCTGCTCGATCTTCTCCCACCGGCCCTCGTGCGGGGCCAGGCCGAAGCCGTCGGCACCGATCACCACCCCGGGGTGCAGCAGGCAGCGCGCGCCGATGACGCAGCCCTCGGCGACGGTCACCCGCGACTTGAGCACGGTCTCCGCGCCGATGCGCGCGCCGCGCTCGACGACGCACAGCGCGCCGATGCGCGCGGTGGGATGGATGTCGGCGCCGGGGTCGATGACCGCGCTGGGGTGGATGTGCGGGCCGGTGTCGGCCGGCGCGGTGCGGGCCTTCCACAGGCGGGTCAGGCGCGCGAAGTACAGGTAGGGGTCGTCGGCCACGATGGCCGGGCCGCGGGCCAGGGCCGCCTCGCGCATCGCGGGCCCCACGATGACGCAGGCCGCCCGGGAGGCGGCCAGCTGGGATTGGTAGCGGGGGTTGCTCAGGAAGCTGAGATCCGAGGGCGACGCCGACTCCAGCGGGGCCAGCCCCTGGATGGACAGGTCGGGGTCGCCGTGCAGCTGTCCCCCGAGGTCCCTGACGATGTCGCCCAGTCTCAGCGTCACCTCACCGGCTCGCGGTGTTGAGGGCCTTGATCACCTTGTCGGTGATGTCGTGCTTGGGGCTGATGTAGACCGCTTCCTGCAGGATCAGGTCGTACTTCTCCTGCTCGGCGACCTGGCGGATCACGCGGTTGGCGCGCTCGAGGACCTGCTGCAGCTCCTCGTTGCGACGAGCGGCCAGGTCTTCCTGGAACTCGCGGCGCTTGCGCTGGAATTCGCGGTCCTGGTCGACCAGGGCCTTCTGGCGCTGGGCGCGCTGGCTCTCGGACAGCGTGGGCGCCTCGCGCTCGAAGCGGTCCGAGGCGGCCTTGAGCGCAGCGCCCAGGTCGTTGACTTCCTTCTCGCGGCGGGAGAACTCCTGCTCCAGGCGGGTCTGGGCGGTCTTGGACGCCGACGCTTCACGCAGGATGCGGTCGGTGTTGACGAACCCGATGCGGAACTCCTGCGAAACCGCGGGACCGGCAAGGACCAGGGCGCCCAGGAGGCAGACGCACCATCGACGGATCATGGGCAGCATTAGAAGGAAGTTCCGATCTGGAATTGGAATCTCTGGATTCTATCGCCTGTGAATCGGCGGAACGGATTGGCCGCCGCCAGGCGCAGGGGGCCCAGGGGGGACAGCCAGGACACGCCCACCCCGACGGAGGCGCGCAGCTTGGCCAGGTCCAGGCGCTCGTCGACGGCGTACACGTTGCCCACGTCCATGAAGCCGAACATGCGCAGGGTGCGGTCGTTGCCGGCCCCCGGGAAGGGCGTGATCACCTCGGCGTTGAGGCCCAGCTTGCGGTTGCCGCCGATGGCGGTGTCGGTGGTGGCGTCGCGCGAGCCGAGCGAGCCGGCGGAGAAGCCCCGCACCGAGCCCAGGCCGCCGCCCAGGTAGTTCTTGAACACCGGGTAGGTGTAGCCGCCGAAGGCCTGGCCCCAGCCCACCTCGGTGTTGAAGGCCACGGTGAACTGCTTGTTCAGGGGCACGTACTGCTGGTACTGGTAGGTGCCGCGGATGTAGTGCGCGTCGCCCAGGGCGCTGAGTTCGCCGCTGGCGCGCTGGTAGACGCCGGAGGTGGGCGCCATGGCGCTGTCGCGGCTGTCACGCTGCCAGCCGGCGGTGAGCGGGTACAGGACACTGTTGTAGCCGACCGACTGCGCATAGCGCAGGTAGGCCGCCGGCAGCAGCGTGCCCGGCACGATGCGGGTGTGCTCGACGCCCAGACCGAAGTTGACGGTGTCTTCCTCGGAGAACGGCACGCCGAAGCTCACGCTGCCGCCGTTGGTCTCCAGCTCGTAGTTACCGCCCTGGGTGTCGTAGGGCTTGATGCGGCGGGCGTAGACGCTCCAGGTGCGCGAGATGCCCTCGGGGGTGTAGTACGGGTCGGAGGTGCTCAGGGAGAACGTGCGGTTGAACTCGCTGGTGTTCACGTTGGCGCTGAGGTAGCGGCCCGAGCCGAAGGCGTTCTCCTGGCTGATGCCGAAGCCCAGGGTCAGGCCCTCGCCGCTGGCGAAGCCGGCGCTGACCTGCGCGCTGCCGGTGGGCTTTTCCTCGACGGTGAGCAGCAGGTCGACCTGGTCGGGGGAGCCGGGCACCTCGGCGGTCTCGACGTTGACGCTCTTGAAGAAGCCCAGGCGGTCCACCCGGTCGCGGGAGCGGCGGATGCGCTCGCCGTCGTACCAGCTGGACTCGAGCTGGCGGAACTCGCGGCGGATCACTTCGTCGCGGGTGCGGTTGTTGCCCGCGATGTTGATGCGGCGCACATAGGCGCGGCGGCTCGGCTCGGCCACCAGGACGATCTGCACCCGGTTGGTGGCACGGTCCACCTCGGGACGCACCTGCACCTGGGCGAAGGCGTAGCCGAACTTGCCGAAGTACTCGGTGAAGGCCTTGGTGGTGTTGGTGACCTGGTCGACGTTGTACGGCTCGCCGGGCTTGATGGCGACCAGCGACTTGAATTCGTCCTCGCGGCCCAGGAAGTTACCGTCCAGGCTCACCCCGCTGACCACGAGGCGGGGCCCCTCGGTCACGTTGATGGTGATGCTGATGTCCTTCTTGTCCGGGGAGATGGCGACCTGCGTGCTGTCGATGCGGAACTCCATGTACCCGCGCTGCAGGTAGTAAGAGCGCAGGGTCTCCAGGTCGGCGTTGAGCTTGGTGCGCGAGTACTGGTTGGACTTGGTGTACCAGCTCATGAAACCGCCGGTGTCCAGGTCGAACTGGTTGCGCAAGGTCTTCTCGGGGAAGGCCTTGTTGCCGACGATACGGATGTCGCGGATGCGGGCTGGCTGGCCCTCGAGGATGGTGAAGGTGACGTTGACCCGGTTGCGCTCGATCGGGGTCACCGTGGCCACCACCTCCACGCCATAGAGGCTGCGGGCGATGTACTGGCGCTTGAGTTCCTGCTCGGCGCGGTCGGCCAGGGCCTGGTCGTAGGGGCGGCCGTCGGTCAGGCCGATCTCGCGCAGGGCCTTGCGCAGGGCGTCCTTGTCGAATTCGCGGTTGCCGGAGAAGTCGATGTTGGCCACGGTGGGCCGCTCCTCCACGATCACCACCAGCACCTCGCCCTCGACCTCCAGGCGCACGTCCTTGAACAGGCCCAGGCCGAACAGCGCACGGATGGAGGCGGCGCCCTTGTCGTCGTCGTAGCGGTCGCCCACGCGCAGGGGCAGGGATGCGAAGACGGTGCCGGGCTCGACCCGCTGCAGGCCCTCGACGCGAATGTCGCGCACGGTGAAGGGTTCCACCGCCCAGACGTGGGCTGCCAGGGTCAGCGCGATCGCGCCAGTCAGGGTCCGTACGCGAAGGCGCTTGATCAATTGATTCATGGGTTGTCGCAAGGGCCCGCCTGGGTCGGCCGGGATCAACCCAGAAGGCGAGTCACGTCGTTGAACAGCGCGATGGACATCATCACCAGCAGGATGGCCGTGCCGGCACGATGCAAGCGGTCCATCCAGGCGTCAGAGACGCCCCGGCCCGTCACCGCCTCCCAAAGATAATACATCAGGTGCCCGCCATCGAGGACGGGCAGGGGCAGCAGGTTCAGCACCCCCAGGCTCACGCTGATGAGGGCCAGGAACACCAGGTACTGGGCGAACCCCAGGCTGGCGGACTTGCCGGCGTAGTCGGCGATGGTGAGCGGCCCGCTCAGGTTCTTGAGCGAGGCTTCACCGATGATCATCCTGCCCATGGTCCGCAAGGTGAGGACGGACACGTCCCAGGTGCGCTCCGCGCCCTCCAGCAGTCCCTCGAACACGCCGCGGCGCACCTCGACCATCTCGGGCGGGGAGCCGACATAGGCACCGATGCGGCCGATCTGCAGCCCGCGCTCGGCCACCACCTCCGGGGCCACCTCCACCACCAGCACCCGCCCTTCGCGCTCGATGCGCCAGGGCACTGCCTCGCCGCCGGTGCGGCCGCGGATCCATTCGCGCAGCTGCTGGCCGTCCACGATGGCACGTTCGCCCACGGCCAGCACCCGGTCGCCCTTGCGCAGGCCGGCCCGCTCGGCCGCCCCACCGGGGATCACCTCGCCCAGCACCGGCCGGGTCAGCGGGCCACCCAGGCCAATGCGGCGCGACAGGCCGGCGTCGACCGCGTCGGGCCCGAGACGCGACAGGTGCAGCACCACCTCGCGGCTGCCGCCTGGTGACGAGGGGGCCAGCTGCAGCCGCAGGTCGCGGCCATCCAGCGCACCGCGGGTGAGGAACCAGCGCAGGTCCTCGAAGGAGTCGACCGCTTCGGGTGCGTCGTCGTCGAAGGCGGCGGCGACCACCTCCTCGCCGCCGCCGAGGCCGGCCCGCTCGGCCAGCGATCCGGCCATCGGCACGGACAGCAGCGCCCGGGGCTGCTGCACTCCCATCCACGCGACGGCCGCGTACAGCGCCACGGCCAGCAGCAGGTTGGCGGCGGGGCCGGCCGCGACGATGGCGGCGCGGGCCTTCAGGGGGGCGCGGTTGAAGGCGCGGACGGCGTCCTGCGGCGCCACCGGCGCCTCGCGCTCGTCGAGCATGCGGACGTAGCCGCCCAGGGGAAAGGCGCACAGCACGAATTCGGTGTCCTGCCCCGGACGCTGGCGACGCGGCTTCCAGCGCGCCAGCACCGGGCCGAAGCCCACGGAGAACCGCAGCACCTGCACGCCGCAGGCCACGGCCACGCGGTAGTGGCCGTACTCGTGCACGACGATCAGCAGGCCCAGGGCGGCCAGGAAAGCGAGGGCGGTGAGCATGGTGGAATTCTCAGGCCAGGCGCGCAATGGCCTCGCGGGCCGCGTGGCGGGCCCGATCGTCGAGGGCCAGCAGGTCGTCCAGGCTGCGGGGATGAGGCGGCGCCACTGCCTCCAGCGTGGCCAGGTTCAGGACGTGGATCTGGTCGAAGCGGATGCGGCGCGCCAGGAAGGCCTCCACCGCGATCTCGTTGGCGGCGTTGAGCACGGCGGTGGTGCCGGGCGCGGCCTCCAGCGCCTGCCAGGCCAGGGCCAGGCCGGCGAAGCGTTCGCGGTGGCCGCGGCTGTCGAGCGACTCGAAGCTCATGTCGGCCAGAGTGGCGAAGTCCAGCGGCTGCGCCCCGGAGACGATACGCTCCGGCCAGGACAGGCCGTAGGCGATCGGCACCCGCATGTCCGGCGTGCCCAGCTGGGCGACCACCGAGGCGTCGCGGTACTGCACCATGGAGTGGATGACGCTCTGGGGATGGATCACCACCTCCAGCCGGCGCGGCGGCAGGCCGAACAGGTAGCGCGCCTCGATCACCTCCAGCGCCTTGTTCATCATGGTGGCGGAGTCCACGGAGATCTTGCGGCCCATCACCCAATTGGGGTGCTTGCAGGCCTGCTCGGGCGTGACCTCGCGCAGGCGCGCCGGCTCCCAGGTGCGGAAGGGGCCGCCGGAGGCGGTGAGGATGATCTTCTCGACCCGCGTGTCCCAGGTGGCGCGGTCCTCGGGCAGCGACTGGAAGATGGCCGAATGCTCGCTGTCGATCGGCAGCAGGGTGGCGCCGCCGGCCTGCACCGCGCCGAGGAACACCTCGCCGCCCACGACCAGCGCCTCCTTGTTGGCGAGCATGAGGCGCTTGCCCGCGCGGGCTGCCGCCAGGCAGGGCGCCAGGCCCGCGGCGCCCACGATGGCGGCCATGACCGCATCGACCTCGGGGTGGGCTGCAATCTCAGCCAGCGCGCCCGCGCCCGAGAGCACGCGGGTGGGCAGGCCCTCGGCCGCTAGCCGGTCGGCCAGCGCGCGGCTGGCGGCCTCGTCGGCCATCACCGCGAAGCGCGGGGTGAAGCGCGCACACTGCTGCAGCATCGGCTCGACCTGCGTCGCCGCGCTGAGCGCGAAGACATCGAAACGCCCGGGATGGCGGGCGATGACGTCCAGCGTGTTGGTGCCGATCGACCCGGTGGAGCCGAGCACGGTGACGCGAAGGGGCGACGAGGTATTCACGGGCGGGTACTTCAGAGGGTGGACAGCATCATCGCCAAGGGCAGCACCGGCAGCAAGGCGTCGACGCGATCGAGCACGCCGCCGTGACCCGGCAGCAGCCCGCTGGAATCCTTCATGCCGGCGCTGCGCTTGACCAGCGATTCGACCAGGTCGCCGACCACGCTCATGGCGGCCAGGAACAGGAGGCCGGCCACCAGCACCGGCAGGCCGTGGTCGGCCAGGCGGGTGTAGAGGCTGCCGCCGCCTGCCCAGCCGGCACGGTCGGCCTGGATCCAGGCAGCGCCCACGGCCAGCACCGCCAGCATGCCGCCCCACACGCCCTCCCAGCTCTTGCCGGGACTGATGGCGGGCGCCAGCCGCACGCGGGCGATGCGCAGGCCGAACGCGCGGCCGGCGAAATAGGCGGCCACGTCGGCCACCCACACCAGCACGAAGGCCGAGAGCAGGAAATCGATGCCGCGCACCCGGGCCTGGGCCACGGCCAGCCAGGCCAGCCACAGCGCGGCGATGCCCCCCGCCAGCCGCAGCCAGCGCGGCACGGATGGCCAGCCAGCCACGCCGCGCCGCAGCACCAGCGCTCCGCCGAGCACCCAGGCCATGCCGGCGGCCATCCACAGCGACGCCGAAGGGCGCTCGACCAGGCCGGCCTGCCACGAGAGGCCGCACAGGGCCAGGCAGGCCGCCGCGCAGCCCACGGCGGGCCCGAAGGACAGGCCGTTGAGGCGGCCCCACTCCCAGGCGCCGGCGGCCAGCAGCACCAGGACGACCGCGGCGAAGGGCTGCGGCGTCGGCCAGAACAGGGCAGGCAGGAGCACCGCCAGCAGGAGGACGGCGGTGATGACGCGCTGGCGAAGCATGGGACGGGGGGCGGGGCCTGGGACTGGGCCTAGGCGGCCTCGCGGCGCGGTGCGGGGCGCACCTGCGTGGATGTCTTGCCGAAGCGGCGCTCGCGGCGGCCGTAGTCGGCGATGGCGGCATCGAGGTCGGCCGGGCCGAATTCGGGCCAGAGCTTGTCGGTGAAGTACAGCTCGGCGTACGCGGCCTGCCACAGCAGGAAGTTGCTGATGCGGTGTTCACCGCCGGTGCGCACCAGCAGGTCGGGGTCCGGCACGTGAGCCAGCGACAGCGCGCCGGCCAGGGATTCCTCGGTCACCGGCCGGCCCTCACGGGCCAGGCGCTCGGCCGCCTGCGCGATGTCCCAGCGGCCGCCGTAGTTGAAGCAGATGTTGAACACCAGGCGGTCGTTGGCCGCGGTGAGCGCCTCGGCCTGGGCCAGGCCCACCTGCACCTTGGGCGAGAGGCGGGAACGGTCCCCCACGAAGTGCAGGCGCACGCCCTCGGCCTGCAGGGGCGGCACCTCGCGCGCCAGCGCGAGGTTCAGCAGTTCCATCAGCCCCGAGACCTCGTCGGCGGGCCGCTGCCAGTTCTCGGACGAAAAGGCGAAGACGGTCAGCACCTTCACGCCCACGTCACCGCAATGGCGCACGCAGGCGCGCAAGGCCTCCACCCCCTTCTTGTGGCCGGCCACGCGCGGCAGGAAGTGCCGCGAGGCCCATCGGCCATTGCCATCCATGATGATGGCGACGTGGTGGGGGATGGCGGTCACGGCGCCGTCAAACCGCCATGATTTCTTGTTCCTTGGCGGCCACCAGGGTGTCGATCTCGGCGATGTGCCTGTCGGTCACCTTCTGGACGTCGGCCTCGGAACGCTTCTGGTCGTCTTCGGACGCGAGCTTGTCCTTGACCAGCTTCTTCACGTGCTCGTTGGCGTCGCGGCGCAGGTTGCGGATCGCGATCTTGGCGTTCTCGCCCTCGTGCCGCACGAGCTTGGTCATCTCCTTGCGGCGCTCCTCGCTCATGGGCGGCATGGGCACGCGAATGAGGTCACCCATGGCGGCGGGGTTCA
>JACCDI010500225.1_pt1 | contig 10259 bp, 10 predicted proteins | sample 7442791 | NCBI WGS metagenome assembly JACCDI01 (sample SAMN15323434, study PRJNA562643) | freshwater metagenome | isolation source: river surface water | place: USA:Blue River Watershed | collected 2017-08-15
GACCCAACTCATAATCAAAAATCTATGATTTTTGCCGTTTTTTGCATATGCTCTGGGGATGAACTCTCTCGAACATTACATTGAACAGCAGCTCCTGCATGGCCGTGCCTGGTTCAGTCGCGCCGAAGCCCAGGCCAGCATTGCCTCTGGATCGGGGTCACTCTCTGCTGCCATCACGCGTCTGATCAAACGGCGCCGACTGGCCAATCCACGCCATGGCTTCTATCTTGTTCTAAGAGAGGAAGATCAATTGGTGGGCGCGCCCGACCCCGCAAGATGGATTGACCCGCTGATGCGGTTTCAAGCGATCGACTACCGCATCTCGCTGCTGCGGGCCGCTGGGTTTCACGGTGCTTCCCATCAAGCCGCGATGGTCCTGCAGATCATCGTCCCGCGTCAGTTGCGCGACATCTCGATCGGGCGACACCGACTGCAGTTCCTCTACCAGGAGGCAAGAGCCTTCGCTGCAGTGAATTGCACCGAGCACCTGCAGCAGCTGCGGACCGATGCCGGCTTCGCCCTGTTGGCAGGCGTTGAACTCACGCTGCTCGACTGCACGCGCTATTTTCACAAGGCTGGAGGGATGAACACAGTGGCGCAGATAGTGCTGGACATCGGGAGCAAGGCCGACCCGTACACGCTCGCCAAAGCGGCAGAAAACTACGAAGGCACCACTGTTCGGCGGCTCGGCTACCTGCTGGAACTGGCAGGTCACGCAGAGCAGGCCGAGGCGTTGGCTCCCGTGGCGCGACAGGCAAAGTCCAGTGTGCCATTGGACCCTTCCTGCCAGCCGTTACCTGAGATCTCACAAAGTTCAGCCATCACTTGCAGCAAATGGAAACTCCTCATTCATGAACCTGTGGAATTCGATGCATGATTCCGGGCGCATGCATTCAAGCCTGGAGCCACCACGCACCCTGGCATGAGAGCAGGCAGATCGAGCAGGACCTGATCATCTGCCGCGCCCTGTGCGAGCTTTTCAATGCCCCGGCACTGCAGGGCAAACTGGCGTTTCGTGGCGGGACTGCCATACACAAGCTGCTCTTCAATCCCCCCATGCGCTACTCGGAGGACATCGATCTGGTGCAGACATGCGCGGAGCCGATTGGCAGCACTGTCGATGACATTCGTCACTCCCTGTCCTGGCTGGGGCAGTGCGAGCGCCGCCAGGCCGGCCACTCCATGCACTTGATCTATCGCTTTGTGCCTGAGAGCAGCCCTCAGGAAACGCTGAAATTGAAAGTGGAAATCAACACGCGGGAACATGGCGCTCTGCTGGGCATCAAGAGGTATCCCTTTGCCGTCAATAACCCCTGGTTCAGCGGAAGCTGCCAGATAGATTCCTATGTACCCGAGGAATTGTTCGGCACGAAACTGCGGGCACTGCTGCAGCGACGCAAGGGGCGAGATCTGTTCGATCTGCATCACGGGCTGTCCCGACTCGCGCTCAATGCGGACACCCTGCTCGACTGCTTCACGCATTACGTGAACATGGAGGACAACACACTGACGCGAGCACAAGCCGAGGAGCGCATGCTGAGCAAACTCACGGGCAGTCTGCACGAGGATATCGCGCCCATGCTGCCTGCCGGCATTCACTTCGACGAGGAGGAAAGCCTGCGAGCATTCAATGCGATCTGGCGCTGCCTGATCGTCAAGCTGAAAGGCGATGCATGGAAAAATTCCGCCCGGGTCATTGAGCACCTGCGAAGAACACGGCACCCACAACTGCTGATGTGAGACCCGATCTGCAGCGCCGGGGAGAACTGACCCTGCTCACCGCCTCCCGATGATCACCAACGCCCCCAGCGTCAACGCCCCCGCCACCACCAGGTAGTAGCCCACCGCGGCGATGCCGAAGTTCACCGCCAGCCACGTCGCGATGTAGGGCGCCAGCGAGCCCCCGAGAATGCCCGCCAGATTGAAGGCCATGGACGCGCCCGTGTAGCGCACGGCCGTGGGGAACTGCTCCGAGAGCGCCGTGCCCAGCGGGCCGTAGGTCAGGCCCATGCAGGCCAGGCCCAGACACAGCAGCAGCGTGACCATCACGGTGCCGCCGCCTGCGAACAGCGGTCCGAAGGCCAGGCCGAACACCATGATCGACAGCGTGGCGTAGATCAGCATGCGGATGCGGCCGACCCGGTCCGCCACCACTGCCGAAAACGGAATCATCGCCGCAAAGAACAGCACGCCGATGATCTGCATGATCAGGAATTCCTGCCGCTCGAAGCCCAGCTGACTGGTGCCCCAGCTCAGCGTGAACACCGTCATCAGGTAGAACACCACGAAGGTCGTTGTCGCCATCAGCGTGGCCAGCAGCAGCGTGCGGCCGTGGTCGCGGAATACGGTGACAAGCGGCACCTTCACCCGCTCCTCCTTGTCGATGGCCGCCTGGAAAGCCGGCGTCTCGGTGATCTGCAAGCGCACATACAGCCCCACGAACACCAGCAACGCACTGGCGATGAAGGGCACGCGCCAGCCCCAGGCGAAGAACTGCTCCTCGCTCAGCACCGCTGTCAGGATCACGAACACCAGCGTGGAGAGAATGAAGCCGATGGGCGCGCCCAGTTGCGGAAACATGCCGTACCAGGCCTGCTTGCCGGGCGGCGCATTCTCGGTGGCCAACAGCACCGCCCCGCCCCACTCGCCCCCCAGGCCAATGCCCTGCCCGAAGCGACACAGGGCCAGCAGCGCGGGCGCCAGGATGCCGATGCTGGCATAGGTGGGCAGCAGGCCGATGATGACGGTGGAAAGCCCCATGGTGAGCAGCGCCGCCACCAGGGTGGCCTTGCGGCCGATGCGGTCGCCATAGTGCCCGAACAGCGCCGAGCCCAGCGGCCGGGCGAAGAAGGCCAGCGCGAACGTGGCCAGCGACTGCAGCGTGGCGGTGGCGGCGTTGCCCCCGGGGAAGAACAGCTGCGGGAACACCAGCACGGCGGCCGTGCCGTAGATGTAGAAATCGAAGAACTCGATGGTGGTGCCGATCAGGCTGGCGAAGAGCACGCGCCGGGGGCTGTTGCCCTTGGCGCCGTCGGTCGAGGTCTGATCAAGCGTGGTCTTGTTGTTGTCGCTCACGTGCGGCCTGCCTGTGGATGAGGGTTGTTGTGGGGGGGCTCACGCCGAATTGCGACTCGCATTGATATTGCCGAACAGCGAGCGCATGACCATCTTCTCGTACACTTCCAGATGCCCCGCCTCCTCGCTCTGGCGCGCCTCCTGGATGCGCATCAGCGCATATTGCTGCACCGTCAGCAACGGCAGCACCACGCGCTCGCGCAACTGGATGCTCATGCGGCTGCGCGGATTGTCCTCCAGCAGCATGGCCTGTCCGGAAATCTTCAGCACCATGGCGCGGCTCAACTCGAACTCCTCGTGCAGCAGGTTCCAGAACGCCCCGAAGCGCGCATCCTTTTCCATGTAACGAGTGAGTTGGAAATTGGTCTTGCTCATGCTCTGCATGCTGTTGGCGATAAGCGCGCGGAAGAAGCGCGAGCGCTGGTACAGGCGCACACAGGCGTCGAGATTGCCGGCGTCTTCCTGCTCTTTCAGCGCGCTGCCCAGCCCGTAGAAACCTGGCACGTTCTGCTTGAGCTGACTCCAGGCGCCCACGAAGGGAATCGCGCGCAGGTCGCTGAAGGCCAGCTTCTTCGCGCCGCCGCGCTTCGAGGGCCGGCTGCCGATATTGGTCATGGCGTAGTAATTCAGCGTGCTCATCTCTTCCAGATAGGGCAGGAACAGGGGGTGTTTCTTGAACGCTTCGTAGGAGCGGTAACTGGAAACCGCGAGGGCTTCGAGCAGCGCGCGCTGCTCGTCGTCCAGCTCGCGCTCCGGGCGATCGTAGAGATTGTTCTCCAGCCCGGCGATCAGCAGCTGCGACATGTTGTTCACCGCCGCCGCACGGATGCCGTAGAGCGTGCTGACCGTCTGGCCCTGAATGGTGAGCTGGATCTGGTTGCTCTCGATCTTCTTGCCGAGCGCCGCGTAAAAGAGATACGTGTCGCCTCCGCCGCGCGCGGGCGGGCCGCCGCGGCCGTCGAAGAAGATCACCTCGATGCCGGCGGCGCGGGACACCGCCGTGAGGTCTTCCTTGGCGCGGTAGATGGCCCAGTTCGCCATCAGATAGCCGCCGTCCTTGGTGCCGTCGGAGAACCCGAGCATCACCGTCTGCCGATTGCGGCGCTGCGCCAGATGCGCCTTGTACTGCTTGTTGGCGTAGATGTAGCGCATGGTCTCGCCGGCGCGCTGCAGGTCATCCACCGTCTCGAACAGCGGCACGATGTCCACGGCCAGCGGCACATCGGCCCAGCCGCACAGCTTGAACAGGGCAAAGGTGCGGGCGATGTCGGACGCCCCGCGGCAGTTGCTGATCACATAGCGGTGACAGGCGCGCGGACCGTTCAGGCGCTGCACGCTGCGCATCACGCCGAAGGAGGCCAGGGTGTCGCGAATCACCGGGTCTTCGAAGCCGGCGCCATCGACATGGCCCTTGCAGTTGAGCAGACAGTCGATCTGCTGCTGCCAGCCCATCTGCAGGATATGCGGCGGCAGCAGGTCGCGGCGCTGGCCGATCACCGCTTCCAGCGCGGCGCTGATGACACGGCTGTCCTGACGGATGTCGAGGCTGGCGAAGTGAAAGCCGAACAGCTGCACCTTGCGGCGGAAGGAGCGCAGCAGCTCCTGGTAGAGGCCCTGATGTTCCTCGACCAGGACCTGTTCGATGGCGTCGAGCTCTTCCAGAAAGTGCTCCAGGCTCAGCGGTGATTCCACCACGGCCTCGCTCAGCTCCTCGTGCAGCTGCTGCTCCAGCGCCTCCAGACGCTTGTAGGTGCCGCGAAAGCTCAGGCGGCGCTTGAGCGCGCGGATGTTCTGGTGATAGCAGCTCAGGATGGTGTAACGCAGCTTGGCCGCCACTTTCAGCGTGGTGTCGGTGGTGACGAAGGGATTGCCGTCGCGGTCCCCGCCCGGCCAGAAGCCCACGGTGATGAGTTCCGTGTTGGCGGCCACGGCCTCGGGATGGAAATCGGCCAGCTGATCGACGATCTCGCCGATGCCCGGGTAGAAGATGTTGCCCAGATACCAGGACAGCAGCACGGCCTCGTCATAGGGCGTGGGCTTGGTCTTCTGGAAGAACGGCGTGTTGCCCAGCTGCTGCAGCAGGTCGCGGGCGGTGCCGATCTCGTTGCGGGAGATGGCCTCGGTCAAATCCGAGATGATGGCCAGCACCGGGCCGGTGTAGAACTGGGTCGGGTGGGCGGTGAGCACCACGCGCACGCCGAAATGCTCCAGCAGTTGCTGCAGGTCGGGGCCGCGATCATCGTCGCGCGCCCGCTCCATCAGCTGCAGTACCGGGCTCTTGCCCTCGATGCGGTGAATGCGGCTGTAGGACGCATCTGCCAGCGCATCCACCAGCACCACCTGGCGCTCGACGTACTGGATGATCTTGAAGAGGAAGTGGATCTGCTCCTCTTCCGTGAAATGCGGGCGATGCACCTCGAAGAAGCCGCGCACGATGTCGGTGGGGCTCTGCCCCTCTTCCAGCCCGCGGGCACAGGCTTCGCTCAGCAGGGGCAGCAGGGTGCCGGTCTGCTCCACGGCGTCCAGGGGCAGGGTCAGGAACAGGCTGTTGTAGAGCTGGAAGTTCAGCTCCACCAGTTCGGCAAAGGTCTTGGCGACGTGATCAGTCATGGGGGCAATGTCCTCGGGGTGGCCGGTGGCGCGGGCGACTCACTTCAGCAGTTCGTCCAGGGTGAGCCCGTAGCTGGGCACGAAGGTCTCCAGAAAATACTGCACTTCCGGCAGCTCGATGCGATCCAGCCGGGCTTTCACATCCTTCTCGGCCTGGGAGAACTCGAAGTTGCCGGCCAGCACTTCCGAGCGGCACTTGATGTAGGCGCACAGGGTGTCGGCGGCCTTGATCAGCTGCAGATGCTCCGGCGGGATCTCCTCGTGCAGCAGCACGCCGCGATAGGCGCCCTGCAGGGACGCGGGCAGCAGCTTCAGCAATTCCTGTTCGGCCTGCTTTTCCACGGCCTTGTAGGCCTGGGTGATGGCGGGAGAGTGGTACTTGATCGGCGAGGGCAGGTCGCCGGTAATCACCTCGCCGCAGTCGTGGTAGAGCGCCGCCACCACCACGGCGTTCACGTCCAGGCTGCCACCGAAATGCTGGTTGCGGATCACGCCCAGCGCGTGGGTGATGGTGGCCACTTCCCAGCTGTGCTCCATCACGTTCTCGGTGATCACATTGCGCTTGAGCCCCCAGCGCTGCAGCCAGCGAATCTTGCTGATGTAGGCGTAGAAGTGGCTTTGCAGGCGCTGGATCATGCAGGACGCTCGTGTCAGATGAAGCTGAAGGTGGCCAGCGCGTTGGTGAGATTGAGCAGCAGGAACAGCATGCCGATGCGCCCCAGCGCCTTGCCCGGGTCACTGCCCGCGTAATAGCGCTTCACCAGGGTCAGCAGCAGGAAGGACCAGCCCACGGTGAGCGCCAGCAGGGCGATGTAGGGCGGCCAGTCGCGCTCGGCCACCAGCAGGCTGCCGACGGCGAAGAACATGGCGGCCCAGATCAGGTAGAGGGTCCAGTAGGTCTGCGCAAGGCCGAAGGTCTGGCCGCTGATGAGCCGGGCGAACGCGGAGAGGGATGCGGAAGAGTCGGTGCCCATGCTGGGGGAGTCCTTGCAAAGCGTGAAGTACAGGGCGCGGAGTGTAACGACTCGGCCAGTGTGCGGGCAACCGGACACTGGCTGCCCAGGCGCAGAGAACGCGGCGAGGGGAGCGGCTAACGCGGTCGCAGTGCGCGCAGCACGGCGTCCCACCAGGCGGCGCCCTTCTCGCGCGCCAGCCGGACATTGCGCTCGGGGATGCGGCCGGTGTCCGGATGCGCGGCGATGGCCGCTTCCACATCGTCCTCGCGCAGCAGATGAATCACGGGCCAGGGGGCGCGGTTGGTGTAGTGGGAGGCGTCGTCGGCCGGACTGTCGGCGAAGAGATAATCGGGGTGAAAACTCGCCAGCTGGAAATCGCCGTCAAGGTCCTGCTCTTCCAGCCAGGCCTGGGCCATGTCGAGCAGGTCGAGATAGTCGAAGAAATCGGCTACACCCTGTGCGAACACCAGCAGCGTGGTGGCAATCTCTGGTTCCTGCTGCAAGCGTTGCAGCTCGTCGTGGAAGACGTGCAGCAGCGCCTCAGTGTCGCGCTGCCCGGTGACGGCCACGCGCACGCGGCCGGCGTCGACTTCACGCCGCGCGAAGGGGCACAGGTTGAGGCCGATGACGATCTCGTCCAGCCAGCGGCGGATGCCCTGCTCCACCTCGTCGCGTTCGGCCGGCGTCAGCGTGTCGGGGCTCATGCCGGCTTGCTCCCGGGTGCGGGCTTGCTCCTGGCCCTGGGCTTGCTCTTGCCGGCCTCCGGTTTCTTGCGCTTGCTGGTGCTGGCGGCCTTGCCCGAGGCCTTGAGCTTCTTCGGCCCCTTGTAGGTGCCGGGCAGCTCCTTGATCTTGCGCGACTCCAGCTGCACGTTCAGATAGCGCTCGATGGAGGCCTTCAGATTCCACTCCTGCGGCCCGATCAGCGCCACCGCCAGGCCCTGCTCGCCCGCCCGACCGGTGCGGCCGATGCGATGCACGTAGTCATCGCCCTTGCGCGCCATGTCGAAGTTGATCACCAGATCGATGCCCTTCACGTCCAGCCCGCGCGAGGCCACGTCGCTGGCGATCAGCACCTTGAGCTTGCCCTCGCGGAAGGCGGTGATGGTGGCATTGCGCACGTCCTGCTTCACTTCGCCGTGCAGATAGCCGGCGCGCTGGTCGCGGTAGCGCATCACGCCGCACAGATGCGTGGCCTGATCGCGGGTGTTGCAGAACACCAGGGCGCGCTCGAAGGTCTCGTGCTCCAGCAGCCACAGCAGCAGTTTTTCCTTGTGCTTGTCGTCGTCGGCCAGGATGTACTGCTGGCGGATGGCGTCGTGCTGCTCGCGAGCCGAGTTGATCTGCACCCGCACCGGGGCATTGAGCACCCGCAGCAGGCGGCGCACGCCGGCGGGCAGCGTGGCGGAGAGCAGCATGGTCTGCCGGGCCTCGTTGCAGGTGGCGATGATGGCGAGCACGTCCTCGCTGAAGCCCATCTCGAACAAGCGGTCGGCCTCGTCCAGCACCAGATGCTCCAGGTGGCTGAACAGCGTGCTGCCTTCCTTGACCAGTTCCAGCGTGCGACCCGGGGTGGCGATGAGGATCTCCGGATCGCGCCGCAGCAGCGCGCGCTGCACCTTGAACTCCTGCCCGCCTGTGATCACGCCGACCTTGAGGCCGCAGTAGCTGCCCAGCTTCTCGCACTCCTTGCCGATCTGCCGCGCCAGTTCGCGCGTGGGCACCAGCACCAGGGCCCGCGTGCCGGTGCGCTCACCCGTCTTGCTGATCAGACTCTGCAGGATGGGCAGCAGGAAGGCGGCCGTCTTGCCGCTGCCGGTGGCGGCGTTGACGAGCAGGTCGCGGCCCTGCAGGGCCAGGGGAATGGCCTGCTGCTGCACGGGGGTGGGAGACTCGAAGCCCATCTTGTCGACGGCCTTGAGCAGACGCTGGTCCAGGTGAAGATCGGCAAACACGGCGGAAAACTCGGATAACGAATGAGCGCGCACCTTACCACCCCGTGACGGCTTTGCAATCAGAATATCCAGCCGGGGGGCGCGGCGGGTATAGTCGGCGCTCGCCTCGCGGCATGCCGCCGGGCGCTTCGCCCACGCCATCGGACCCGTTCGTGACTGACTATCTGTTGCTGTTCCTGAGTGCCTTCATCGCTGCCACGGTGCTGCCCTTCTACTCCGAGGCCTGGCTGTATCTGCTGCTGCAGGACGCCGAGGGCGTGGCGCAGATCGTCGCGCTGGTCATGGTGGCGGGCAGCGGCAATGTGCTGGGAGCCTGCGTGAACTGGTGGCTGGGGCGTGGCCTGCTGCGCTTCGCCGACCGCCGCTGGTTCTACTTTACCCCGGCCCAGATTGCCCGGGCACAGACCCAGTTCCAGCGCTACGGGCGCTGGACGCTGCTGCTGTCCTGGGTACCGGTGGTGGGCGATCCGCTGACGCTGATCGCCGGCGTGATGCGCGTGCACTTCGGCACGTTCCTGCTGCTGGTGGCGGCGGGCAAGCTGGCGCGCTATGCGGTGGTGGCCTGGGTGGCGGTGTAATGGCTGTGGTGCAGGGGGTGCAGCGCCGGCAACTCAGCGCGTGTCGTCGGAGGAGTTCGAGCCCTTGCTGCCGGGCGCACGGCCAGGCTTGCCGCCCGTCCGGACAGTGCCCGGCTCGGCTTCGTGGATGACCGGCAGCGCACTGCCCTGCCCCGGCCGAACCAGGCCGACTGGCGGCCGTGTGGGGTAGTCCAGGCGGGTGTCCAGCCGAGGAAAGAGGTCGGCGACGTCGGCATGGAAGACCTTGCACAGGCTCTCCAGCGTGTCGATGGTGACGTTCTGGTCCAGGTTCTCGATGCGCATGATGGTGGACTGCGCCACGCCGATCTTGCGGGCGAAATCGCGCTGCGGCATCTCGCCCCGCTTCTCTCTGATGAACCTTGCCAGTCGCTGCCGCAGTTGAACCATATGTGGTTTATACTGGAAGCACAGAACCACATGGGGTTCACGCGCCGCGCCGTGCGTGGCCTGCAGCCAGGGGTTCGCCCGCGCACCATCCGAAGGAAGCACGCTCGTCCGGAAGCCGTCCTGCGGCACCTGTCTTCGCCCTGAAGCAGGTGCCGCCAGGCCGCAGCCGCCGGCTTGTCGCCTCCAGGCTTCCGTGCAACACTCCCGCCCATCGCAACCCTCAAGAAGAACAAGCCCATGACAACTCCCGCAGATACCCGCACTCCCGGCATGCTGGGCTGGATCGAACGCACCGGCAACAAACTCCCCGACCCGGTCTTCATCTTCTTTGCGCTGATCGGCGTGCTGATCGTGGTGAGCGTGCTGATGTCCCTGCTGGGCGTCTCGGCGCTGCACCCCACCCAGGTGGATGCCAACGGCAATCCGGTGGTGATCCAGGCCGCCAGCCTGCTCTCCTCGGACAATATCCGCCGCCTGCTGGTGGACATGCCGTCCACTTTCGCAACGTTCTACCCCCTCGGCTTCGTGCTGCTGGTGATGCTCGGCGCGGGCGTGGCCGAGCGCACGGGGCTGTTCGCCACTGCCATGAGCGCTGCCGTGAAGCGCGCCCCCAAGGCCTGGCTCACGCCGGTGGTGGCCTTCGTGGCCATGATGGGCAACCTCGCCGCTGATGCCGCC